>Ga0315291_10011415_pt1 | contig 10833 bp, 8 predicted proteins | sample YL17G12_20_MG_FD_203070 | JGI IMG/M metagenome (GOLD analysis project Ga0315291, IMG submission 203070) | Sediment microbial communities from Yellowstone Lake, YNP, Wyoming, USA - YL17G12_20 | ecosystem: Environmental > Aquatic > Freshwater > Lake > Sediment | place: USA: Wyoming | collected... | reverse complement strand
CTCCGCCTTCAGCTCTCCCAGGACGTTCTTCAACCCCTTCCTGATGAGAGTCTCACCTATCGGCGAGAGACAGTCAGTCTCAGGAGACATTATCTTGACCTTCTTGATCGCCTCGAGTATCGCCCCTGCCTGTTCGAGTGTCAGCTGGCCGGGCTTCATTTCGGGAGGAACACCTGCGAGCTCGCAGATCTCCCTCGCGACTCTGTAGGATATCCTCGAAAACTCAGTGTTGAGGAAGCTGGTCATCTTTAGCGACTCAGTGTACTTCGCCATGCTGAGCATCTCGCCCAGCTCCACACCTTCAGGGTGCGGCATGATCTCTTTCGTCGGTGGAGGGACCTGCTCCGAGGCCCTCTCGAACACCACGGTCTTGCCTTCGGGCGGGATGAACGTGATCCTCGCGTGCGGATTCACTATGGCCACGCCTTTCAGGTACTCGAATATCGACTGCTTTCCGCCGATGTACTTCCCTTTGATGTGTACCTGGAAGCTTGTTCCGTGCTCCCGATCCCAGATAACTCGATCTTCTCTGATAGTATCGGGCCGGTTCTTCTTTGTGTCCAGGATGAGCTCGCACTCGTAGGCGGTCTCTTCGTCGGAGATCTTGGAGAGCACCTTTGTAGCTTTGCCAGTGGTGAGCTGGCCGTACATCACGACCGCAGACACTCCAATGCCTTGCTGACCGCGCCTCTGGGCAAGCGTGTGAAACCTAGACCCGTATAGCAATCTCGCGAAGACGTTTGCGACCTGCTTCCTCACGATTCCTGGGCCGTTGTCCTCGACGGTCACCCTGTACTCGTTGTTCTCTACCTTCTCGACCCGCACAAGGATATCGGGTAGTACACCGGCGTCCTCGCACGCGTCGAGGCTGTTGTCAACTGCCTCCTTGACGGACGTGATGAGCGCTCGTGTGAGTGAGTCGAATCCTAGTATCTGCTTGTTCTTCTCAAAGAACTCGGAGACCGAGATCTCCTTCTGCTTCTTCGCTAGTTCGTGGGCTATCGATGACAATCGCTAACGCCTCCGCAATGAGTCGAAAAGCGGCGTACTTCTGGGTGCATCCCAGATGGTCGAAATGCAGTGCCTGCATAAATAGATGTTGCGATGCCGCGCCTACCTGGCAAACCCCCTATCTGTGGTGAGAGCGTTGATGGGAATCGGACCCCAAGCACTGGAGTCTTGTAGTCTATTCGAATTTCTCGCCGCACTTCGGGCACACCGTGGCATCGGCAGGAACATCAGCGCCGCACTCCGAGCAGACGAACCCTTCCTCGGTCTTCCCCATGGCTGCGTCGAGGCTTGGAACCTTCGAGACCTGCTTCGGCTTGCCCTTATCCAGCTTGGCCTGCTCCGACTGCCACTTCTCGATCTGCCTCTCCCTCATCCTGCGGGCCCTGCGCGTCCACCAGATCATGCCGAGGATGATCGCGTACGGCCCGAACACATAGAAGAAGTCGATCTGAAGGGCCGAGACCACGACGGGCGCGGCGAGCGCGAACGAATCCTTGAAGATTGGGCCTTGGATGTAGAATAGTTTGTCGAGCTTGTCGACCTCGCCTGCGGAGATCCAGGTGCCGTTGACATTCACCCTGAAGACGAACTGATTGACGGGCTTCGAAGTCGTGGCCGTGAGACTGTAGTTGTACATGTAGACGTTGGTCACATTGTTGGCATACTGCGACTCGAAAGTCATCGTGAGGTTGTTGTCCGCCGAGTCGAACGCCCCGATGCTAATCAGCCGCACATACGCGCCGTTCACGGTCATGTTCGGGTCGGTCAGGTTGACGGTAAGCCGGAACGTGAACGGTTCGTTCTTGTCCACATACCTCGGGTCGAGACTGCCAGTGATCCTCCCGTCGACGCTCTCTGCCACGATCGGGTCCATGTGCTGCAGCTGCGTGACTATCACGACGGTGAGCACCGCGACGAAGAGCAAGGTCGCGATGGCGCCTATCAGCAGCAGCTTCTTGACTCTCTTGACACCGATCGTCCAGAGCATAGCCAACATGAAAAGCGGCGCGACCAGGTTGCTGAAGCAAACGACAGAATACGCCGAGATCACGGCGTAGTACACAAGGCACGATAGCGCGATGATCGTCGGGATCGCGAACTTCGTCTTTGAGAAGTCCTTCAGCCACTTCTTGATGGACTTCACGAATCTCTCACCGGGCGTCTCCATCCCGTGCCGCAACTTGGTATTCGGATAAATACCTTGTTTCTGCCTGCCGAATCCGTCTCAGGATAGCTGTTAAATACTGGGTTTCGCCATCGATGCCAGTTCCTACTGAGAGGTCCCCGCGATGAAGACTGCGGTCATTGCAATCGGAGGCAATGCCATCCTGCGCGCTGGCGAGAAGCCCACGCAAGAGAACCAGATGCGCAACGTCGCGGTTACCGCAAAAGGGCTCGCGGACCTGATCCAGCTGGGGTACGACATCGTCATAACCCACGGGAACGGCCCGCAGGTGGGGGACATTCTTCTCAGGAACGAGATGGCCAAGAACGAGATCCCTCCGATGGCCATGGATGTATGCGACGCCGAGAGCCAGGGGCAGATCGGGTACATGATCCAGCAGGCCCTTACATCAGAGTTTCTGAGGAGACAGATGGACAAGGTCGCCGTATCGTTGATCACGCAGGTGATCGTCTCCGAGGACGATCCAGCGTTCCAGAATCCTACCAAGCCAATCGGCAAGTACTACACCTCGCAGGAGGCGAAGGAGCTACGCAAGGAGAAGGGATGGACGATGGTGCTCGACAAGAAGAGGGGCGGATACAGGCGCGTCGTGCCATCCCCCGAACCGAAAGGCATCGTCGAGTACAAGCCCGTAAAGCGACTCGTATTCGGCGGAGAGCACCAGGCGGAGGTCGTCATCGCCTGCGGAGGCGGCGGGATACCCGTCGTGAGGAAGGGGAACAGGTACGTCGGTGTCGAAGCGGTCGTCGACAAGGACCTGGCGGCATCGATGCTGGCCTCAAGCATCCAAGAGAGGCTTTTCGTCATCGCCACGGACGTCGACATGGTCTTCATCGATTTCGGGATGATCACACAGAAGCCGTTGCCGAGGGCGAGGCTTTCTGAGGTAAGGAAGCTCTTCGACGAAGGACAGTTCCCGCCGGGCACGATGGGCCCGAAGATACTCGCGGCCATCAGGTTCTTGGAAGGCGGCGGGAACGAGGTAGTCATTTGCTCCATAGACAAGATCGTCCAGGCCCTTGAAGGAGGCGCTGGAACCCATATCTACAGGGACGACACTAAGGCGTGAGGCCATGGCCACCATCGAGGAGCAGATCAAGGGTATAGAGGACGAGCTGGCCAAGACCCAGTACAACAAGAAGACCCAGCACCACATAGGCAAGCTCAAGGCCAAGATGGCGCGGCTGAAGGACGACCTCGAGGTGCGCAGATCGAAGGGCCCGAAGACTGCGGGCTACGCTGTGAAGAAGTCCGGTCATGCGACCGTTGCGATCGTCGGTTTTCCCAGTGTGGGCAAGTCCACGCTCCTCAACAAGATCACCAACGCCGAGAGCGCGGTCGCGGCGTACAAGTTCACGACACTCACCTGCGTGCCGGGTCTGATGGAGCACAGAGGTGCGAAGATACAGATCCTCGACCTCCCAGGATTGATCAAGGACGCTCACAAGGGCAAGGGCCGCGGGAAGGAGGTCCTGTCCGTCGTTCGCTCGGCGGACCTAATCCTTCTGATGATAGACGTCTTCGAGACGAACATCCAGGTGCTGGTGGACGAGCTCAGGACTGCCAACATGAGGCTGAACCAGCGTCCGCCGGACGTCGTCATATCGAAGAAGAACAGGGGAGGCATATTGGTCAATTTCACCTCGCGGCAGTCGACCCTTGACGAGGACCTCGTCGCGGAGATGATGAACGAGTACGGGTACATCAACGCCGACATCGTGATCAGGGAGGACATCGTCGAGGACGAGCTGATCGACTACATCTCCAGCAACAGGCACTATGTGCCCGCGATCGTGGCCATCAACAAGACCGACCTTGTCACCAAGCAGTACCTGAAACAGATCGAGAAGCGGCTGAGTGGATGGAAGCTCATCCCCATCGCGGCCGAGAAGGATAGGGGCCTGGCCGAGATGAAGGATGCGATATTCGACGCGCTCAGGTTCATCAGGATCTACATGAAGCCGCAGGGCAAGGAAGCCGATCTCGTCGAACCCCTGGTCATCAAGGATGGCTCCGACATCGGCATGGTCTGCGATTCGATCCACCGGGATTTCAGGAAGAACTTCAGGTACGCGCAGATCTGGGGGAAGAGCGCCCGGTTCCCTGGGCAGATAGTCGGCCTGGACCACAAGGTCACGGACCAGGACATTGTGACGATAATCGTGAAACGCTGACTGATGGAATCATTTGAAAACTCGTGGAAAGGGGTTTGGAGCGGTGAAGAAGCGTCTACTGCTTCTTCATCAGCTTCATGAATCCGCCGCCCTCGTGGATCTCGAGACCCTTCTGGGCGACAATCTGCTCGAACTCGGGCCAGTCGATGATCTCCACCCGCGGGCTTCCGCCCCTGGTGAACTCGACTTCGGTCGTTCCTCTTACCTTGCCGGGCTTCAGGCCCTTCTCGGCAGCAATCTCCTTCGCCCTGTCGACAGATATTGGCTTCATCGGCACGTGCATCCCTCCGTGTTGATGTCGGCTACTTCCGACTGTCAGTACATACCCGTCCGACATATAAATACTTTTACTGGCATATAATAGGGTCATACGCTGGATAGGTGTCAGACGGGTGTCTGGCATGCGCTCAGAATATCACGAGCAACATGAGCGTGGAGACGAACAGGGTCGCCAATGCGATCGGGAATCCCACCAGGGTGAACTTCCAGAAGTTGACCTCAACACCCATCCCCTCTGCCTTCTCGGCGACTATCACGTTCGCGGCCGCGCCGAGGATCGTCGCGTTGCCCGCGAGCGTGGAGCTTGACGCCAGTGCGAGCCAAAGGTCCGGCTGGCTCACGGGTATCATCTCGCTCAGGAGCATGACCGCGGGCACGTTGCTCACCAGGTTGGAGAGGAAGGCGGAGAGTGCCGTGAGCCATTCGAGGCTCGGGGTCCCGCCGTCATGGAATCCCGGGAAAGTGTCCTTAATCTCGGTCAGCAGCGAGGAGGTCTTCACTCCTTCGATGACGATGAACAATCCTACGAAGAACAGGATGATAGACCAGTCGACACCTGCCAGCATGTCCTTGGCCTTCACGTCGGTCACGAGAGGGACCAGAAACAGCGCTGTGACGCCTCCGAGGAACGCGATCAACGCGATCGGCGTGTCGAGGACATGGCTCAGCACGAACGCCATGAATGTCAAGGCCGTGATGCCCACGAGTGTATAGAGTCCCAGCCTCCTCTCCTTAAGCTTCCTGATTCCCGAGGTAGTCGCCGCATCGCCCTTGACCAGCTCGTCCTGGAAGGCCTTCCACCCGTCCTTGAGGATTCTCCTCCTGAACTCCTGGGCGTTCCCCTGCTCTATGTCTTTCCTGTAGAAGATGTAGAGGATCGCGATCGCAATCACCATGCAGACCGCGGCAACCGGGAGAAGCTTCGCCGAGAAGTTGATGAACGATATGTTCGCCCGCGTGGCTATGTACGCGTTCTGCGGATTGCCAACGGCGGTCGCGACGCTCCCGATGTTCGCCGCGATTGCCTCTGCCACGAGGAACGGCACCGGGTTGGATTTCAACAGCCTGCAGGTCCTGATGATTATCGGAGTGAACAGCAGGACGACGGTATCGTTCAGCACGAGCGCGGATAGGGTGCCCGTGACGACCATCGTCAGCACGAGGAATGTGAACTGGTCCTTCGAATACTTGATCATCCGGAGCGAAACCCATTCGAAGAAACCGCAGAGCTCGAGCCCCGCGACGAGCACCATCATTCCGACCAGCAGGATGATGATGTCCATGTTGATGGCGTCAATCGCCTCTCTGGTCCCGACGACCCCGAACAGGATCATCAGAGCCGCGCCGATTAGCGCAGCGGCGGGCCTATCGACTTTGAATTTCGGGAAGCGGCGGATAGAAATCAGGGCGTATGTGACCAGGAAGATCGCGAATGCGATTAGAAGAGTTCCCATCCGAGGATGGAAACCTCTAGCCGACTTATGAATCTGAGCATCTCTCTCCCTCCAAAAGGATTAAGAAACGGCTGCCCCTTCTTGCGGACGATGATTCAGCGTCCCAGGGGAACCCGCGACTTCGGACCTGCGGAGATGGCCAAGCGCAGGAAGGTCGAGCAGGCAATGCGCGATGTGTGCCACAGGTTCGGTTTCGGGGAGGTCGTCACGCCGACATTCGAGCACTCCGAGCTGTTCACGCTCAGGTCGGGACAGGGCATCATCGACGAGATGTACGTGTTCAAGGACAAGGGCGACCGGGAGATGGCCCTGCGCCCGGAGATAACCGCGTCGGTCATCAGGTTCTATGTCACCGACATGTCCGCCGCCCCGAAGCCTCTGAAGCTTTACTACGTGGGCAACTGTTTCAGGTACGAGAACCCGCAGAGCGGCAGGTACCGTGAGTTCTTCCAGCTCGGCGCGGAGCTCATAGGCACGAAGACGCCTGAGACTGATGCCGAGGTCATTGCACTCGCAGTCAACTGCATCAGGAACGCTGGCCTCGAGAACTTCGTGGTCCGAGTGGGCCACATAGGCATCCTCAAGTCCATGGTGAAAGACCAGATAAAGGACGAGAAGACCGCCGCCGAGGTTCTCAGGATGATAGACAAGGAGGACTGGGACGCGCTCGGGGACATGTTCGACGCCAAGGCGCTCCCCAGGCAGCTGTTCGAGAAGATCACTTCCGTCGCGGACATCAGGGGGGGCCTCGAGGAGCTCAATAACCTCGAGGATTCGGAGGCCACCCTACACCTCAAGGAGACATTCAACATCCTGAAGCTGTACGGCATTGACGACGCGCAGGTCGACCTAGGGATTGTCAGGGGGCTGGACTACTACTCCGGGATGGTCTTCGAGATAGACGCGCCGAGGCTCGGTGCCGAGAAGCAAATCCTGGGCGGAGGGTCCTACACTCTCTCCGAGATCTTCGGCGGAGAACCCGTGTTCAGCACCGGCTTCGCGATAGGCATCGACCGCGTGGTGCTCGCCTCCGAGGCTGAGAAGGAAATCCAGGTCGAACCTCCTCTAGACGCCTATGTCATCCCCGCGAAGGACGACATGCGCAAGTACGCGTTCGGGATAGTGGCGCGCCTCAGATCCCAGGGGCTCAGGGCCGATGTGGATCTGATGCGCAGGACCCTGAGCAAGAACCTCAAGTACGCTTCATCGGTCGGCGCCAGATTCGCAGTCATAGTTGGCAAGGAGGAGATGGCCAAGCGCTCGGTGACCCTCAGGGACATGAAGAGCGGGAAGCAGGAGCTAGTGCTCGCGGATGAGGTAGGGAACGCCATCAAGAAACCGTTCGGCTAGCGAAGACGCACCGAGAACAGAGAAATGAGTTTTGATTCCATCCGAAGCTTTCGCCCCGGATGGGTTGAAGTTTGATATCGCCTACGGGTAGAAGCCCCTGAGCTTCGTTGCGTCCGCGACCCTCTTCACTGCGACGAGGTACGCTGCGTCCCTCATGTTGCACTTGTGCTTCTCGTGCATGTTCCACACTTCTTGGAACGCCGCCGTGATCTTCTGGTCGAGGCGCTCGTTGACTTCCTTCTCGGTCCAGTAGTAGTTGTAGTTGTTCTGGACCCACTCGAAGTAGCTCACCGTGACACCGCCCGCGTTTGCAAGGATGTCGGGCAACACGAGCACGCCGTTCTTCCACATGATGGCGTCTGCCTCGAATGTGGTCGGGCCGTTCGCGCCCTCACCTGAGATCTTGGCCTTGATCTTCGCTGCGTTGTCCTTGGTTATGACGTTCTCGAGTGCGCAGGGCAACAGTACGTCGACCTTGAGCTCGAGTATCTCCTCGTTCGAGCATGGCTTCGAGCCTGGGAATCCGATGACGCTGCTGGTCTTGACCTTGTGGGCCCAGACTTCCTCGTACTTCAAGCCCTTCTCGTTGATTATTCCGCCCTTCGAGTCCGTGACGGCTATGACCTTCGCGCCGAAGTCTCGCTCGATCAACTTGTGGGCGAACGCACCAACGTTACCGTATCCCTGGACCGCAACCGTTGCGCCCTTCAGGTTCATGCCGGTCTTCTTCGCGGCCTCTCTGACTGCGAACACGAGGCCCCTCGATGTCGCCTCGGGCCTGCCCAGCGAGCCGCCGAGCTCCCTTGGCTTGCCGGTGATGACGCCTGGGACAGCGAAACCCTTCTGCATGCTGATCGTGTCCATGATCCAGGCCATCTCACGGCCGCCAGTGTTCACGTCGGGCGCGGGTATGTCCTTCTCCGGGCCGATGATGATCGAGATCTCGGACGCGTATCTGCGCGTCATCCTCTCGATCTCGCCAACGGACATCTGCTTCGGGTTGCAGATGATGCCTCCCTTCGCACCGCCGTATGGAATGTCAACGCACGCAGTCTTCCAGGTCATCCAGGAAGCGAGCGCCCTGACCTCATCGATGTCCACCTGGGGGTGGTATCTGATGCCGCCCTTGAACGGGCCGCGGGCCTCGTTGTGCTGGACTCTGTATCCAGTGAAGACCTTGATCTTTCCATTGTCCATCCTGACGGGGAAGTTCACCGAGAGCTCCCTCTTCGGGCTCTTCAGGACCTCGACCAATCCAGGATCGAGCTCCAGGGTCTTCCCAGCCTTGTCGACCATCTTTTTCATTTCCTCAAACGGATTTGCTTTGCCTGCCATTCTAACACCATTGGCCTAATCCCCGCGCGTGGGAACCCCGTGCGCAGGATGATTGAAAACGCGGATGCCTAGATTGAATTTAAAGATTGCCTCTCAACAGGGGATTATTTCCGGAAATCGTGCTACTCTCAGGCGGCCATTCTTAAAGGTTCTTCGAACGGGCCATCGTGTTATTGAAAACGCATTCCCAAATCGTAACGCCGGTTCGGTTCTCGTGCATACGCGCGCGGTGACTGTCAGGTCATCGCTCCAATGCAACTCGTTCCATTCGGCTCAGACCGTGCGGCCATCGCTGGCTCGTATAGGATCATCATCACGTCATGCTGGAACGCGCCGGGGTTGAACCGTAAACCCCCTGCCACCTCCAATCCATTGGAGATGGCTGTCTGCAGCAGGTTCAGGCTGGCGTTGATGTGCCTGTCTAGGTGCCAACCACACTCGCACTTGAACTCCGCGCCCATTCGGGAATCCTGTATCCTCCCACATATCGGGCACGTTCTGCTGCTGTATCTTGGATCGACCTTGACTACCGGAATGCCTCTCCACTGGGCCTTGTACTCGATAATCTGATGGAGCTTCCTCCTCGGCCACATGCTCAGGCGCCTGTTTAGGTCCTTGTTCTTCTTGTGCTTGATGCCCTTCAGATCCTCAAGGACGATCGCCGATTTCTTAGTCGTTGCGAAGGAGAGAACCGAGTCCGCCACCTGGTGAAGCCTGTATTGGATGCGATCGTGTTCCCTCTTCCCCTCTCTCCTGCACAGACTCCTAGATGTCCTCCTATCATGCGACTTCTTCCTCTGCAGCTTCTTTCTCCTGTCATGGTGCCTCTGCTGTATCGTAGCAACCTCCGGGAACGAGGCAACGATCGGAAATGTTGAACCGGGCTCCAGGATGGCTCCGTCCAAGCTCCTCTCGTTCGTATCCAGCGAAAGAACCGTTTGGGGAACGAATGGCTTGGGAGCTTCCTTCTTGAAAGCGACGATTACGCGGTCTGGAAGTACAGTCAGGGAACCCAGGGAGAAGGACTTGTCATCTAGGTACCTGCGGTGATATCGGCTCAGGATGAGTTGCAGGCGAACGTGGCGGCCGGCCCTAATGGGTAGGTCTATGATGCCGCTCTCCCGGTCGAGCTTGTACGCTTGATTCTCTGCTTTCATCATCAGGCGCTTGACGTACGGAACCCTAGAGGTCGTCCCGAGACGAATTCGTCTTCGGTAGTTCTTCAGCACACTTGCCGCGACCTCGAACGAGGAAACGACATGTTGTGAGTACATTCCAGGATGCTCAATGCGGAAGGCCTTGTAAGCTAGCCTGCACAGAGCGTTCTTGGACGTCGCTCGCGCATGTAGCCCCGCCCTAATTGCCTCATTGACTGCCATCCTGAAGTCCTCGAGCAGCAGCTTCGCATCCGCTGGAAGGCGTGAATCTAGAAAGAAAATCACTCCACTGGTCGGCATCTAGTTACTCACGACAATCTGCCTATTACCGTTAATCGGTTACATGTAGCGAGAATCGCATCTTCTTGAGAGTCAGCGAGGTCTCACCACCCGAGTTTCGAAAGAACCGCCCAGCTCGAAACCGATCAGAATTGAGGCGAGTTTCGGATCCTCCTCCAGCTTGGCCCGCTCTCTCAAGAAGTAATCTCCGGCCGCGGATGGACTCGACGAGCAAACCGCCTTAACGCCGTCAAGCTCCTCGATCTCTTTGAACGGCACCGATGGAAGGACGAAATGTGCACCTTTGCCCGTGCCCTTCTCGAAGAAGACCGCGAAGTCGTTCCCCAGCATGACCACCTTCCTTGTCCTCGTCGAGGAGACCTTCTCCCCGGGCAGGAGTTCTCTGCCGACGATCTTGCCTTTCTCGTCGATCAGGTAGACCGTGGCATGTGGCGGCGCACGGAATTGTTTGTCCTTGATGATGCACGCTATGTGTTTCCTCTTGAGGCACTCTGCGACACCCTTGTTCTTGATGGTCAGGGGACCGATCGAAGGGTAGTTGCGCTCGATCTTGGCGAGCCCGGCCTTCATCGGCCTGGTCAGGTAGA
>Ga0315291_10011413_pt1 | contig 10835 bp, 7 predicted proteins | sample YL17G12_20_MG_FD_203070 | JGI IMG/M metagenome (GOLD analysis project Ga0315291, IMG submission 203070) | Sediment microbial communities from Yellowstone Lake, YNP, Wyoming, USA - YL17G12_20 | ecosystem: Environmental > Aquatic > Freshwater > Lake > Sediment | place: USA: Wyoming | collected... | reverse complement strand
GCGGATGAGTACATCCGAGCGGATGAGTACATCCGAGCGGATGAGTACATCCGGCGTGGACTGACGTTCACTGTCTTGTTGGGCGAGGGCGCGCTTCCCCCCGACGTCAATCTCCCGGTGCTCCACTCTCGCTGGCCGACGAGCCGGGCCACGGTGCGGGTGGTGTGGGAGCAGGTGGTGCAGCCGTGGGTACTGCGCCGGATCGGGGCGGACCTGGTGCACGGGCCTGCCTTCGTGGGGCCGGTGCTGGCTTCCTGCCCGGCGGTAGTGACGATCCACGACCTGAGTTTTCTGCGTTTCCCTGCGCTGTTCCGGCCTGCCAACCGGCTCTACCTGGCCGTGCTGACGCGCCTGTCGGCGCGGCGTGCCCGGCGGCTGATCGCCGTCTCAGCCGAGACTGCCAGCGAGGTCACCCGGCTGCTGGGGGTCCCGGCGGAACGAATAGACGTGGTCTATCACGGGGTGGACCCGATGTTTCGCCCGTTGCCGGCCGGCGAGGTGGCTGCCTTCCGCCAGCGGCGGGGATTGCCGGAGCGGTTCGTGCTGTTCGTGGGCACCCTGGAACCGCGCAAGAACCTGGTACGCCTGGTGGAGGCGTTCGCGCGCATTCGCGGTGGTGCGGATAGGCACAGCGGGGCCAGGCTGGTGCTGGCTGGCGGGAAGGGCTGGCTGTACGATGAACTGTTCGCCAGGGTCGAGGCTCTGGGCCTGGGCGAGCAAGTGACGTTTCCGGGGTACGTGGCGAGCGACGAGTTGCCCCTGTGGTACAACGCGGCGACGGTGCTGGCCTACCCTTCCATATACGAGGGGTTCGGGTTGCCGGTGCTGGAAGCGCAGGCCTGCGGCACGCCCGTCTTGACCTCGAACGTGTCCTCGTTGCCCGAGGCGGCCGGAGAGGCGGCCTTGATGGTGGATCCGTACGACGTGGAGGCGCTGGCGGCGGGGCTGCACCGGCTGTTGGTGGATGAAGCGCTGCGGCACGAGTTGCGGGAGCGGGGCCTGGCTCACGCCGGGCAGTTCTCGTGGCCGCGCGCGGCGCAGGAGACGGCGCGCGTCTACCGGCGGGCGCTGATGAGTACATCAGGGGCCGGAGGGGAGGGAAGGTGAAAGAACAGCGCTGGGCCCCCTGGTGGGTCATCATTTCAGACGTGGTGTTGATCGGCGCCAGCACGTTCGTGGGCTACTGGGTGCGCTACGAACTGCAGTGGTTCCGTGACATCAGTTATTATCACCCACCGTCGGCGTACGTTCCCTTGGCCCTGCTGTTCGTCGTGTTGATGCTGCTGGCCTTTGTGATAGACCGGGTCTACCAGAACTGGCGCGGGTGTGCGTGGCTGGACCAGGTCTACCGCATCATCAATGCGACGGCGAAATCGGTGGTGGTGATCCTGGCCGTCACCTTCGTGCTCCAGCCGCTGAACTATTCACGCCTGTTGCTGATCGAGGCGGGGATGGTGGCCATCCTGTTGCTGGCGGTCGCCCGCATGGTGCAGAAGGCGGTGGTGGGTTGGCTGCGCACGCGGGGCGTCGGCGTCTCCAAGGTGATGATCGTGGGGGCTGGCGAGGTGGGGCGTACCGTGATGCGCACGATCGTGGCCCGGCCTGAGTTGGGGTACAAGATCGTCGGGTTCGTGGACGACGACGCTCAGAAGGGGCAGACCGACATCGGCCGCTTCAAGGCGCTGGGCGCGGTGGACAACCTGCCCCGCCTGATTGAGGAAGAGGCGGTAGACGAGGTGATCATCACGCTGCCGTGGACGTGCCACCGCAAGATCATGAGCATCGTGCGCGAATGCCAGCGGCGGCACGTGAACGCCCGCGTCGTCCCGGACCTGTTCCAGATGAGCCTCAGCCAGGTCAACGTGGACGACCTGGGTGGGGTGCCATTGATCGGCGTGCGGGAGGTCCGTTTTGAGCGAGGGGCCTTGCTGGTCAAACGGGCCATGGACGTGGTGGGGGCGGCGGTGGGGCTGGTGGTGGGCGCGCCGCTCATTGCGCTGATCGGCCTTGGCATCCGGCTGGACTCGCCCGGCCCGGTCTTCTTCCATCAGACCCGGGTAGGAGCGGGCGGGAAGCCATTCGTGATGCACAAGTTTCGCTCGATGCGCCAGGGAGCCGAGGCGGAGTTGGAGCGGGTACGGCACCTGGATGAGACGGATGGGCCGATCTTCAAGATCCACAACGACCCACGCCTGACGCGCATGGGCCGCCTGCTGCGGCGTGCCAGCCTGGACGAACTGCCGCAACTGTGGAACGTGTTACGCGGAGAAATGAGCCTGATCGGTCCGCGTCCACCTCTCCCGGACGAGGTTGCTCTGTACCTGGAATGGCACAAGAAACGGCTGGAGGTGCGCCCAGGGTTGACCGGCATGTGGCAGGTCAGCGGCCGCAGCCTGCTCAGTTTCGACGAGATGGTACTGCTGGACCTCTACTACATCGAGAACTGGTCGCTGTGGCTGGACTTTAAGGTCCTGCTGCGCACGGCTCCCCAGGTCCTGTGGGGGAATGGGGCGTACTAGGGTGCTGGCTTCCAGCCGGCTTTGGCCTCAACCAGGCGTCCAGGAGCAGTTTGACTTCCCGGTACAGGTCCAGGTCAGCGCTCAGCCAGGCCGTCACCTCTTCCCGCGTCGGCGGTCGCCCATCCCAGGTCGAGTTCGTCGCCAGGTTGGCCACCAGGTCCAGGAACCTGCTCCGCCAGGGCTCTTCCAGGGAGAACAGGGCGCGGATGAGTACATCCGTCTGGGTCAGGGAGGTGGCCCTGCCGCTCATCGAGATCCGTCCTGCTCCAGGAACGGCAGGTGAGGATGCGGATGGGGGGGATGAGGGGGATGAGTACATCCCTTGCATCCCTTGCATCCCTTGCATGTGTGGCCAGCCGAGTGTCGTGTTCTGCTGTGTTTCACAGGCCCTGTTGTTTTTCACCGATGTCGAACCCGTTGGCTCAAACTCCTGATGGTCCCACCTGGCATAGTGCCTTGGCGAAAGTCTCCAGCGTCTCGGCTTTCACTGCCAGCACTGCCTGTCGCTCGGCCTCCGTGAGGTTCACTGTAGCCAGTACCTCGCGGCGCTGGCCGTTCAGCAAGCGCTCGCGGAAGGTCGTGTTGGTGAGAGCCGTCCACATCAACTCATCAATCGTGCGTGTGGGCATCATCTACCCCCCGTCGCTACCGCCGCCGGCATGCGGGTCTGCCCACAGGCCGTGCAGCCCGTCCCCGACCTGCGCTGCGCCAGCGCTGTTGGGGGCTACAGCACCGACGGCCAGTACCACGAGCAGCACCACGGCCGTCAGCATCAGTGTCAACTTTCCGCGTCTGTTGTCCATGGGATCCTCCTTGTTCCTGCATCAGATTCAGCCTAAGGATACCACAGGTCTCTGAACGAACCTCTGAACGCACGTAGAAACGAAAGAGGCTGCCCGGCGGCAGCCTCTTACCAATCAGACCCTTGCGAAGTCAAGTGCCCCTGCAACCTTCGCAAGCGGATGTACACTATCCGCGGTGGTACTCGTCTCAGCCCGGTTTCTTCCCGGCGATGTGCGCGTACAGCGCCTGGGTCTCGGGCGACGGTTCGATGCTCAACTCCCGTTCGAGGATCTCCTGGCAACGGCGGTACTGGGCCAGAGCCTCCGCCCGCCGTCCGGCCTCGGCGTAGCAGTGCATCACGTGGCGGTGGAGGTCTTCGCGCAATTCGTCCAGTTGCAGAGCGTGCCTGTACCAGCCGGCCGCTTGCTCGAAATCTCTGCGCGCTGCGTGATGTTGCCCGATCCCGCTCAGGGCCTCGATGACCATGTCTCGCAGCGTTTCTCGTTTCGGCACGCACCACACTCGCTCCACCTCAGGCAGCAAGTCCCCCCGGTAGAGCGCCACCGCCCGTTGCCACAGGTTCTCGGCCTGCACGTCGTGCGGGGGCAACAGCCGCGCCCGCTCGACCAGTGCCTCAAACTCGCGCACGTCGAACCAATAGTCCACCTCGCCCAGCCGGTATTGCCCGCCCTCCGTCACGATCACGTTGGCCCCGGCGGCCCGGCGGATGCGGTAGAGCGCGGTGTGAAAACTGTCCACCATTTTTTTCGAGGACGCGTCGGGCCAGAACTCCAGGCCGATGGCGTCCCGCTCCAGGGGGCCGTGCAGAAGGATGTAGAAGAACAACTCGCGAGCCTGCGCGGTGTGCCATTCGGCTGGGGAAACCGGGTGGCCATCGCGAACCACCCGTCCTTCTCCGAAGGCATAGATCTCTATCCGGCCGCTGGTCTCCTCTGCCCCTTCCTGGATGCCTGCCGGCCTCTGCTCTTCCCTGAAGGTTCTCAACTGCTGCACTCCCTCGGCCACCTCGCGGCAGCCTGGGATGCTGGCGGCTACCCCCAGCCTCAGGAGCGGTTCGGCGTGTTGGCCTTCCACGACCGCGAACTGGCGCGTGCCGATTTTCCCAGCCAGGCCCATCGCCCGGCGCAACTCTTCCAACGCCCGGCCCTGGTCGCCCATCTGCAAGTGCGCCTTGGCCAGCAGGAAGCGGGCGCGCGCCAACTCCCGTTTGGCCTGCCGCTGCTCCAGGAAATGTGCCGCGTCCTCGAGCAGGCGGAGGCCGGCTGCGATTTCCCCGCCCGGATGTAGCAGAACAGACCTTCCCGCAAGGTCCGGTTCTTTCGGGAAGGTGACGCTCTCGACCAGGACCATTCCCTCGTCCATGGGCAGCAATCCGTGCTCTTCAAAGTCCAGGCCCTTGTCCCGCGCCAACTGGCGGGCCTGCGCCAACAGGGCCAGCGCCCCGGCGTGGTCCCCCTGCCAGCGGGCCATACTGGCCTGCGCAGCCAGGACGTAGACTGCCAGGCCCGGTTCGCTTTCGTGGACCATGTGCCAGCCGGCGTCGTATAGAGGGGCCGCGCGCTCGTAGGCTCCCACGTCCCGGTAGAGGTCGGCCATGCCGACCAGGATGTACGCTTGCAGCCGCCGGGCACTCCCGCGCTGTGCGGCGGCCAGCCCTTCCTCGTACAGGTCCAGCGCTTCCCGGTACTCTCCCCGCGCATAGTAGAGGCAACCGGCGTCGTTCAACACCCCGGCCAGCAACGCAGGTGCTCCCAGCCGTCGCCCGATGGCCAGTGCCTCGTTCACACAGGCGGCCGCTTCGTCGAAGCGCCCCTGGGCCGTCAATGCCACGGTCAAGTCTTGCAGCAGGTTGGCCACATCGTACAGGCTGCCGACCTGCCGGAACAGCGCCAGTGCTGCCCGTAGTTCGACGACCCCTTCGGCGAGGCGCCCCATGCCCACGTAGGCCCGGCCGACGTGACGCTGCGCTTGTGCCCGTTCCAGGGTCTCGTCCGGGGCCAGCCCTTCCAGCGCTTGCTGCGCCTGGGCGATGGCGTCTTCGTAGCGGCCGGCCAGGAAACTCAGCCGCGCCCGCTGGTTGTGCACCCTGGCCATGTGGGCGCGCATGGGGGGGATGAGGGGGATGAGTACATCCCTTGCATCCCTCAGATCCGACTGGTCCTTCTGGGCCGCGAAGCCGGCCTCGGCGTAGGCCAGTGCCTGCCGCGCCTCTTCGTAGTCGTACCGGTCGGTGAGCGCCCGGCTCTGGTACAGCGACAAGCGCGGAGCCTGGGCCCTGGCCTCTTCAGGCAGAGCCTCCGCCCATCCGAGCAGTGTCTCGACCCGCCCGCGCGTGAACCATTCCATGGCCACCCGCTCCATCAGCGTCGTGGCCTCGGGATAGGCTTCGGCAGCCAGGTAGTGATACACTGCCCCTTCGACGTCGCGGATGGGGGGAATGAGTACATTCCTTGCATCCGACTCCCGTTCGAACAGGTGAGCCGCACGCCGGTGGAGTTCGGTGTAGCGGGCCGGGTCGTGCTGGCGTAACTGCTGGTGTAGAAAATCGCGGAACAGGTTATGGTAGCGATAGGTGGCCGCCGCCCCACTTCCAAACTCCGTGACGAACAGGCTGCGTCGCCTGACCTCCGCCAGCAGCGCTTGGGGCTGCTCGATCTGGAGCACCTCGCGGCACAGCGGCAGCGACATCTCTTCCAGTACGGCCGACGTGCGCAGAAAATCCTGGACGTCGGGCGGCTGCAGGCTCAAGACCTCCTTGGCCAGGTATTCGTACGCGCTTTCGTGCGCCTCGGTTATAACCCTCTCCGCGTCGAGCAGGATGGCCCTCGCTCCCTCGTGGAGCAGGTCGGCCAACAGCAGGACCCCCGTGATCCACCCTTCGGCGTTGGCGGCCAACGCCTCCGCCTGGCTCTCTGTTACCGGGACGTGCGAGAGGTGCAGCAAGGCCTGAATTTCCTGAGGGCTGAAACGCAGGTCTCCGTCGGTCAAACCGGCGAGTTGGCGCTTGGCAACCAGGTGGGTGATCGGAACGCTGGCCAACACGCGGCTACCCAGCATCAGGTGGCAGTTGAAGGGCATGACTTGTAGCAGGCGGCTGACGAACGTGCGAATCCCGAAAGCGCCATCCAGCGCATCATAGTTGTCCACCACGACGACGAAGGGGGCGTCAATCTCGACGATCTCGTTGACAAACTCCCCAATGACGTCGGACGGGTCGTGGAAAAAGTGGGTAGTGTGCTCCGCATCGCCCAGCAGAGAGCCCGACGCCGCTCGCGTGCGCGCGCCAAAGCCCGGGAAGCGCTCGCCGATGGCCCCCACCAGGTACTCGACGAACGTTACCAGGTCCCGGTCGTGCTCGTCGCCGGTGTACCAGCAGACGGGCAGCGGGCTGTGCCGGGCAAAGTCCACCAGGGCCGAGGTCTTGCCGTAGCCGGCCGGAGCACAGACCAGGGTCAGTTTGCATTCGAGCCCTCGTTCCAGGCCAGTGCAGACCCGTGGCCGGTGCAAGAGGCCGGCCGGGTTGGGCACCAGCAACTTGGAACGGACTTTGAACATCAACGCGAATACTCCAGCCTCTTCTTCAGCGCCACCCCCAGCCGGCGGATGCCTTCGACGATGGTCTCGGGCGGGCAGTAGGAGAAGTTGAGCCGCATCGCATTGTACCCTCCATCCCGGTTAGGGTAGAAGTCAACGCCGGGCACGTAGGCGACCTTATCCGCCAGGGCATCCTTCAGGAATTCGGTCGTGTTGATGGATTCCGGCACCCGCGCCCACAGGAACAAGCCACCCTGAGGGCGGGTCCACCTGCACCCTGCCGGCCACAGTTCGGCCAGCGCGTCGAGCATGGTGTCTCGACGTTCCTTGTACACCTCGCGCAGCCGCTTGACGTGCGGCTTGAACAGGCCCCGCTGGCAGATGTCGTTGGCGACGTATTGAATGAACGTGCCGGTGTGGAGGTCGGCCCCCTGCTTGGCCTGCACGAGGCGCTGGATCAGTACCTCCGGGCAGATGATCCAGCCCAGCCGCAGCCCGGGCGCCAGGGTCTTGGAGAAGGTGCTCAGGTATATGGTGCGCTCGGGGATCAAGGCGATGATAGGAACGATGTCCTCGCCCTCGAAGCGCAACTGGCCATACGGGTCATCTTCGACGACGGGCAGGTTCAGTTTCGTCGCAATCTCGGCCAGCCGTTGGCGTCGCTCGAAGGGGAGCGTCGTCCCCGCCGGGTTGTGGAAATTTGGCAGGACGTAGAGGAACTTGGGCGGACGCCCGGTTTCCGCCACGACCTTGTTGTATGCGTCTTCGATCTCGTCCACCACCATGCCGTCGTCGTCGAGGTTCACCGTTTGGAAGCGGGCCTGGTAGGCTTCCCAGGCCTGGATCGCGCCTACGTACGTGGGGCGGCCGGTGATCACGGTGTCGCCGGGATCAATGAAGATTTTGCCAAGCAGGTCCAAGGCCTGCTGAGAGCCGTTGGTTAGCAGGACGTTGCCCGACACCGCCGGGATGCCGTACTTTTGCACCGTGCTCGCCAGGTATTCCTTGAGCGGTCCGTAACCCTCGGTAGCGCCGTACTGCAAGGCCGTTGCGCCGTCGTAGCGGATGATGTGACGGCAGGCTTCCTCGATCTCGCGCAGCGGGAAGAGTTCTGGAGCCGGCATGCCACCCGCCAGGGAGATCATGCCAGGCTGCTGGGTCAGTTTGAGTAACTCCCGGATGGTGGAACTCTTCATCCTTTCCGTGCGTGACGCCATGTATGGTCCCCACTCCAATACCGGTATGTGGCGCTTCAGATCGAGATTCGGTTCCATCGTTTACCCTCCTGTTGAGATGATGCCGGATGGCGCGGACGCGGAGGAATGCGGAATGCGGAATGCGGAATGCGGAGTGAGTCCGATGTACCCATCGGCCCACATCCCTTGCATCCGACTACATCCGGTTTGCACACACATGGTACTTGTCCAGCCGTTAGAGGTTCAGTTTCGCACAGGTGAGCCTCACGATTGTAGCATTAGAAAGATGAGAGGTCAAATGCCAACACCTTCCACCTTCCCGAAAGTTCTGAACTTTCGGGAAGGTGAGGGGGAGGGATGTCACGGCGCAAGCGCGATTAACGCCACTTGACGACCGGGCGACATTGGGGTATCCTACCGCAGGCCGCGAGGTCAAATCGAGGACGGGGAGGTAGCTGCGGATGGCGACCATCCGGGTGTATCAGATTTTGCACAAAGAGACGCTCAGCGACGTCAACAAACTGATGGTCATCGCTGCGCCGGCGGTGGCGCGCAAGGCGCAAGCGGGTCAGTTCGTCATTGTGCGCATTGACGAGCGTGGAGAGCGCATCCCACTCACCATTGCCGACTACGACCGGGAAGCGGGCACGATCACCATCATCTTCCAGGAGGTCGGCAAGACGACCAAGCAGTTGGGGACGCTGGAGCCAGGTGACGAGTTGGCCACCTTCGTCGGGCCGTTGGGTCACCCGACGGAGGTCAAGAATTACGGTACCGTCGTATGTGTGGGGGGCGGCGTCGGCATCGCGCCGCTGTACCCGATTGCGCGGGCGCTCAAAGAGGCCGGCAACACGGTGCTCTCGATCATCGGTGCTCGCAATAGGACGTTGCTGTTCTGGGAAGATAAGATGCGCGCAGTCAGCGATGAACTGATCGTCTGTACCGACGATGGTTCCTACGCGCGCAAGGCGTTGGTGCCTGAGCCGCTCAAGGAGTTGCTGGAACAGCGCCGTGGGGAGATCGCCCGCGTGTGGGTCATCGGCCCGGCCATCATGATGAAGTTCGCCTCCTTGACGACGAAACCGTTCCAGGTGCCGACCATCGTCAGCCTGAACACGATCATGGTGGACGGCACCGGCATGTGCGGCGGCTGCCGGGTGTTGCTGGAGGAAGGTGCCCAATTCGTGTGCGTGGATGGCCCCGAGTTCGACGGCCATCAGGTGGACTGGGACAACCTGCTGGCCCGCCAGCAGTTCTACCGGGCGGAGGAGCAGCAGGCCACGCAGGAGTGGGAGCATCACTGCCGTTTGGAAGGTGTGACGGTAGAGGGGGGTGCCTGAGTGTCTGAGCAACCGCAACGTAAGCGTCTAGAGATCCTCCGGCAGGACATGCCGGTCCAGGACGCGGCGGTCCGCAGGGGCAATTTCGACGAGGTCGCGCTGGGCTTTACGGAGGAACTGGCCCGCCGGGAGGCGGAGCGGTGTTTGCAGTGCGCCCGGCCCCACTGTGTCGAAGGGTGCCCGGTAGGAGTCCTCATTCCCGAGTTTATCCGTGCACTGCGGGCCGGGGACATGATTGGGGCCGTGCAGGCCATGAAGGTGAAGAACGGGCTCCCGGCCATCTGTGGCCGGGTCTGCCCCCAGGAGGTCCAGTGTGAGGTCCGCTGTGTCCTGGCCAGGAAGGGAGAATCGGTGGCCATCGGACGGCTGGAGCGCTTCGTGGGGGACTATGAACTGGCCCAGCGGACCTGCCCCCTGGAGCGGCTCCCGCAGACCGGCAAGCGGATCGCCATCGTCGGCTCCGGCCCGGCCGGGTTGACCTGTGCGGTGGACGTCGCCCGGGAGGGACACGCGGTGACCATCTTCGAATCGCTGCACAGCCCCGGCGGCGTGCTGATCTATGGTATCCCCGAGTTCCGCCTGCCCAAGAGCGTGGTCCACGGCGAGATTGACTACGCCGCCGAATGCCTGGGCATCGAAATCCGCCTCGACCACGTCATCGGCCGTATCTTTACGCTACACGAGCTGTTGGACGAGTACGACGCGGCCTTCCTGGGGACCGGTGCAGGGCTGCCTTCCTTCATGCGCATCCCTGGCATCAACTACAACGGCGTCATGTCGGCCAACGAATTCCTCACCCGGGTGAACCTGATGAAGGGCTACCGCTTCCCAGAGTACGACACGCCGGTCAAGGTGGGCAAGGGGGTGGCCGTGATTGGGGCGGGGAACGTGGCGATGGATGCCGCCCGCTGCAGCCTGCGCCTGCAACAGTTGCACGCCCAGCAGGATGGTGGGCAGCCCGGCGAAGTGCACATCGTCTACCGGCGTTCCCGGACCGAGGTGCCGGCTCGCGAGGAGGAATTCCACCACGCCGAAGAAGAGGGCATCATCTTCGACTTCCTGACCAACCCGGTGGAAATCCTGGGGGGTGCGAAAGGGAACGTGCGCGCGATGCGCTGCATCCGCATGCGGCTGGGGGAACCGGACGCATCCGGCCGGCGCTCGCCGATCCCGATCGAGGGCTCCCAGTTCGAGATGGCGGTGGACACGGTCATCTTTGCGCTCGGCACCAGCCCCAATCCACTGGTCTTCGTGGACGCCGAGGGCCTGGAGCGCTCGAAGCACGGGACGGTCGTGGCGGACGAGGCGAGCGGGCGGACGACGATGCCGCGGGTGTGGGCCGGCGGGGACGTGGTCACGGGCGCGGCGACCGTCGTCAGCGCCATGGGGGCCGGCAAGGCCGCCGCCGCCGACATCAACCGGTTTCTGCGGGGAGAGAGCAA
>Ga0315291_10011412_pt1 | contig 10836 bp, 9 predicted proteins | sample YL17G12_20_MG_FD_203070 | JGI IMG/M metagenome (GOLD analysis project Ga0315291, IMG submission 203070) | Sediment microbial communities from Yellowstone Lake, YNP, Wyoming, USA - YL17G12_20 | ecosystem: Environmental > Aquatic > Freshwater > Lake > Sediment | place: USA: Wyoming | collected... | reverse complement strand
GGTTCTCCCGCCAGACGCGCGCGATCTCCTCGCACAGGATCGCGTCGCGACGGGTGCGCTTCGGTAGACGCGAGGGATCGGCCTGGCGCGCCTTCTGCTCGTAGTACGTCGACGGAGCCATCGGCAGGAGCGTGCAGATCGGCTCGACCCCGCAGGCCTCTCGCTGCGCATCGATGAACGTCATCATCGCCTCGGTGGCCGGTCGAGCTCCACCTGGGCGAAAAAAGCTGACGCCTTGCGGAGGATCTCGTTCGCCCGCCGCAGCTCGCGGTTCTCCCGCTCCAGCTCCTTGATGCGGGCCTGCTCCTCGCTCGTCAGGCCTCCGCGCCGACCCGTGTCAACCTCGGTCTGCCGCACCCACTGGCGCAGCGTCTCCGGCGAGCAGCCAATCTTGCTCGCGATCGAGACGATCGCTGCCCACTGCGAGTCGTGCTCACGTCCATGCTCCAACACCATCCGAACTGCCCGCTCCCGTACCTCAGGGGAGTCCTGCTTGGTCTTGCCATGATCCCATCCTCTCAAGGAATCGAGTCTCCGGCAATCCCGGGGCGGTTCACCCTCCTTGAGACTCGTCCAACCATGTATTGGTCTCCGCGCTGAACGTCCACTTCGCAACGCAAGCTACTCTAACCACGTCCGGCGAAGGAGACCAGCGCCCAGGTTCGGGGAGGGGCGACGGACGATTGCTGTCTCCCCAGTCAATCCTAGATCTCGGCCCTCAGCTGGGCACCACCCGGCTCCGGAGAACGGTCAACTTCTCAGACTGGTCTAGCGCTACGCTTGGCAGGGATGCGGAGTTCGGCTAGAGTGAGAGACAAGGAGGTACTACAAGATGAGTTTCTTAGACCGGCTTCGTGACACCGGGAATCTCAGGTTTGATGTTCAACGTGCGATAATGACAGTTGTTGCTTTCGCCCAGCTGGCAGACGGTGATGTTTCTGACGAAGAAGTAGCAAGGCTCAGGGCGATGTGCGCCCTGAGTCCGATCTTCGCCAGCAACACTCGTGAGCAGGACGTCGAGGCCATCAAGTTCTCCATTTCAGCTATCAACACGCTGGGGAACCAAGCTATCGCTCAGGCAGCTTCAGCCCTTTCCCCCGAGCTGCGTGAGACGGCTTTCGCCTTTGCCTGTGACATCATCCTTGCAGACGGCATCGCAACCGACGAAGAGCAGAAGTTTCTGGCGGAACTGGTAAGAACCCTCGCCCTGTCGGATGAGGTAGCTAGCGTTCTCGTCCAAGCGACTCTGATCCGCAATCGAAGCTCACAGGAGAGGTAGCGCGAGCCTGCGTTCTATCCCAAGTGGAAGCTTGTTCTTGCGGACCGGCAGCGCCGCATGGAAGACTGCTCAGGAACAGAACGAGCTAGACGGAAGAGGACGTGCCTACGCGATAGCAGTCCGCCAGGCGGATAGCGGCGGCGGTGTGGTCAGTTGTAGAGTGAGAGAGTGAGAAGGAGGACGTTATGCGACTGAGGATTAGAAAGGACCAGAAGGACATGAAGGGACTCCTTGGTGGACACAGGGGAGTGATGTTCACGCTGACAGCCCGCGCTGAGATCTCCGCAGACGAACAGTCGCTGATCGACAGGTACAAGGTGGGGTACTACACGTTGGCGACTTACACGAAGAGGGGTGAGGAATTTCGGGTCAGCGTCGAGGGTTTGCTTCGAGGCATATCGACCGAGGCGGAAGACATCGGTTCACTCCTCGATCTCGAGAGCACAATCAAGTCAGGCTGCGAGAACCTCAAGTCACTGCTGCTGGTAATGGCAACGTTCGGGGGTGAAGAGGTTCATGAGATCTAGTGGCTCGGCTCTCATCCTGGAGAACTCGACAACCTACTGCGAATGAGGAGGGAGATGGTGAGCAACGGCGCAACAGGCCATGAGTTCCAGTTGGGTCGCTGTCTGCGATCAGTGTCCGGAAGAGCGCTAACCGCATTGCGATTGGCGACGCGCAGAATCGCAGATGTTCCGAGGCAGCGAAGGATAGCCTACCTTGCCCTCGCGGGGATGCTCATTCTCACATTCGCCGTAGGAGCCGTTATCGGGATGATAATCTTAGCGCCGCTGCAAGGTGCGCTCTTCTTCGGCGGACTGATCCTGCTAAACACTATCCTGGCTGTGCTGACCGCCAGTAACCTCCAGTTGAGCCTTGGGCACGCGCAGAAAGCAGCCCTTACGCACCCCACCATGGCGGAGGCTGTGGCCAGGCTTGCCGACCGTGCGAAGGTGCCATGTCCGAGCGTGTGGGTGCGTAATGACGATGAGATAAACGCGTTCACGTGCGGACGCAATCCAAGACACGCCGCGGTCGTCGTGCACTCCGGGGCGCTCCGGGTCTGGGACTCCGATGAGCTAGAAGCCGTGCTCGCCCACGAGATTGCGCACATTAAGAACCGCGACGTCCTTGCGAACACCATCGCCGTCTCGCTATACGAAGGTATCGCCTGGAGCGGTCGGACATGCCTCAACGGGATAGCTGGCGCCGTGCGGGCCTACGATCACCTTGGGAAGAAGTCAGAAGGTGCCGTGAGACTGATAGGGAAGCTAGGCAAGCTATTCGGACTTGCGATCTTCTACGTGTTCTACGCCGTGCTCTTCCTGATCATCGAGCCCCTAGCTTTGCTGCTAGCGCTTGCGACATCGCGGCAACAGGAGTACCTTGCCGACGATTCCGCTGCCAAGTTGCTGGGCTCTGGGCGCCCGCTTGCCAGAGCGCTGAAAGCTGCGGACCGGCACAAGTCGACGAAGTCTAGCCTGCATTTTGAGACTGGTTGGCAACACCTCTGGTCTACTCACCCGCCAGTGGCCGAACGCGTCAAGCGACTCGAAGCCTTCCTCGCGGAGAAGAAGACGGAGATTGCATGATTGCCAGTCCTGGAACTTCGCCACGGCAGAGACGACCTTGGCCTGCCCCTCAGAACGGTCCAAGGTGAGTGCTAAGATCAGTGTGAGTTGAGAGCGGGATGGTAGGGGCCGCGTCGCCGGGGTTGGTCCCGATCGGCTGGTGCCACGCCCTCGCCGCACTCGTCTCCCTTCCGTCCCGATCCCAGCACTTAACCTGGCCCGGTTTTCGGGGGGCACGTCAGCTTTATAGTCGCCATTCCCGATACCTCGCTCAAAGGTCACCGCTCGACTCACCCCAAAAGAACGCCCGACGAGAACGGTTCCACGGTTTCTCCGGCCTCGCCAGTCTCCCGGTGAACGCTTGACTTCTTGGGCTAGTCTAGCACACTGCCGGCAGCTCAGGCCAACGCCCGCGACGTGCTGAATCGTCCCGGCTTCTTCGGAGGGTGGACGACCAGAGTCCGGCCACCGCGGGCGAACCCTACTGGCTGTGGCAGAGGAGCTCCTCGGCCTCGGCGGATGCAACTGCCCTGCCGCCAGCAATCCTCCGGCGTGACTACTCCTGAACTACTCATGCCGTTGCCTGGTTTGACGGGGGGGCAGCTGCAGGGCCGCTCCTCGCGGCATTGACCTTGGCCCGGCTTCAAGGAGCAGGTTAGGAGCGAGGCACAAAGTGAACTGCCCGCTCTCCAATCCCTACGGGGCAGTTGGCCTGTCGCCATTGCCCCATACACCAAAGGACTTAGGCTGCCCGCAGAGTCACGCAGACCACCTTGTGAGACCTACTTCATGGGCTTCTTGCACAGGGGGCAGAGCTTGACTTCGAAGAACCTGACCCAAACGCAGTCCCTACAGATGAAGTGCCCAGTCTCACAGATCTTCCCGCCTCTCACGTCCTTTATGTTCCCACAAGCTGAACACACCCGCTTTGGCATTTCATGGCCTCCTGCCACTTCGCCTGCACCGGACACAGGCGTTCACTCACTTGCCTCAGCAGCCCTCCAACAGGCTACCGTTAACTGCCCTGCAACTGGTGAGGGCGGGCTTCTAGAACCCAGTCTACCGCCTCTCCGACGCGTCTACAAGGACCGCCGTTGGCCTGCCCCCTCCCGAACACGGTCCAGGTTGAGTGCTGGGATCGGGCTGCCTGCCCCTGCCCCCGTCGTCGGACCAGACAACCTGACGGGGAGTTCAAGAGTAGTCCCGCAGGGGGTACCAGCTCCAGATGGCTCTTCCATAGGGGCATTCGCAGGTCGACACCTGAGGAGAGTTGAACCCCGCGATCTCGTGTTGCGTGACTGCTGGCGGTTCCCCGCGCGGGGATATCCATCTCAACGTGCTTCGCACTACAGACGGTCTCCGTCTCGGCGAGCACCGACTGCCGCGCGCTCCCTCCTCCTTCCAAGCATAGGGCAAGCTGATGATTCACCTAGTCCGTGGACCAGTTCTCGGGGAGCACATCAGGCCACTACTGCTCCAGAACCCCTCGCAGATGCTCTCTTGCTCGTCGCGTCCTCTCATGAGTTTCTCCGTAGTACTTGCGGCAGATCTTGAGAGCCTGGCGGAGCACCACGGCTGCACGACGTCTGCTGCCGATACGTACATAGAGCAGCCCAAGATAGGTCAAGTCTCTAGCTGTCTTCGGATGCGAGTGTCCATAGCACCGCTGATCGATGAGCAGTGCCTCTTCCAGTGCTGTTTGTGCAGATCCCAAGGTGTCAGGAACCCTGCACAGGACCCATCCGAGCTTGGCAAGATCTCGCGCGATTGCGGGGTGATCGTGGCCGAATGCTCTCCTGTCAATCGACAAGGCACGCGTGAGCAGTGCCCTGGCCCTTTCGCAGTCTCCCCTGTCGCAGAGCACCTCAGCGAGGTTCCCCAGATGCGTGGCGACGGCCGGATGGCTGGCACCGAGCTTCCTTTCGGAGATAGCCAGGGCTGCGTCGAGTGCCTCGTTGGCCCCCGCAAGGTCCCCTTCGTCACGCAGGATCAGTGCGAGGTTGTTGAGGCTGGCAGCCTCTGGGCTTCCGAAAGGTTGTTGCGAGCCCTTGCAGATGTCAAGGGCTCGCTGGATGGCTGCTCTTGCATGGCCGATGTATCCAAGCTCGCGGAACGTAAGGCCGAGAGCATTAAGACTATCTCCAATCAGGGGACTCTCAGAACCATACGCTTTCTGTTCGATACTCAAGGCCTTCTCAAGCACTCTCCGCGCTCTTTCGAACTGACCGAGGTCAAGAAGAACCCAGCCCACGTGCCGCAGCACGGTTCCAGTGTGTCGTGAGTCTTTGCCGCAGTGCTTCTCGAAGATCGGCAGCGCCTGCCTGTGAGCCATTGCAGCATGTTGAAGGTCGCCCAGCTCGCGAAGTGTCACCCCAAGCGAGTCCAGCAAGACGCCAATCTTATAGGAATTCGGCGGGCCAAGCCTCCTCGCGATCTCCAGCGCCTGCTCGATCTGCTCCTTGCTCTTCGACGGATCCCCCGCGTCCCGCAGTACGTCGCCAAGCTCATGGAGCTTCGATGCAATGCGAATGTTGTCGCCCCCAGCAAGCGCTCGTTCGACTGAGAGTGCTTCAGCCAGCGTTGAAATCGCCGCTGCGTATTCCCCCATCTGCCCCAGGATATACCCCACATTGCCCAAGGCTGTGGCCGTCAGATGATGTCTATCACCGTACCGACGTCGGAATATCCAGAGTGCCCGCTCAAAGGCGTTTCGAGCCCCATCCAGATCCCCGAGGACCATCAGTGTTCCGCCTAGTGCGTTGAGCGCTTCGGCCGTCTCGGGGTGCTCCGGGCCCAGGAGCCGGGTGAAAGCATCAACTGAGAATTCAAGATGTTCATGAGCCCTGGTGACGGACCCGATGAAGGAGTGATAGAGGCCAGCCCTGAACCGAATCCGCGCAAGTACTTCATCCGACACACCGCAGGCGCTCGCGTGGGAAATGACGCTCTCCACGTGTGGGATGAGTCGACTGGTCTGTAGCCACGTCTCTGTGTCGTTCGCGTCGAACTCAAGACAGGCAACTACCAGGCCTGCCAACGAGCGAATCCAGGATTGTCTTCTCTGAGTCTTCAGTTGATCGCGAACGACCAACTGGAGGAGTCGATGGATTGAAGCACTGTCCGAGTCACCGCTGATGAGACTGTACTGTCTGAGGCCAGCCATAGCATGATCGCGTGCGATATCGTCGCTGAAGGTCGCGCGAAGCCGTCGCGGTAGGGCAGCCGCTCCCTTTCGCAGAAGAGCCACCGGGATGTCATCTGGGGCAAGGAACGAGAAGAGCTCCAGCAGGGGAACAGAATCCGGTGACTCTCTCCGTAGCGCTTCGACATCGACTAGCCAGGTGGTCGCCACAGTCGCGCTGTACTGGTCCGGGAGCGTCTGCCCCTTCCACAGATCGTTGTGTCGAGCCTGGAAGCGCTCTGCATAGCACCCCAGTCCCACGCCCGTAGCCTCTACATAGGCTCCCGCGAGTTCCAGTGCAAGGGGGAGATCCCCGAGCGTCTCAGCCAACGCGTTGGCCTCACCTTGGTCGGTTGCGCAGGTCCTCTTCAGCAGAAAGGAGATGGACTCCTCCCGAGTGAACACGTCGGTCATGATAGGCCGAGCGATGCTGCCCCAGAGTGGGTTCCGTGAGGTTATGAGAACATGCCCATTGCTGCACGCAGGGAGGTGGGGGCGCAGTGTCTCGGGGCTTCCTGCGTTGTCAAAGACCAGAAGCCATGCATCTCGGCAGGCTAGTCGGCCATGGATACTCCGGACCAGGCTCTCGAATTGCATGCCTTCACTCGCGGAGATGCCCAATGCCTCCCCCAAAGCACGCATGTCAGTCTGAAGAGCTGCCGGCTGCTCTGCTCGCAACCAGGCAACAAGCTTGTACTCGCGCGCATGGCGATGGATGTACTCGATGGCTACTTGAGTCTTCCCGACGCCCCCAAGGCCTGTGAGTACCTGAGTCGCGCCAGCCCAGTCACCATCGAAAAAGGCTCTGTGCAGGGTGTCAAGCAGAGCGTTTCGTCCCGTGAAGTTCCGGTTGCGGGAGGGAACGGACAGCCAAACGGCGCGAGATGATCGTGGGCCTGTCGGGATCAGCTGCTCGTCGCGCCGTCTACGCCTCTGCTCGCGGTATACGTAGATCTGCCAACAACCGATTCCAGTTCCTAGAAAAGTCGCCACTCCGGCGATTACGAAGAAGATATCGAGCCCACTCATAGACTTGCCTGGCTTCGAGGAATCTCACAACCACACCGTCGGGCAGGCCGTGAACAGACAAGGGCCACGTGAGCCCCTCCCAGGCAACATCGGCACTGGCAGGACGACGACCCCTCCTGACCCGCCCCAGTGAGTGGTCTCCTGCTTCCGCCCTCACTTGGCAGGGGGACCTCAGGGCCACCCAGCGGTACACATGCCTGCATCGACGCTCTCCCCACTATACTGGGACCATTGGCGCAAGTGAAGGAGATGCTAGAGAAGCGGGTCGTGGACAAGCTGTTGATCCACGTCCCGCATGCGAAGCTGGACAGAGGGTGCCCCGCCCCGGTCAAGGGTCCGCTTCTCGCGCCAGCCTGAGCCGCAGCTCACGACGTGGACCACCCAGGGGGCTATTCAATCAAGTGTCGAGAAGTGTCTTTGCGAGGCAACCTAGCCAGACCTGCTGACGGTCAAGAGCTCCCGGATGTCCTCCGCCCGAGGCCAGGCCGAAGCTCCGTGATCGTCCCGCGAGGGGTACCAGCTAGAGCCGTACCGAGAACGTGGCCCTGAAGGTTCTCGGTATGGTGACATCAGGCGTACGAGCTTCAGGTGGTGCTTCTGTAGGCTCCTCCGTGAGGGAAGGCCCATCGGGACTCGAACTCCGCGTTTCAACGGAACCCAGCTCCCCACGGCAAGGTATCCATGACTACTCCCCAACCCATGAAGAACTGCTCAGCGTTGCAGTCAGTGCGGGACTCAGCGAGCCAAGGTTCTCACCTTTCGGGCGGACCGACGACGGGGCAGGTGCAAGAACAATGCGCTCCGCCTGGATGGGTCGACCTTGGAGATCGTTCGCGCTGTGGAGGATTACCGCGAACCGGCGTGACCGCGGAGCAGACGGTCGGCTGTATCGACCAACTAGTACCTCGATGCCAATCTCTAGGGGAAGGTAAGAGACTTGGGCCGAGACCGAGGAAGACCGGGCCGCCCAAGAAGATCGGCCCCTGTTGGGAAGCCCGGTTCGTCGTCTTCCTACTTCTCTTTGCCCTTACTGCCGTGGAGGAGAGAACCGAGGATCGAGTTGTCGACCTCGTAAGCCTTCGTGGTACCATCCTTGTGGTTGTGCTCCGCGATCTCGACGCAGTTCTTCGTCAAGCCGTTCGTCTCGTACAGGTACGACTTGCTTCCATCGCTGTTCGTTTCGCGGAAGTGGGATTTATCGCTCCATGACCTCTTGCCCATCCGAGTCACCTCCTCGCCCACGTAAGTTTCCTGCGCGCCCCGCGCAGCCGCAGTCCAACGTAAATATACCATAAATCTGGACACTAGTCAAGACGCCTCTCACAACAAAGGACTAGACACGCCTGCCCGCGCGGGCTATACTCAGAGCAAACCAGGACGTCTTAGAATGGAGGCCATCGTGAAGGGGGAAACACAGGACTTCATTGCTTCGCTTGTTGCGAGCGGGCACTTCGGAGAGGTCATGCGATCGTATCGGGAGCGAGTGCTTGAGCGCTCCCAGGAGTACGTTGCTCGTTCAATTGGAACAAGCTCCAGGACCATTCACCGATGGGAGAAGAATCTCTCGAAGCCGAGTCCTCTCGCTTTGAGCCATCTCGCCGCACTCGCACCGGCCGGGGCATTGCCGTTCTTGGACTATGCGGATCAGGAGTGGTCTTCGCTGGCTACGTCGCAAACCGCGTGTTGTGGAGGGTGGGTGCTGGACTAGCTAGCTTTTTCTCCTGCCACGCCAGAGCAAACGCCCGCGCGTGACGAGAGAACTGACCCGCCTCCGAAAGACGGCTCGCTTCTCAAGCCAGCCTAGCCTTTCCCCGGCAACACAACCCGACGTCCCCGGGGCCGATGGCGCTTAGGATTTCAGCGTCGCCCAGCCGTCAGAAAGAGCGACCAGATCTCCTCCACCTGCGGCCAGGAGGAAGTTCCGAAGCTGTTCACTATAGGGTGCCAGTCAGAGCTCTACGGAGAACTTCATCCTGAAGGTTCTCGGTATGGTGACGTCAGGTGTACCAGCTAGAGCCGTACCGAGAACCTGATCGTGAAGGTTCTCGGTATGTTGACACCAGGCGTACCCGGCTCCATTGTGCGGCGAACCACGCGGGGCCCAGAGGGCTTCGACAGAGCGCCCTCGACGCTTCGCGTGAGGATGGGTACGATCGGAGTCCTCCAGCCGATTCGGGCAAAGAGAGAGGTCATGAATCGTGCCGACACGGTGTCCCTGGAAGACGAACGACCCGCTCCTCCTGCGGTATCACGACGAGGAGTGGGGCGTCCCTGTGCACGACGACCGGATCCTCTTTGAGTACCTGGTCCTGGGAGGAGCGCAGGCCGGGCTCTCCTGGTCGACCGTTCTGCGAAAGCGCGAGGCCTATCGGGCCGCGTTCGACAAGTTTGATCCTCAGAAGGTCGCGCACTACGGCAAGGCGAAGATCGAGTGGCTCCTGGCAAACCCTGGGCTGATTCGGAATCGCAACAAGCTCCAGTCGGCGGTGGAGAACGCCCGCGCCATCCTCACGGTACAAGAGGAATGCGGAAGCTTCGATCGGTACGTGTGGGGCTTCGTCGGCGGCCGGCCGATCCAGAACGCCTGGCCGAGCCTCGAGGAGATCCCGACCAAGACTCCGGAGTCGGTCGCCCTCAGCAAGGACTTGCGGCGTCGAGGGTTCCGCTTCGCCGGCCCCACGATCGTCTACGCGTTCATGCAGGCGGTCGGCATGGTGAACGACCACGTCACGACCTGCTTTCGCCATCGCGAACTCGGGCGAGCCTCCGACCGCTAGGACGTCCTGCCCGCCGGGCTAGGCGGCCGGCCGCCTCTCGGGTGCGTCGCCCTTGTCAGCCAACTCCTGCCTCTCCGCTGCCTCCCTCTCCGGTCGATCAAGGACATGCCCGATGACGCCGAAGAGTGCGGCCGTCGCCACGCACAGCCCCATCGCGTACCACACCCAGAGCGGGAATCCGAGCGGTCCCAGGCGGGCGTCGCCCCACGCCCAGACGTCGTTTCCGAGCGCAAACAGCGCGAGGCACCCCAAGGCCGCCAGGACTCCGCCTCGCGTGAGGCGCACGCGCCCTCCCGGCCGCGGCCTCGGCTGGCGCCCAAGCAAGCTTCCCACGACGAGGACTACGGTCGTGGCGAGCACAATCGGAACCACGGGGAGCGTCCCGAAGCTCGGAAGGAGGTTGAAGCGGTAGGCGGCGAGGAGTCCCTCGCCCACGAGGATCGACGCCACGGCGCCGGCCGGCGTCACCCGCGGCCAGTACAGGGCGGCGATGACCGTGGGGAAGAGCACCGCGAACCCCGTGAACGACTCCGTGGCGATGTCGAGGAGCGTCCCGGGAAGGCGCAGGGCGAGCAAGAGTCCACCCACTCCGAGAAGGAGGACGAGCGCCTTCCCGATCCAGAACGTCCCCTTGTCGCCCACGCGCCGGCGCTTAAGGAGCGGCCCGAGCACATCGCGACTCACCATGGAGGAAAGCGTCAGGAGCTGGGAATCAAGCGTGGACATGAGCGCGGCCAGGCCCGCGGTCAACACCAGGGCCTCAACCACGCCCGGCGCGTGCTTCGAGAGGAGCATCGGCAGGATGCTGTCGGAGGCGGCGCCTGACTCAAGAGTCGGATAGCTCAGCCGTCCGATGACGCCGATCGAGACCGTGCACAGGAAGAGCCCGCCCGTAACGAGCGGGTAGAGCGTCGCCGTGAGGGAGAGCGCGCGGAGCGACCGCGCGGCGTAGAAGCGCTGGAAGAGCTGAGGGAACATCGGGTCGCACAGAAGCCAAAG
>Ga0315291_10011409_pt1 | contig 10837 bp, 9 predicted proteins | sample YL17G12_20_MG_FD_203070 | JGI IMG/M metagenome (GOLD analysis project Ga0315291, IMG submission 203070) | Sediment microbial communities from Yellowstone Lake, YNP, Wyoming, USA - YL17G12_20 | ecosystem: Environmental > Aquatic > Freshwater > Lake > Sediment | place: USA: Wyoming | collected... | reverse complement strand
GTCGTTGGGAGCCGGGGGTGCGGCTCCCCTACGGAAAGAGGGAGGGGGCGGCGGGGCCAGAGACCCCGCCCTACAGAAGGGGCGGGGAGCCGGCTCCCCCTTCGCTAAAGCTATGGGGGACAGGGGAGCGGCTCCCCTACGGAAAGAGGGAGGGGGCGGCTAGTCCAGGTAGCAGGCGTAGACCCAGGTATCGTTGCTGCCCCAGGTGGATTCCAGCACCCAGCGCAGCCCCGAGAGCTGCCGGCGCACGGGCAGGCGGACCAGGCGTTGGTGATTGTCGGTGACGGCGGCGAGGGGCACCCAGGCCTCGCCTTCCTGGCCCTCCAGGCGGAAAGCCTTGGGCATGACCGGGGGGACGGTGGTGAACTGGTTCTTCCGCCGGTGGTGGCTGAGCGAGATGATGGCCTCCAGGGCGCTGTCGAGCACCAGGGTGGCCTGCTCCACCCGGGCCGGCCGGGGGAACAGGTAGGAGCAGCTATCCCCCGGATGCGCGAGCCAGCCGTGGCGCACCTCCCCCACCGGGCGATTGACACCGTCGCGTAGGGGCTCGGGATCGCCCTGGGAGGCGACCAGGCGGGCCTGCGCGGTGAGCGGGGGCATCTCCTGCACCAGGCCGGGCAGGTAGCAGTCATCGGCGAGCAGGGCCTGCTGCAGCCCGGGCAGATGGCTCCCCAGCTCCCGCGGGGGGACACCGAGGGAGGTGGCGAGGGCGGCCGCGGTACCGACTGCCTGCCCCATGCTGGCGCCGGTGCCGGCCACCCGGGCGGAGCTCATGGCCATATGGGTGCAGGATGCGCAGCGGCCGGCAAACATCAGGTTCTCGATGTTGGCCGAGTAGAGCGAGCGGTAGGGGATGCCGTAAGGCGAGGGGGTGGGATAGAAGGTGGTGCTGGGGCAGCCCAGGCGCGCCGACCAGAAGCCGGCCGGGTGGTGGTCGTCCATCTCCCAGCCTCCGTAGGCCACCACGTCCGCGAACTTGCCCTCGGCCTCGATATCGAGCTGGGTGAGCAGGTGGTCGCCCACATAGCGGCGGCTCTCCCGCTTGCCGGGCAGGAACTGCAGCCACTCCAGGGACCAGTGGTCCGCGCCGTGGTCGCCGTGGTTCTTGATGTGGTCCCACACCCCTAGCGAGATGCGCAGCAGCTCGTCACGTATCCGCTCGGTGTCATGGATGGAATCCTGCTCGCCTCCCAGCTCCACCCACCAGTACCCCGTCTCCCACCAGCGGTGCCCGCCCTCGCCGTAGGGGAGGTCGGAATCCGCCGGGAAGTCATAGGCCCAGGCGGGCGAGACGAACGGCTGCGGCGCGTCGTACTCGCGGGCGTGGAAGAGCAGGCTCATGCCCATGGTGAGCTGGTCGGCGGTCTCGGGGGCAGCAGGCTCGCCATACTCGCTACGGGCCTCCCGGCCCACCCGGAAGTGGGCCCCGGTGAGGGGGGCGAGGATGGCATCGCCCGAGCAGTCGGCATAGATTTGGGCGCGGACCTGCTGGTAGGTCTGGGTGGTGAGCTGCCAGCCGGTGACCTGGGCGATGCGGCTGCCCGCCATCTCGGCCTCCAGGCAGGTGCAGTTGAGCAGCAGGGTGAGGTTGGGCTGCAGGCGCGCGGCCTCATAGAGCACCAGGTCCCAGATGGAGTAGCTCCGATGCGGGTTGCGGCTCAGGTTCTCCAGGCGCAGCTCCTCCAGGATGCCGGTCTCCCGCAGGTAGGGCAGGGCGCCGTGGCGGTCGGCGCCGCAGACGTGCACCCGGCACTCGCTGGAGGCGTTGCCCCCCAGCACCGGGCGCTCGTGCATGAGCACCACGGAGGCGCCATGCCGGGCGGCCGCCAGGGCCGCACAGAGGCCGGCCATGCCACCGCCCACCACACACACCTGGGCTTCCAGCGTTTCTGTTTTCATGGTTTCCCTCGGGCTTGGGTTAGGGGCAAGTTACGCCCGGGCCGCCCCGGTTCCTGCCGCTGGGGGCCGCAGGGGCTGGCGGGAGGGCGGGGAATATAGGGGTAAGCTGGACCCCTAACGGAGGTGGTGAGGGCATGAAAGAGGAATGGCTGGCGGGGATCTCCCGGGAGGAGCTGCTGACCCGGGTGGGGGACATGGACCAGGTGGCAGGGGTGCGGATGGTAACCCTGGAGGAGGCGAGCGAGCAGGGGGTGAAGGCGGCGCTGTTTTCCACCGGCACGGGCTTCAACTTCACGGTGCTTTTCAGCCGGGGGATGGATATCAGCGCGGCCGACTACCAGGGGAAGTCGCTGTGCTGGCGCTCGCCCAGCGGAGATGTGCACCCGGCCTTCTTCGAGCCGGAGGGGCTGGGGTGGCTGCGCAACTTCTTCGGGGGGTTGGTTACCACCTGCGGGATCACCTATGCGGGGGCTCCCTGCGTGGACCAGGGGAAGGCGCTGGGGCTGCACGGGCGCTACTCCAACACCCCGGCCGGGAACATCTGTGTGCAGCAGGAGTGGCAGGGGGATGAGTACGTGATGAGCGTGCAGGGGCAGATGCGGGAGGCGGTGCTGTTTGGGGAGAACCTGCGGCTGACCCGGCGGGTGTGGGCGCGCCTGGGGGAGAGCCGGTTCTTCATTGACGACGCGGTGGAGAACCTGGGGTACCAGACTACCGAGCACATGATCCTGTACCACGTGAACGGGGGCTACCCGGCGGTGGACGCAGGGAGCGTGTTGATCTCGCCCACGCGCTCGACCCGGCCCCGGGACGCGGAGGCGGAGAAGAACAAGGAGAATTACGCCAACTTCGACCCGCCCACCAAGGACTACCGGGAGAAGTGCTACTACCACGAGATGGCGGCGGACCGGGACGGCATGGTAGTCACCGCCCTGGCGAATAAGAAGTTCAACGGGGGCGAGGGGTTTGGGTGCTACCTGAAGTACAACCAGCGGGAGCTGCCCATCTTCACCGAGTGGAAGCAGATGGGGCAGGGGTACTACACGGTGGGCATGGAGCCGGCCAACTGCCACGTGCAGGGGCGGGACCAGGAGCGGGAGTGGGGGACGCTGCAGTTCCTGGAGCCGGGGGAGCGGCGGGAGTATCACCTGGAGCTGGGGGTGCTGCGCTCGGCCCAGGAGATCGGGGAGCTGGAGGCCCGGGTGCAGGCGCTGCTGGGAGGATAGGGGCGGTGGACGACACGGGTGAGGTGACGATCCGGCCGTTCGCCCCGGAGCGGGACTCCCAGCGGGTGCGGGAGCTGGTGGGGGAGATCTGGGGCGGTGGAGCCGATGCCCTGATCGAGAAGCAGTACGGGGTCGTCGGGGGCCGGCCCTGGAGCGAGTGGATGGCCGAGGCCGTGCTGTCGTACCTGGGGGCGGAGGGGACCCGGAGCTTCGTCGCCGAGGGGCAGGGAGAGGTGGTGGGCTTCTGCTCCTACGTGGTGGAGCCGGCGCGGCAGCGGGGCACGGTAGGGTACAACGGGGTGGCCCGCAGCCACCAGGGGCGGGGCATCGGCTCCCTGATGCTGGACTTCGTGCTCGCCGGAATGAGGGCGGAGGGCATGGAGCACGCCCTGGTGCTGGTGGCGGACAACGAGGAGCACCTGCCGGCGCGGCGCAACTACCGGAAGCACGGGTTCCGGCGGTTCGCGGGCTACCACCACCTGATCCAGAAGCTCTGAGCGGGCGGAAAGGAGCCGGGCGATCTTCATAGACATGCATGCTCATGCCTACTGGGCGGCCCCGCCCTGGCCGGTGCAGTTCTGCACTCCCGAGCAGCTAATCGAGCGGTACGATGGGGCCGGGATCGAGCGGGGGGTGGTGCTGCCCATCGTCAGTCCCGAGGTCTACCTGCCCCAGGCGAACGAGGACATCCTGGAGATGGCGCGCCGGTACCCCGATCGGCTAATCCCCTTCTGCAACATTGATCCCCGGGCCCTCACCAACTCGGCCGATGCGCCGCTGGACCGCCTGCTCCGGTACTACCGGGACCAGGGATGCAAGGGGGTGGGCGAGCTGACCCTCAACCTGCCGGTGATGGATCCCCTGGTGCAAAACCTGTTCAAGCACGCGCAAGCGGTGGGGCTGCCGGTGATCTTCGACGGGTCTGACCAGGTGGGAGGCGATTTCGGGCTGTACGACGACCCGGGCCTGCCGCAGCTGGAGCACACCCTGCAGCGGTTTCCCGAGCTGATCCTGCTCGGGCATGGGCCGGTGTTCTGGACGGAGATCGGCCGCTTGGAGACGCCCGCGGAGCGCAGCTCGGTGTTCACCCCGGACGGCCGCCAGGTGGGGTGCCGCCCCAGTGGCCCGATCAAGGAGGAGGGGGTGGTGCCGAAGCTCTTGCGCAGGTATCCCAACCTGTACGGAGACCTGTCGGACGCTTCTCCCTGGCAGGCACTGGCCCGCGATCCCGAGTACGGCCCCAGGTTCCTGGAGGAGTTCCAGGACCGCCTGCTGTTTGGCACCGACATCTGCTTTTTCGACATGCCCTTTCCCATGGTGGACCTGCTCACCGAGTGGCGGGAGGGCGGAAAGATCAGCGAGGGGGTATTCCGCAAGATCGCCAGGGAGAACGCCCTGAGATTGCTCGGCCTGGAGTAGGAGACCGGAACTCGGGAGCCGGGGACCTCGCTAACTACGGTGTAGGACCACCATCAGGGGTGAAACCAGCGGAGCAGGGCGCACGAGCACGCCCTGCTCCGCTCATGTTTGGGGCAAGTAGGCGGGGGCCGGGCGGAAGATGGCGATCACCATAAGCCACCGCTTCGACCAGCGCAGACCTGGAGTTGAGGGAAGTCGGGATCAATAGAGCAGGGGCCAGACCAGCTTGAGGGCGGCCCGGGCCTCGGTGGTGTCGGAGTTGGGGTCGCCCAGGACCAGGAAGGCGTCGCAGCCCTGGCGCACCTGCTGGCGGTAGCTGGCGGAGGCGTTGCAGCGGCCGGAGCGGTCGATGAGGCGGAAGCTGAAGCCGTGCTCGGGGTCGAGGTCATAGCCCAGGGTGAGGATGGCCTGCAGCTCGTCCCGGATGTCGTCGGGCGGGGTCATGCGCAGGTGCTCGAGCTCCACCTGTCCGTAGGCCCGGGTGCCGAAGCGCCAGCCCTGGGAGGCGCGCGCGAACCGGTACCGCCCGCCTGCCCGCCGGCCGAAGGTAAAGCCCACCCGGCCGGTGCGGTAGAAATCCTCGTGGTTCCAGCCCAGTTGCATGCGCACGGTGGCGTCCGCGTGCCCCTCGCGCTGCTCCAGGTTGGCGCCGCCCGAGTACCAGCGGCCGCTGCGGTAGGAGAGCCGGCGGTATAGCGACAGGCCGTTGCGGTAGCCGTCGTCGGCGGGGCCGGTGAAGGCGCTCACGTAGCTGGAGGCCTGCTGGCAGCGGCCCTGGTCGTACCGGCGGTCGCGGTTGGCCCACAGGCTGAGCTGGCGCAGCCCCACCTCCGGGGTGTAGCCCAGGGGCGGCGTGAAGCCGCGGGAGACGGAACTGTAGCTCAGGCCGTGGTCCCAGTGCCCGACCCCCAGGCGGCGGCTGAGGCCCAGGCTGGTGGCCAGACCCCGGCCGGCCGGGCCGTCGCTGCCAGAAAGCCCGGCGGAGAAGCCGAGCGCCCCCCAGGAACGCGTCTGTTGCTGGGCATAGTCCGCCTCCCAGGCGAAGCCCTGCTCCTGCTCGCCGCCCCAGTGGCTGACCATCCCCAGAGACAGGCTGTTGTCCAGGGTGGGGCTGAGCGCGAAACGGGCGGCGAGGTCCTCGCTCGCGCCCGGAGCGGCGGCGTAAAGCAGGCCGTACTGGCGATTGCCTACGGACCCGGAGAGCTTGGCCCCCAGGTCGAACGACCCGATGCGGGGGGTGTAGAAGATGCGGTTGGAGGGCAGGTAGCCGCCGCCCTCGGTGAAGAAGGGCCGGCGCTCGTCCCGGTACTGCTCGGTGTAGGTGTAGTCGATGGAGAGCACCTCGTCCTCGATGGTGCGGAAGTCCGGGTGGAGGGTGCCCACGGCCACCAAGCCGCCGGGCAGGGTGCGCTTGAGGTCGAGGCCGAGGCTGAGGGGCCGGCGCGACCCCTCCCGCGCCTCGCTGAGCAGGTAGGGCATGACCACAGTGGGCGGGCGCAGGGCGGGAAGCTGCAGGCCGACCAGGTTGGCGGCGCGGTCGGCCTCTTCCCGGGGGGCGCCCAGGAACGGCCAGACACTCCACTCCCGTTCCCGGGAGAGCAAGCGGCCGAACTGCACCCCGAAGGTATCCTGGCCGGGGGGATAGCGGAGCATGGCCAGGGGGATGGCCAGCTCCGCCTGCCAGCCGCCGGGGACCAGCCGGGCGGCCGCCTGCCAGTCGCCCTTCCAGCCCACCTGGGCGGCGCTGCCGCCGGGGATGGATTCGGACTGGGTGCCGTTGGCGGTGATTGCGAAGAAGAACCGGCCCTGGTGGTCGTGGCGGGGGTCGAGGGAGAGGAACACCTGGTCGTCGTGGTGGATGTTGCCGTTGCGCTTGGTCTGGATGGCCACGATCCGCCCGGGCAGGCGATCATGGCAGCGGAAGGCGGCGTAGAGGCGGGAGCGATCGTAGCAGATCCAGGCCTCCGTCTGCTCGGCGGGAGGGCGGTCCACATCCATGCGCACGAAGCCGGTGACCCGGGGGGCGAGGCCCCAGGCGACGTCCTCCAAGTCGCCGTCCACGACCGGGGGCGCCTCCACCCGGCAGGCAGGCAAGGCGGGGCCCGGGTCCAGGGAGGCCATCAGGGGCAGGGAGCACAGCAGCCAGCAGGCGAGCAGGAATCCGAGACGCATCGGGCCTCCGTGTGTCGGGCGCAGCCAGATGCTGTTACGGCAGAGAGCGGGGAGGCACCTTTCGGTGGGCGCTCAGGCGGGAGGAGCGGGGACGATCTTGCCCAGGATGGCGGGGCCGAGGGCGCCGGTGGCGTGGGGGACGTTGCCGGCCAGGCCCATGGCGGTCTGGTTGGCGAGGATGGCGAAGGCGATGGCCTCCTTGGCCCGGCCGAGCACGGCCAGGTCCTCGTGCAGCAGGTAGGAGGGGCCGGGCAGCCGCTCGGAGAGCATGCGGCGCAGGGTGGTGTTGTAGCTGCCGCCGCCGCCCAGCACCAGGTCGTGCACCGGCCCGCGGGGGAGGATGAACTCCCGGTAGTTGGCGGCGATGGACTCGGCGGTGAAGGCGGTGGCGGTGGCGATCAAGTCCTCGCTCTCGATCTTCCACTCCCGGGCCTGGTCCAGCACCTGGGCGGCGAACTCCGAGCCGAAGTCCTCGCGGCCGGAGGTCTTGGGCGGAGTCTTGCGCACGAAGGCATGCTCCATCAGCCAGGCGAGCAGGCGGGCATTGACCTCGCCGCTGCCGGCCACCCGGCCGTCGGGGTCGTAGCGGAGCTGCTGCTCGGTGAGCAGGGCGATCAGCCGGTCAATGATCATGTTTCCGGGGCCGGTGTCGAAGGCCACGATGTCGTCCAGCCCGGCGCCGGCGGGGAGCAGGGTGACGTTGGCGATGCCGCCGATGTTCTGCACCGCGCGGGTGCGGGTGGGGTGGCGAAAGAGCACCCAATCGGCGAAGGGCACCAGAGGCGCACCCTGGCCGCCCCGGGCCATGTCTGCCGGGCGGAAGTCGGCGATGGTGGTGATGCCGGTGCGGGCGGCGATCACCGCGGGCTCGCCGATCTGCAGAGTGGCGGTACCGTAGGAGCCGTCCGGCTGGGGGAAGGGCACGGGGAGGTGGCAGACGGTCTGGCCGTGAGAGGCCACCAGGTCCACCTGGGCGGGCTTGACCCCGGCGTGGCCGAGCAGGGCGAGGACGCTCTTGGCGAAGAGCTCCCCCAGGAAGAAGTTCATGCGGCAGATCTCGGCCACCGGGCAGTCGGGGGAGAAGAGGCCGAAAACGGCTTGGCGGACCCGGTCCGGATAGGGGTAGTGGTAGTGCAGGGTGAGATCGGCGGTGGTGGTCGCCCCCTCCCCGGAGATGCGCACCAGGGCGGCATCGATGCCGTCGGCGCTGGTGCCGGACATGAGCCCGATCAGCAGGCGCTGCTCCTTGGCGGCATACTGCTCGAAGAAGGCTTTCACGTGGGCCTCGGGCAGCGCTCGTCCAACCGCCGGTAGAGCTGCACCACCTGCTCCACCAGGGTGCGCTCGGAGGAGGCGGTCATGAGCTGGTCCTCGGCGTGCACCAGGAGCAAGGTGGGGTGGGCGGCGACCCCCTGCGCCTCGGCGGCCAGGGCGGCCTGGTGCTGGCGCTGGGAGAGCGCGAGCTCGCGGTCGGCCTCCTCCAGGGAGGCCTGGGCGGCAGGGAAGTCGCCCAGGGCGGCGCTGGCGAGGGCCTGGTAGGCGGCAGCGCGGGCGTTGCCGGCGTGCAGGATCATCTGCAGGCAGACCTGCTCGGAGTCAGCGGGCACTGACGCGCCTCCGGCGGGCCTCTTCCGCCTCGTACTCGCTGAAGATGCAGCCGCAGTATCGCTGGCGGTAGAGGTCCTGCTGCTGGGCCTGGCGCAGGCCTTCCCGGAAGAGCGGGCGCAGGTCAGGGAAGAGGAACTGCAGGCCGTAGCGGGCAGCCTCCTCCTGGCCGATGCGGCCCAGGGCCTCCCGGTCCTGAAAGGGGCTGACCAGCAGGGTGCTGGTCAGCCCCTCGTGCCCGGTCTCCGCGGCAAAGCGGGCGGCCTCCCCCAGGCGCAGCCGGTAGCAGAACTGGCAGCGGGCCGGGCGCTGGTGGGTGCTGCCCAGGGCTTCCAGGAAATCCTGCAAGCCGTAATCCTCCCGCTTGGTGAGCGCCAGGCCGATGGAGGTGGCAAGCTGCTCCATGGCCTGCAGGCGGCGGGAGAACTCGGCATACGGATGGATGTTGGGGTTGTAGAAGAAAGCGGCCAGCTCGTGCTCGGCGGCCAGGCGGGGAGCCACGGCCACGCTGCAGGGAGCGCAGCAGGTGTGCAGCAGTAGGCGCAAGGGACGATCCTTCCGGGCTGCGTCAGGGCGCCGGGGAGCCCGCCCGGCCCTCCAGGGCCTGGGCATGGGCGAGGGCGGTGCCCGCGGCGTCGCGCAGCATGATGCCCCTATCATAGCGGTGACTGTCGCGAGTCTGCAAGAAGGCCTGCAGCTCGAAGTCGGACTGGTTGAGCAGGCTGTAGGCGAACACCCGGTAGTTATGGCCGGCCTTGGCGGTCTCGGGGGGAAGCACGAACTGCAGGGCGCGGGCCAGGCTTTCCGAGCGCTGGTAGTAGCGGTCCATGTCCGCCACCACCTGGGGGCGGGCGAGGTTGCCGGTGTGGTAGGAATGCCAGAGCTGCAGGACCTGGGTGCGCACCTGGTCCGCCTCCCGGTCGAAGGTGGCCGCCAGCCGGGCGTAGTCCTGGGCGCGGTAGGTGACCGGGGTGCGGGCGGCCTGGAACGCGAGCCGGTACTCGCCGACGGCCTCCGCCAGCCGGTTCTGGCGCACGTAAAGGGCGATCAGCTGCTCCCGCGCTGACTGGTTACCGGGCTCCAGCCGGAGCAGCTCCTGGTAGCGAGCGACGGCCTCGCCGTCCCGGCCCAGGCGCTGGTAGATCTGGGCCAGGGCGCCCAGCAGCACGGGGTCGGTGCCGTTATCGGCGGCCAGCCGCTCGTAGCGGGGGAGCGCCTCGTCATCCTTGCCCAGGGCGGCCAAGGCCCTCGCCTCCCCCACCAGGGCAGGGAGATAATCGGGCCCGGCGGCGGCCTGGCGGTAGCGATCCAGCGCGCGCTCCGGCTTGCCGGCAGCCAGGTCCAGGTCGGCGAGCAGCACCTGGGCGGGGACGTTACGAGGGTCCAATGCGAGCGCGTGGTGGAGCTGCAGGGAGGCCGGGCGGGCCTCCCCCACCTGGATATAGCAGCGGCCCTGCTCCACGTAGCAGTCCACCAGCCGGGGGTCGAGGGCGAGCGCCCGGTCGTACTCGTGGATGGCCTCGTAGTAGCGGCCCTGGCGGAAGAGCTCCTGGCCGCGGCGGCGGTAGTCGTCCACGGTGGCGGGAGGGACGGCCAGGGCGGCCCGCAGGTCGGTGGGAAACTGGGGGGTGAGGCCGGAGAGCAGGCGACGGGCGAGCTCCCAGGCCCAGCGCTCCCCAGTGCGCTCGGGAAGAGCCTCCGCGGCCCCGGCCGCGTAGGTGCGCATCTCGCGGTTGCGCACGGAGATGAGCCGGGCGGAGAAGAGCACCCCGGACCCATCCACCGCCAGGTCGCAGACCAGGGCGGCGTCATAGCCCAGCTCCTGCCCGAGCACGTAGACGAAGGCCGGAGAGCCGGTAAGCAGGTCCTGCTCCTCCAGGTAAGGCCGCTCCCGGAGCAGGCGGCGGACGGAGGGGGCGGTGGGGTCGAAGACGGTGAGGCGCACGGTAGGTGCGGCCACCTCCTGCAGGGCGAGGGCCAGGGCCTTGCTCATGGCGGGCGGGAGGGAGGCGGGGACCCCGGCGCCGTCGGCGACGGGGTAGATCAGCAGGGAGACGGGGCGTTCGGCGGCAGGCAGACCGGCGGCGGCCACCAGGAGCAAGAGCAGGAAGGCGATCCACCTAGCCATAGGGTGCACCTGGGCGGGCGCGGTGGCTAGTTGTTCTCCAGCGCGCGCAGTGCCGCCTCACACGTACTCATGCCATGCGTGGCCTCGGCCATGTTACGGCCGTTGGCCAGCTCGCGCAGGTAGGCCTCCAGGGCCCGCCGGTATTCTGCTTTCGCCTCGCGCAGGCGATCCGCCTGGTGGTAGCACCAGGCCAGCTCCTCGCGCACGTAGGCGGGGGCGGAGGCATCGCTGGCCAGCGCCTGCTGGTAGGCCCGGATGGCGCCGGCGTAATCCTTGGCGAAGTAGTAGCTGCGCGCGCCCTCAACGAGCGAGCTGCCAGCGGTGGCGGAGGGCACCTGGGCGGGCTCGGCCAGGGCCTTGGGCGGGGCCAGCTTGGGCTCCTCCCGGG
>Ga0315291_10011401_pt1 | contig 10840 bp, 8 predicted proteins | sample YL17G12_20_MG_FD_203070 | JGI IMG/M metagenome (GOLD analysis project Ga0315291, IMG submission 203070) | Sediment microbial communities from Yellowstone Lake, YNP, Wyoming, USA - YL17G12_20 | ecosystem: Environmental > Aquatic > Freshwater > Lake > Sediment | place: USA: Wyoming | collected... | reverse complement strand
CAGTGCTGATGGCGCAAAGCCCACAGCCTGCAGGATCACCTACTTCGAGAACACTGGCGGACTGGTCTACCCCGTCTGGGAGAAACACCGGGCCATGTACGACCCTGACTTCAAGGGGTCCGCGCTGACCACTGACAGGGGCTACAGTGGCCCCGAGATGAAACTCATGAGCGATGATGATCTCCTCGACCTGATTGTGATGCAGGACGACCAAGTCGACATGTACCGCGGAGTCCTGTCGCATGACAGTTTCATCGTCGCCACCTACCCATACATTCACATGATTGAGGTGGAGAAACGCGGGTCGGATGACGGATACTATGGATACGAGGCGTACGATTCATGGGACAACTCCGTCGTCTTCGATGGGTGGACTCAGGCAATCGAGTTCCGCGACACAGACCATGACGGTCTGGCCGAGGTCATTGTCGGGTCCTTTGACCAGAACATCGTCTCGTTCGAGCTTGTTGCGAACAACACGTACCGACGCAACTGGCGGTCCGAAGATCTCATCACCGATTTCCACTTCGGCACCGTAGACCTCTACTACTGGGATGATGTGACCGATCTCGTCACCGGTGACCAAGACCGTGATGGTAAGCGAGAGATCATAGCAACTGCGGGCGCACAGATACGCATGTTCGAGAACGTGGCGAACGACACCTATGAGCCCGTCTGGGCGACCGGCCCGATATCGATAATCGGAGGCATCCCCACACATGGGGCGCTCGGAAACCTGTTGTACCTCTCTTGTGTGACAGTCGACAAGGATCTTGACAATGATGAAGCCAGCGAAATCATCGCAGCAGGAGAGAACTACCTGCTCGTCTATGAGCTGGCTCAGAATGGCAGCTATTATCTGGCATACTACACGAACTTCACCGCAATGGAAACTGGGTCAGCAGTGATCTCAGCGATACACACCGGAGACATCGACCGGGACGACTTCAGAGACATAGTGATTGTTGGTTCCGATGAAACTCGGACCAAGGACGGAGAGTTGCTGTCGAGTACTGGCTGGGTCAGGGTCTTTGAGAACGAGAAGGATTTCGAGGGACGCCACGAGAACAACTCATATCTGCCTGCGTTTGAGTATACGTTCCAAGGTGCCGCCTACTGTCTTGAGGTAGCAGACAACGACGGGAATGGGTATACCGAGTTCTTCGTTGGCACTAGTCGCGGTCTCAACATATTCGAGGCCGTTTCTGACGACGACTACCAGGTTCTGATGTACACTGAGAGCCGCACCCAGTTCAATACATTGATTGCGGGCAACTCCGACGGCGACAGCTACCGCGAGATAATAGCAGGTATCGTGGACGGCTCTGACAAGTTGGACAAGGTGGTCGTTCTGGAGATGAACCAGAGCTACGCACCTTCGCAACACATGTACGACGTCGTCTGGTCTTCTTCAGGGCTGCCCGATGAGGTCACAGATGTCACTGTAGGAGATTCGGATGGTGACAAGCTACTCGAGCTGCTCTTCACGGCGGCGGGCGGCTACGTATACTCTTACGAATGGGTACAGAATGTCACTGCACCTGAGGAGGCGATGCTTGCGTCGTACCTGTCAGCATCCGACATCGCATCAGACGCGGACGGGTTCGCTAGAGGCGGCGCCGCAATTGTCCTGTTCCTCGTGGAGCGGAACCGTCTTTGTGGTAGGTCTTGGAGCGTCTATGGAAAGGAGGTCTGAAGGATGAGATTCGAGAAAGAAATCATCGTTGCTGCATTTGCGTTGTTTGGAATCGTGTCGATGGGAATGATGGTACCCACAGCCCATGCCTCGGGAGCTAGCATCGACGTGACTACTGCCCGATTGGGTCTCCTTGACGATAGCTACTCTTGGATTCTCAACCCGGGTCCTCGGGATCTCACTGAAGAGATGACCAGCCTCATGACGGAACTGTCTGCGAATGAGGCTATGGTACTGCCCACCCCCGTAGCATATGACTATCGACATACCTTCAACTTCTCGAACAGTAAGGACTTCTTCGGTCCAGAGGTGATGACAGAGGATGAGGTCGACGAAAACCTCAGAAACTACATCAACGCATTGCTCTACAGCGACATAGACGTCGCTTGCGAGGTCAGTGTCCTCGATATCATGCTGTTCAGAACATTCGACTCCATAATCATCGACTGGCTTGACATAGACTTCTGCGGGTTCTGTAACGGCATGGCAGCAGCCTCCCGGAACTACTTCATGGATCCCGAACTGATTCCGTTGGGACGCGACTATGCCATCGAGCTTCCACGGCCGGATCCCAACGTCACTATAGCTGAGGAAACGCATGGGGACGTGACTGAGTCCGCCATCAAGGAGTACGTCCTCTGGAAGGGCTCGAGTGCCTTCTTCAACCCGAACCACCTGATGAACTGGCTCAAGATATATCTTGGTCTCACTGAGTTCGCAGGAGGAACGACCAACACACTCGAAGCCAACAAGATTGTACAGAACATGCACAGAGGCACACCATCGTACGAGCCTGCAGTCATACTTCTCATGGCCCCATGGTGGGACAATCCGTCCCCCACCAGCGCTCACTTTGTCAATGTCTATGACTATGAGAACAACGCCAACGGGACAATGACTCTCTACATCTACAACAACTGGCATATCTACAGTGAGACCGACCCACTGAACTACGATGACTGGATTCTGCTGGGCTCGGACGGTTCGTTCCAAGGCACTCACAGGGACTACAACGAAACTTGGAGCAGTCTGTGCTACTATGAGAGGAGCATGGAATACAACAGCATCGCCACAGTAATCGGTGCCCTGATAGACCTTATTGGCGACCTACTCACACTCAACATCTTCAGCCCTGTCGATGTTGAGATAACTGACCCCTTGGGTCGGACCGTGAGGGTCGGAGAGGGTGGAGCACAGCAGTTGGAGTTTCCTGCAATCTGCGTCGAGCATGATGGTCACAAGGAGGTTCTGATGCCGTACGTACCCGGGGTTCCATACACCCTAAATCTCACGGGCACCGATGTGGGCGACTATCGCATGGAAATCAGCCGGTTCGTTGACGGACAGATAGTGACCGAGGAAGTGACCGGGACGACTACACCCGGAGAGAACGATGTCTACTCAATGACTGTTGAGGGCAAATCGATCGAGCTTGGAAAACAGGGTGTCTTGCTGGACATGCCTCGCATCACATCCAGCAGTTCGGTGGAGCTTACGTGGAGTCGATACAACGAACCAGACTTCTCGGCATATCAGGTTCTCGTGTCAACAGCCATTGACGACTCCGGCGAGCCATACGGCGTACCAATATTGGACCGCGACACGACTTCTATGGTTGTGACTGGACTGGCCCCGAAGAACACGTACTTCTTCTCAGTGAGAGTGCTAACCGGGCCAGAGGGCTTCGCGGACTCGAATGTCGTGGGCGCTGCACTGCCCGGCGATTACACCGGTATGCTGGTCCTGGCCGCAGGAGTAGCTGGTGTTGCGATTCTGCTAATGGTGCTCGTTCTCTGCAGACGACGAAGAGGGTCCTGAGTGCTGCCTCTTCGTTCTTTCTTTTTCCGTCGTCATAGGTGCACATTGCACTCTGCTCTTGGCATCCTTGGTCGGACCAAAAGGAAGCATACTTATCTCTCTCTGGCTGTCTTTCCTATTTGGCTCGGGCATGAACTCCACTAGACCGTCGCCCACTATCGACTATGACCGAGTTTCCGAGGTCTATGACCAAGTCCGTTAGGGAGATATATCTCTGCGCAAACTCGTGCACAGAGTCCCGGAACAACTTCTCTTCATCTGACTCTTCAAAGTGCATCTCAAATTACCTCTTGCACATCGTATCCATGCTCGGATGGAGCGGTCTCAAAGGCGGCTCCCTTATACTTCCTTCGTAATAGTCTGAGGTAGGCGTTTGGTCATATCATGGCTTGGCCAACCGAAGGATACACTCTCCTGAGTTCTTACGATTAATGAAAGAATGTACACAGTGTAGAGTTCAAATGCGCTTCGTTGGGCACAATGGTTGGTTTATGACAACACCAAAGGTGACAAAGAAATGAGAACAGAAACAGCTCAGAGAATACTATGGTTCGCGATGGTCTTCATCGTTCTGGGTATCATAGCGACTGTAGTTGGCGGATTTGGGTTTCTTCTCGCATTCGAATTCTTTGACCTAGGGTCATTCATCACCGACCCTACAGTCTTGGCATTCATAGAGAGTTACCCATTAGTTATTCCGATTGTGATATGGATTCTAGCAGGTCTTGAAATCATCTATCTTGCCATCATCTACATGTGGCGAAAGGATCCATTGCGGCACAGGACCGGGTTGACCATTGTTGGTATCCTCAACCTGCTCATTGGCTTTAGTCTTCCTGGACTATTCATCATCCTTCCGGGACTTCTCTTAGAGGAATAATAGACCTACAGGCAGGAGACCATGACTAGGTCTCCACTCTCCTTATTTACTATCATTGAAACCACTTGTAACGGATGAATGAAGAAACAGCTTAGGGAGATATGGGCGTGGTTCTTTGCTCAACCACCAGATCCCTAGGGACCTCGTGAGTCTTGTCATCATAGATCTTCCACACCGGTTCAACATACCTCTGCGCAAACTCGTGCACAGAGTCCCGGAACATTTTCTCCTCATCTGATTCTTCAAAGTGCATCTCAGATTACCTCGCGCAAGTCGTCTTATGCTCAATTAGGCGCGGTTGGATTTGGGCCACCTTGTAGAACCTTCGCATGGGACCTCTAGTCGGCATTTAGAAGAGCTCAACGGCATACATAGGTTCCAATCTTTGGGACGAGTTCCGTTACGCCCTACTGCTTGCAGGGGAAAGCTCAGACAAATCGTGTTGATTGCATGCAATGACAGGATTTTCATTCACCTCTTTCTCCAAACTATTCCTGTAATCCGCCCCATTCTTCGAGTGAATGAATAGTCACTTTCGCTTTTTCATCCCAATTCTATGCACCCACTCGGATACCTCATTCTGCGCTTTCTTTACGTCTCTGCCCCGAACTGCAAGACCATCGAGAATGGTTGACTGCGGCCAAAGTCCTTTGATATCTGTAACACTTCGCCCCAGACGGCTTCCCTCGTGCGTGCAAAACGGTGCAATGGTCTTCCCGGAAAAATCGTACTCCGACAAAAACGTGGCAACCGGCCTGGGTATCGTACCCCACCAGTTGGGATAACCAACGAAAACCACCTTGTACGATTCCATGTTCTCGATTTTTGTTTTCAGTTTAGGTCTGTAGTCCGCTCTGAGTTCTTTTCCCGCCTGCTCCACAACCTCATCGTAATCGGTGGGATACGGATCTACAGTCACAATCTCAAAGATATCGCCGCCGACGCTCTCGCGTATTTGATTAGCAGCTACGCGCGTGTTGCCAGAATGTGAAAAATAAGCCACGAGGATATTGTTTTCTCTTGTGCCTGATGTGTTGTCACTCTTGACTTTCGATTCTGTCACTTCAATTCCTCTGCCCTTTCTTGGGTTTGTGGATGGTGCTGAGGCTTCTTTCACTTTTGTCATCCTCCAACTGCTTCTGCATTATATCGCTTGGTGCGACTGTAGTATATATTGAGAACGTAGAGCATAACTAGGAAGTGCAAACAAGGCATGTCACGACAGACATAGATGACAACAGCCTCCGCAGGTCTGGTCATCATACCTAGTCTGCTCATGACATTTCTGTTCTTATCCGAGATTGGCTCACAACGATTTCTTGTTCTTAGGACTGTAGGTCGTTCATGGGCTGTGAAGCTAGGGCTCTACGCTTGGCAGAGTGAAACTGGCCCCCGGGACACACCGGGGAAGCCCTTTTCTGCTTGATACCAGCCATTCGAAGAGTGGTTCAGTCTACTATCTGAAGAGGACGCAGAAATGAAGAGCACGATACAGCTGTTTCTTGTAGCAGCAATAATCGGCGCAGTACTCGCTGCGCCAGCGGCCGCCGCCACCTCTCAGGGACTGGAGTACGCCGTCAAAGAAGGAGACCGCTTCAACTTCCTGCTGGAAATGGAATCAGAAACCAGCAGCGTAAGTGAACGACTGTACATTGTTGTCGCAGGCGTCCCGACGATTCCGAACGCAATGACTGTCTGGACGGAACTGATGCAGATCGGTTTTGATGTCTTCTGGGCGAACGGTACAGCCATATTCTGGATGATATTGCCGTTTATCTTCTACCCGATCACTGAGTATGTCAGTCATCAAATCTGCGTACCCACAGGTAACTACGAGCTGTTGTCTGAGCTGTTGCTGGACACGTACACAGAGAAAGTTACAACCACCAACGGATACTACTACTGGGGGGCAAAGTACATCAGTATGGATGCAGGTTATGCAGTCCAAGTCACGTTAATGTACCTGAAGTCTGATGGTTTCTTGGCCTCGTACACTGTGACACATACCAACGGGACCGATACGACCTTTACTCAGAGCATGGTGAGAGATGGTCTCCCGTCTGATATTCAGGTCCTCATCATGGACAACCTCCTCTTCATCGGTATCGGTGTGGTTGTTCTTGTGATAATCGGTGTAGTAGTCTGCAAGAAACGATAGGTCAATTGGTCTGGATTCTGGCTCGCATGGACGGACAAGTTGGTCCATCGAATCATTCTCACTCTCAAAACCTCTGATCCATGATTCAGCTTGAGATATTAGGGCTCAGGTTCAGTGAGTCAGACATAAGGTTCGGATACACGGACGAATGAGTGGCATCATCTGCTGACCGTCTGCATGCCTGCTCTACAGGAGCGCTTGGATTGGGGCCACATTATGGACACTCTAACTGAAGAGTGCTCTGCATTCCCGACTGCCCCGAACGCCTCGACGAGCATCCTCTCCTCGTTCCCTATTCTGATGAGATAGCCGGCGAACCCGATGGTCACGAACAGCACACCATACAGACTTGAGAGCATTATCACCCACCCGTACATCCCAATGATAGCACCGGTGTAGATTGGATGGCGAATGGACCTGTAGAGGCCGTCTGTCACCAGTTGCTGACCCTTGACAACCTGAAGGTAAGCGGTGTCCTTGACGCTTCCGAATCCGGCCTCGACCAGTTTCTTTCGAGCCAGCGACTTCACGACCATGCCAATGATCATAAGTAGAAGCCCGATGACCAGCCAGCGGACCTGAATGACCATCATCTGCAGGAACACGAAATCCAGAACCGAAGCAACAAAACCAACGAGCATCGAAACAAGAACGGGTACCACAATCCAGTCTACTCAGGCCATCTCGCTCTCCCCAGACTGATGCTCATTACTGTCTGGAAGTTTCGGATTCTCGCTGGCACGGATAGATACGTTGGTCCGTCGAACACTCTTCAATCTCGCGACCTCCGCTTCACGATGCATGTCGGGATATTGCGCTTAGCATAGGATCCATACCGGGCAGACCGAAGAAAGGAGCAGAGGAGCGTGGAGCTCCTCTGAGCTGACTACCCCCGTCTTCTGGAGAGTATGACAATGACGACGACAATCACGGCTGCACCACCACCAATGGCGAGCACCAGCGCAGGATCGAGAGGCGGTGACACTGTTGTCGTGGTGGTCGTGATGTCTGCCAGAACCACTAGCTTGAGCTCAATGAAGTTGATGTTGCCGTACGTGTCGTTGACATAGACCCTAATGCCATACGTACCCGGGGACAGTGTTGTTGCGTTTGTGACCTCCCCGTATGCAACGATTGGGTCCTCAGCACTCCAAATCACAGTGAAGTGAACCGTGTCATTAGTCCAGAAGCAGTCGAAGCCTGAATGGTCACTGACTGCAAACAGTGCAGCGAAGGGATCTCCTTCGTTGATGACCCAGTCACCTGGAGTACCGAACCAGTCGGGGGGCGTCATGTCGTTCACGTATATGACTACGGAGGCATTCACTGAGTGCGGCACAAGTCCATGAGATACCTCCATGGTCACTTCATGCTCGCCTCCGCCGACTCCGTAGATGACCACCGTGATGTCGTTTCCATCCCAGTTATTATCATAATAGTATAGTCCATCGACGTAGACCGTGTACAGACCCGGATGCAACGCCTGTGCTGGCCACACCATGGTCCTTGCCTCTGGACCAGAGCTGACCTCGAAAACGATGCTCTCGGCAGGTGTGACATTCAGGCTGTAGCCAGCATAGTAGTCGGGACTCTTGGGACCGGTCTCATTGTAGATCCAGTACGGAGCAACTCCCATGAAGTCGGAATAGTAGTTACCCTTCTGACTCGTGACGTTGTACCAGAAGTTCTGCAGGAGCGGTACCTTCTCAATGGCGTTCTGCCCGTTCCAGCCTATGTCATTCCCGACGAACATGCAGTCTCCGCTGGCCTCACATTCGATGCCGTACTGCTCGTTGTCGCACACGACGTTGTCTGTGATGTTAGACCCGATGTTCATGACAAAGATACCCACAGCATTGCCGGTGACGATGTTGTGCGAGATGACGTTGTCGTAGCACTCCTCACTACTGATGCCATTCTCAACATTGTCCGTGACGGTATTGTACAGGATGCGGGCACGATCACCCCAGTGCCTGATGCCACTCAGACTGTTGTTCAGGACTTGGTTGCCCTCAATCCTGCAATCATGACCGTACATCAGGATGCCGCAACGTGATGAATCAATAGACAGCCAGCCGTTGTGTGTGACGTGATTGATGACGACAGTTACGTTGTCAGAGTTCCAGTTCCTGACCCCGTAGTCGGTATTGCCGTCGATTGTGTTGTCTGCCACTGTGATGTACTCCGACCACCCGAGGGTGATACCACAGGGTGTGTTGTTGAAGATGTGGTTGCCATGAATGTAGACGTCCATCGAAGCATCCATGTAGATACCACACTGGGCGTCCATAGTCTGAGGCCACCAACCATTGTCTGTGACGTTGTTCGTGGCGACCTCACCATGGTGACTCAGGTACAGGACGATGCCATGATCCGAGTTCTTGTGTACAGTGTTGTCCTGTATGAGCGCGTACTCCGACTCCTCGAGGTATATGCCGTTTCTCGCATTCTCTACGAGTCGGTTTCTCAGAATGTCGCAGCTGTGTGACCGATAGAGATGGATTCCACATGCAGGCTCATCATTGTACAAGTTGTCGTGGATGGTGTTGTTCGCGATGACGCAGTCGTCAGAGAAGTGCATCAGAACACCGCTGCCCAGATTGTCGTATATCTCAGACTCGCGTATGACGCAGCCATGTGACCAAGCCACGTACACGCCATTCTGTTGCGAATTGTGAATCTCAGTTCCTACGACAACCGAGTTGTTCGAACCGGTAACAAGCCCCACTCCGATGAATCCGGCACTGGAGATTTCACATGTTTCCACTCTGAGGCCTTCAGAACCGACGGACCAGATTCCTGCTTCGGCACAAAGGTATACTGTGCACCCCTTCACGAGGGAACCGGGAGAGTCTGTGAGTCGCATTCCATAGGTCTTGTTATAGACTACCGTGTCAAACACCTTCCCGTGAGTGACATTCTGCCAGTCCATCCCAGTCCCTGAGTAGGACTCAAGACTGCTGTTGAGGACACAGCCGTGAATCTCAAAATACAGAGAGATGTCGCTGAGCACAATACAGTTTCCATCATATGAGATACTATAACCCTGAATTATGTATGGGTCCCCGATACTCCCCAGACCATCCCATTCCTCAGCTTCAGCATAGGTGTGAAGAGCATCGTCCCCTGAAATCACAATCTGGTCATGTGCTTCATAGGTGAGATCAAAGTTCTTCTCAACAGACGGTGTTCTCACATTCGTCACTACGGGAAGCTGGGTCATCCCTACGAGGAGCAGGGGTGTTAGTAGTAAGGCTACACTTACCAGACTCATGGCGGGCTTCATCGTTCAGTTCTCCAGAACACGCGAAGGTGTGTCTGAGGGAGGGCACAAGCCGGTTTTTACCCTTTTCGAAGGTTTGGACTGCTCTGATGCAAGAGAATATGGCCGAACTGGAGGCCTTGCCAGCTCACCCGACATGGCCAATCAAAACAAGACGAGAGCCGAGTCAGAGATAAAGAGGGTGCTCCATGATGCGTTCGGCTGGGCTCTGACGAAGGACCGAGCACTCTTTGAGAGCATCTTTGCAGAGGATGAAGACTTCTTCACGTTCTATCCAGACTCCAAGAGTACTGTCAGAGGCTGGAGCCAGTTTGAGGAGTTCCTTGATAGGTGGATGGACCCCCGGAGTGTAGCCAAGGGTTTTGATATCAGGGACCTGAGAATCGTGGTTTCGAGGAAGGGAGACACGGCCTGGTTCTCAGCCATTGTAGATGATGAAGGCGAATTCGATGGAAAACCGTGGGGCACGAAGGATGTTCGGTGGACAGGTGTTCTCGAGCGACGGGGCGGAAGCTGGAGAATATGTCAGCAGCACATGTCAGAACCTAACGACAAGGTGCCACAATAGCGGCCGAAGAGAGCCATCCCAGATGAAGACCAGTGGCCTGTAGGGGTGCGAATCGGTGATCGCGGACTGTCTGGATTGAGGTCATCCTATAGATACCTCACATGAGGCTCAGGAGGATGAATCTGGGCACTCCTCCGTGGACCACGGGCTAGAACCGTTCTGACTGCGAAGTCTTCTCGAGTAATGAAAAGTGGCAGGGTCCGGTGAATGACATGATGAGGCCCCAACACTGCCTGACGACCCAACCTTCACTGGCCATCAGATTGATGACTTGTATCAGTTTCTCGCCTTTTCCAGTATCCCAGATCATGACATACCTTTGCTCAATCTCTTGAACCGACACATTCCCGTTCACAATGTCAATCGCTTTGTAGCTGCCATCTGCCATTGCATCCACTCCTCACTTGAGTCATTCATTGTAAGTTGGACCGAGTTGG
>Ga0315291_10011400_pt1 | contig 10840 bp, 11 predicted proteins | sample YL17G12_20_MG_FD_203070 | JGI IMG/M metagenome (GOLD analysis project Ga0315291, IMG submission 203070) | Sediment microbial communities from Yellowstone Lake, YNP, Wyoming, USA - YL17G12_20 | ecosystem: Environmental > Aquatic > Freshwater > Lake > Sediment | place: USA: Wyoming | collected... | reverse complement strand
TTGACGGTATTGTTGCTGTAATAAAGATAGGGATCGCTGACCGACTCCTCGACGCGGATTTTTGCCGCAAAGTGGATGATGGCACCTACGGAGTGCTCAGCGAAGACTCGCTCAATGGTGGCGGAGTTGCCGATGTCGCCTTGGATCAAGGTTTCGCCATGGAGTAAGGCGCCGGCAAATCCAGTCGAGAGGTTATCGACTACGACCACCTTGGCGCCGCTTTCCGACAATTTTCGTACTACGTGGCTGCCAATGTAACCACAACCGCCGGTTACTAATACTGTCTGCTCACCCATCGTCGGCCTCCTCGAATTTACGCCGGCACCAGTCTGGCGCGAATTTAGCATGATTGGTTCAGAATCAATTTATCAACTGCATAAAAATCCATCGCTAGGCGCTGACCAGGGGTGGCGCTGGTGCCGGGGCGCACTAACTGAATGGCCTGGATGCCGACCTCCTGCGCGGCCTCTAGTTCGGCCGCAATATCCGACAAAAACAGCACGGCGGCCGCCGGCTTGGCGATCTTAGCAAGGATGTTGGTATAGGCTGTGGGGTCACGCTTGCCGCCCACTGCGGTGTCAAAAAAATGGCTAAAAAAAGGCGTCATATCACCGCGGTCGGTGTATTTAAAGAGCAGGATTTGGGCCTGCGCCGACCCCGAGGAATAGATGCCAAGCTCTAAGCCGCGCTGCTGCCAGGCCGCCAACACCGGGTAGACGTCTGCATAGATTTCCGAGATGAACTCACCGCCTTCATAGCCTTGGCGCCAGATCAGCCCCTGCAGGGTTTTCAGTGCCGGGTGTTTGCGGTCGGTATCGATCCAGTGCAGCAGGCGGTCCACCGCCGCCGCATCGCTGAGGCTCTGCTGGTCCTCGCTTAGAGCAGTCGCTCGGGTGGCATCAAGGCTGCTCTGGACGATGGGATCATTGGCGTGTGCATGCACATAGTCCTTGAGGTGCCGGCGGGAGTAGGGGAACAACACTTTGTGTACGAAGGGAATCGGTGAGACCGTGCCTTCAATATCGATAAGAATGTATTGGAGAGTCATAGAGGCCTTTAAAACAGCGAGTCGGCGTAGTCCGCTGGGTTGAATTGCCGCAGATCGGCGGCTTTTTCGCCGACGCCGATGTAGCGTACCGGCAGCTTAAATTGGTTAGCGATGTTGAGCAAGACGCCGCCTTTGGCGGTGCCATCCAGCTTGGTGACGATGAGTCCAGTGAGGTTTACTACCTGAGAGAAAGCACTGACCTGCTGGACCGCGTTTTGGCCGGTCGTAGCATCGATGACCAGCCAGGTTTCATGCGGGGCGCCTGGCAAGTCGCGCGAAGTGATGCGGTTGATCTTACCTAACTCGTCCATGAGCTCCTGCTTGGCGTGGAGGCGCCCAGCGGTATCGATTAAAAGGACGTCGATCTTGCGGGCAATTGCGGCTTTGACACCATCGTAGGCCACAGCCGCTGGATCTGCTCCCTGCTTGTGCTTCACCACGTCGATGCCAAGGCGCTCACCCCAGACCCCTAGCTGCTCGATTGCTGCGGCCCTGAAGGTGTCGCCGGCGGCAAACAACACGCTTTGCTCGGCAGCGAGAAAATGGGCACCTAATTTGCCGATGGTGGTGGTCTTGCCGACACCATTGACACCGACGACCAAGATGACCCAAGGCCCTTGATCAGGACGTTGCAACGGGATTAGCGCTGGACCTTCCAGCAGTTCTTTGGCGCCTTGTTTTAGGGCGGCTTTGACCGTCACTTCATCGCTAGCGTTATCCTTGCCGATGGTTTTGCGCACGTGCTCGACTAATTGATCGGCTACGGCAACCCCGACATCGGCACGGTAGAGGGCGGCATGCAGCTTTTCGAGTAGCTCGTCATCGAGTTTGGTCTTACCACGTAGCAGTCCCTCGAGGCTGGATGCCAAGCCTTGCCGGGTTTTAGCTAAGCCTTGTTTTAAGCGATCTAACCAAGCTAAGTGACCGGTAGCTTTGACCTCGGCGACATCCGCCGGAGCCGCGCTGCGCACCGAGGCGGGTGATTTTTGTGGTGTCGATTCGCGGGTGTCCGCTTCGGCGAAGGAGGCAGCGGTTTCGCTAAAATCGGTGCTGATATCGCGGCTGGCTTCGGCGATAGCGATATCCATAGCGGCGGCCTCGCGGCGGCGCCGTAGTATGATAAAGCAGGCACAGACGGTAGAGGCCACCAGCAAGATGGCCAGGGGCCCGGCGACAAACAGCCAGATATCGGGGCTTGAGCCGGCGTTCATCAAGAGGTCGAAAGGGTCGGTTTTAGTCTGGGGGTCCATAGGATTGCCTTGTGCGTTAAGCTCATCGCGAGTTGTCCGTTTGGCGCCGCAGCAAAACTACGGTAAAACAGTCTCTATCATGGACGTACAAAAAAAAACCGTTCCGGTCGCTGTGAAAGTTTGTGGTGTGACCTTGGCCGCCGATGTAGCCCATTGCCTACGGCGCCGCGTCGCATATGTTGGATTTAATTTTTATCCGGGATCGAAGCGGTATATCACGCCTGTGGCTGCGGCCGGAGTTTGGGCTGCGCCGTCGACAGGAGGGCACAAAGGCGCCGTAGCGACGCTGCCGGTAGCTGTTATCGTCAAGGCCAGTCTCGCCGAGGTGGCGCAAATGCTACTTGATTTTCCGGCTCTCGGAGTCATCCAGGTCCATGGTCCTCAGCTGGTTACAGCGGACTATTTGCGCCAGCTGCGGCAAATCATCGGGGCTCGTCCGTTGTGGTTGGCATGGCCGGTGGCCACGCCACAGGAGGTGGCCGCTGCCGTTACCAGCTATGCCACCCTGATTGATTTGCTGCTTTTTGACAGTCAGCACCTCCCACAAGGGGCAAGCGTGGCCGGTGGCAGTGGTGTCGCTTTTGATTGGCAGGCATTGAGCGGCTGCCCGGAGGGACTGGCATTTGGTGTCGCCGGTGGGCTTAGTGCAGACAATATCGGTGCTTTGGCAGCGGCAATCCAGCCATTGCGCCCGGTATTGTTGGATCTTTGCTCTGGCGTGGAACGAGTGGCGGGGCAAAAAGACACGGCGATGATCGATGCGGTGCTGCAGGCGACGGGGGGTGCTTGGTGAAAGAGTGGATAATCGTCCTGGTGATGGGTTTATTCGGGGCGAATTTTGCTGCTGCGGACGAGGATCCAGCGGCAGATCCGGTCATTCAAACCATCGCGCCGGTGGGTCCGCCTGCGAGTCGCAGCGTCGACCACCCGTGGGAGCGCTATGTGCGCAACTTTCGCCGTGAGCATAACTTTGCCTTCAGCCTCGGGCTAGACCGTGGACGGTGGCTAGTGCAGAGCTTCGGCGACAGGCCCGACGATCAGATCATCGACCAAGGCTTCACCTCGGCTGGAGCCTGGACTAAGTTTCAATACAGCTACCACATTCAGCTATACCGGGGCTTTGGTTACCTCTTGGGCACTTCAGCTGGCTACCATTACGAGAGGCCGCCGGCGGATCAGGTCTGGCGGCCGGTGCCTTCAATACAGTTTCCCGGTGCTCTGGCCGGCATTGTCCTTAACATTAACCCGGCTTGGCGTCTGTCGGTGGCGCTCGATGTCTATCTTGAGCGCTACAATAAGATCGTCCGGCATCTACCAGGTAAGCCCGAAACGGCCATTTCGGTCACCCTCCAGACCTATGATTTAGGCTACTTTGTCGATGTCTTTTATGACATGAGCTGGGCGATTCGCCTTGAGGCGCACCAGCGCCTGCTTTATTATCGCCGTCCACGCCGCCAAAGCGTCGATCCAGAATTTCCGGTTAATGCTATTTTTCGCAAGGAGGATGGCTGGTTAGGGGTCGCCTTAGTGTTCCATTTACTTTAGCTTTGGCCAAGTCTGGTGCCTTGGCATTCCTCTGGCTTTACGGTGAATCTGGTGCCGCCTAAAGAAATTACAATCTTATGCCGATAAGATTGTAACGTAAGAGGAGGGCTGGGCGTGGCCAAAAAAACCGACGATGGGGAATCTAAAGTAGGGCGCGTTAAAGCAGCGGTTAATCGGGGAACTCAAGACGAACTTGAAATTCTGCGCTTAATTGTGTTGGAGACCTCGACAGTGCGGACCTTAGTCATGGATAAGTTGCGTTCCGCAAAAGCCCGTAGTGCGTCTCGGGGGGAGACTAAAACTGCTGTGGAGAAACGAAATAGGGAATAATCGTCGCCTTTTATGGCTCATGCTCGGCTTTTTCGCACTGCTGCTCGGCTGCGTTAGTCCTGAGTTTAGGCCAGCAAGCGATCTTGGCGACGACGGCCTAGTGGTGGTTGAGCGCAGTAAAGCGGAGCCACCGAGCTGGGTGACCCTGGCGCCAGGGCAAGTGATCGATACGCCGCTAGAGCTGCGTATCATGACCGCTCGTTCTAAATTGCTTAATTTGCCACTGGGCTTGCGTCAGACTCAATTGATAGGCTTGGATACGGCGCGTGCAGCCCTGGCTGCTTGGCTTAAGCCGCAACTCCTCGCCGTGTCGAAGTACAAACCGTCTGATTCGCCGCTCCTGAATCAGGAACTGGAGCGCATGCTGCGGGCGTCTTTAGATGGACCTGCGGGGAAAGGGATAAAAATCAACGATATTTATTACGAGGCCCTCATTAATCGCTCAGCCCCCCCTGGGGACCTTATGGCGAATTACTATGCGGTCTATATCTTGGTTGCCTACCCAAAGGATAAACTCCCGTTACTATTTCATGATTTGTCCTCTCGCCTGCGTTCCTCAAAGCTGGCTGAGGCGCAACGCTTGGCGCCGGCGGTAGGACTGCTTGAACACCCCGCTCCGTAGGTATTTGCCGTCTTTTTAGCTGGGTCGAATCCAATCGACCATGGTGAGTTGCATGGTGTATTGCGTAGGGGTGAGCAACCGAGACGACATAGCGACTTCGACCCACCTGCATTTGCCCGGCTGGTGGGTGCGAGCTTTTGAGGCAGCCTTCTTGACGGAGGCTGGCGATGGCGGTGCTATGGACCAAGCTCGGCTTGCAGGGTTGATGCCGGCGTTCACACCGCTCGAGATGCATGCTTTAGCGATGGTGCTGAGTAGTCTGCAAACGCAGCTACTCAATGGCGGACAAGCGTGTCTAACCATCCATGCCCAGGAACACATAAAACACCTAAGCAATGCGACTCGCAGCCGCCGCTTCTTGTTTGAGCGCATGGTGCAAATGCTGGCGGGTCTGAGAATTATGGGGCCGGCCTGCGGCAGTGTGATGGCATCTTACGGCCCATTTTCCGGTGACGAGTGGCGCTACGGCGCAGGTGGCGATGCTGCAGTCACCTTGAATTTGGCCGCGCTTGGCCCCGAATTAATCCTCGGATGGTCTGATGCTCACCACGATTTGGTGCGGTTTTTGCGCGGGGATCCGCAGGGGGGCGAAGTTCTTGGCGGGCAGTCACCGCTTACCTTTAGCCGCAGCCTATGGCTCGAGCTGCAAGGCGTGGAACAGCTGCTGCATCTGCGTCTAGAGCGCGCAGCTCAATGGGAAGCACGCTGGTTGCAACTGGAGGGAATCTTCGGTCTGCCGCTTGCCGCTCTCTTTCATGGCACCGTCGAGTCGCGTCAGGCCTTGGCCGGCGGTGATTTGGCGCAACAATTGAAATGTTTGGCGCGGCTCGGCCGCAAGCTGGTGGCGCATGGCGCTCTAACTTCGGCAGTTGCAGACCACTATCTGGCCCTAGGTCCTGAGAGCTCCGAGGGCTTAACTCTCGTCTGGCAAGTCGCGGCGGAGCGTCTGGCTGCGCTTGACCAGTCAGCGTACGAGCAGGCCGCAGCGGCAGCGCTAAGACGCTGTCATGGTGCTGCAATTACGCCAATGTTGCTCGCGCTTTACCTGCCGACAGAGGCCAGCGCGAAGGCCAAGCAAGAGGCGGTGGCCCTTGCAGAGAAGCTGTTGGATAAAGGGTTTGATGCGCCTGGGCCGCTGCACCTGCGTCGCGGTCAACTTCTCAGTATGTCGGGTTTGTTCCTAGAATTTGCGCTGCGTTCGCAGACGGGCACGCGTTGGCCCTTGCCAGAAAGCATCCGTTCGCATCCTCTGGCCGGGTTGGCTAAAGGTCTCGGTGAATCCAATCTGGCCGAGCAGTTTGGGCATTTTAATGCTGCTTTTTCCGCAGATCCAGAGTTGAGCAATGCATTGAACGAGCTGCCATTCATGACGCTTGCTAGCATGCAGTCGCGCCAAGACCGCGCCTTTACCGAGCAGGCAACAGATCTAATGCGGCTGCCCAGTAGTTACCAGATCGTCCAGGAAGTCCCAACAGAGGGGGTGCGGCCCCGCCTGATTGCGCCGGAGGAGCCACTAGCGACGGTTGCGCCGGCACTGCGGCGGACTCCCGTGCAATCGTCGGTTTTTGCTTCGCGCATGCTGAAAACGGCCGCCGATGAACTAGCGAAAATGCGAGCCTGCGACCGCGCACGCTACGATGATATCAAGCGGGCCTACTTAGAAACACTCGATGAAACGAGCCGAAAACTGCTTTTAGACGTGCAAAAGCGCATCCAACCGGCGATGTTCGAAGAGCAGCTGCGGCAGCGATTGGTGCGCTACATGGTCGACCATCCGGGTGCTTGGCGGTCGGCTGAGGCGAGCAAAGCCAACAATCCGTGAGCTTTTTTCCGGTGCTTCGCCTTTAAACTTTGAAAAGTTTATGTGTTTGATGCTTGATTTTTTAAATGACGCCGCTTAGTCTTGAAGGCATAGGGTTGTGATTTTTTACCGCATTACGGAGGGCCATCTTTCATGGCGAAAAAGACCAAGAAGCCAGTTAAGGCAACTGCGAAGAAGAAAACTACGGTCCGTGCCGCTGCTCCTAAGGCGAGCAAGCCAGCGAAAGTCATCGTGCCATTGAGCAAGGTGCAACCCGCTGGTACGCCCCGCACCAAGAGCGAAATCCTCGGCGTTCTTGCTGAAACCACTGGTCTCAGCAAAAAAGACGTCAGCTCGGTGTTTGCTTCGATGAGCGACCTCATCGGCAAAGACGTCGGCAAAAAAGGCTGCGGTCTTTTCACCGTCCCCGGGTTGCTGAAAATCCGCCGCATCAACAAGCCGGCAACCAAGGCCCGCAAAGGTATCAATCCTTTCACGGGTGAAGAAACGACGTTCAAAGCCAAGCCGGCCCGCAACGTGGTTAAAATCCGTCCTCTAAAAGCTCTGAAAGACATGGTCTAAGACCACTGCCTCGTAGTCCCGCTTTGGCTGGGATGCGGATGAACCGGGCCTTTGGGCCCGGTTTTTTTGGCTATTAGTGGCTTGATCTAGGCCCGTGGCGCCAAATGGTCGCGCAGCGCATCGCCGAGGAAGTTCAAAGCCAGAACCAGGAGCGCGATGGCTATGCCTGGAATTAGGCTTAAATAGGGTGCTTCGACGAGGACGCTACGGCCTTGGCCGAGGATTGCGCCCCAAGAAGGCGCGCCATCTTGCGCGCCTAGACCGAGAAAACTCAAGCTGGCTTCAACAATAATCACACCGGCCAGTGAAAATGTCGCATGTACGAGTAAGGTCGGCAGCGTTCCTGGAAAGATATGTTGCCAGATCAGGCGTTGGTTTGTGGCACCAAGCGCCGTGCTGGCGGTAACAAACTCGCGCTCGCGCAGGGTCAAGGTTTGCCCACGAATCAGCCGTGCCGTGCTGGTCCAACCGGTGGCGGCGATGGCTAAAACGACATTATTACGGCTTGGTCCCATCAGCGCGGCAAGGGCCATGGCCAGCAGAATGCCGGGAAAGGCCATCAGCAAGTCGACGATGCGCATGATCAGGCTATCGATCCAGCCCCGTTTAAAGCCGGCAATGAGGCCGAGCCAGGTGCCAACGCTGACGGAAAGCGCCACAGTCAGAGCTGAAATATAGAACGACGTCCTACTGCCATAGAGCATGGCGGTCAGTACACTGCTGCCGTTGAGGTCCCGGCCAAACCAGTCGTAGCGGTTGGGCGGCGTTAGGCGCAGGGTGATGTCCATATCGCTGGGTAGGGTGGGCGCTAACCACGGCGCCAATGCCGCAGCAATGGAGAACAGCAGTAGCACCATAAGCCCAAAGATTAGGCGCGGATTGCGCCAATTAACGGCTGTTTTTGAGGCGAGGATCGACAAGAGCATAGGATAGATCCGTCAGTAGATTGACCATTAGATAGGTAAAAGAAAAAACCAGCATGCAGCCTTGGACCAAGGGGTAGTCGCGGTTGTTGATGCCGTCGAGGATCAGGGAGCCTAGGCCGGGCCAGTCAAAGATGCGTTCGGTAATGATCGTGCCGGTCAATAGTACACCGAATTGCAGGCCAATGATCGTGATGAGCGGCAGCGCTGCATTGCGCAGGACATGCTTGAGGACCACTACGGATTCTCTAGCACCCTTAGCGCGAGCAGTCCGGGCGTAGTCTTCGTGGAGGTGGTCAAGCATCGAATTGCGCGTCATGCGGCTGAGGATTGCTGCTAAGGCGATGCCGAGGGTCAACGATGGCAGTACATAGGAACTTGGACCCGCCTGTTCGGAGACCGGTAGCCAGCCTAGCTTTATCGAAAATAGTAGGACCATCATCGGTCCCAGCCAGAAGTTGGGGATAGCGATTCCGGTCATGGCTAGGGTCATAGCGAGAAGATCCAGCGGCTTGCCAGCGTGCAGGGCACTGATGATGCCAAGTGGCAGGCTAAAGCATATCGCTACGATCATTGCAGTCACTGCAAGCTGCAGTGTTGGCAACATACGGCCGGCGATTAATGCTCCGACGGGCTTATGATAGATGAGCGAATCGCCGAGGTCGCCGTGTGTTAAGCGAGCGAAGTAACGGAGCAGCTGTGCAGCAAACGGGCGGTCTAGCCCCAGTTGCTGCTGCAGCTGCAGCTTTTCAACCTGGGTAGCGTAGGGCCCTAAAATCGCGTCGCTGGGGTCACCCGGCACGACGTGGATCAGCAACGACACTACCAGCACCACGCCGCAGGCGACGGGGAGTAGAGCGAATATTCGCCTTGCGATGAACACCAACACGGCAGCAGATCCTCGCTGTTGATTAGGGTTTGCTCGTCCGACTTAGCGCACTGAGGCGCCCATCCGCATAGACTTCGAAGCCCTCGATGCCTTGGTTGCTTATAGCAAAGACGTCCTCGTGCCACAAAAATGCGTAGGGAACGTCGTCGGCGATGATCTGTTGGGCCTTGGCGTAGACGGCTGTACGCTCGCTGAGGCTGGTCTGCGACCTGCCAAGGTCAAGCAATTGATCCAACACCGGGTTGCTGTACCAGCCGCGATTGCCGCCGTCTGGTGGGAAGCTTGCCGTTGCAAACGCAAAGCGGTAGATATCCGGGTCTTTAAAACCAACCCAGCCTAGGCTCCACATCTGCACATGGCCGTGCTCGACGTCGGCCTTAAACCGCCCCCATTCCAGGCTCTCCACGGTGACGTTGATCCCGACTTGGCGTAGCTCGGCGCCAATCGCCTTGGCTACCGCGACTCTGGTTTGGTCGGTCGTGGTCTTGAAGGACAGGCTAAAGCGTATGCCATCAGCGCTAGCTTTAAACCCGGCCTGGTCGAGCAGTGCCCTGGCTTGCTTGGGGTTGTAGTCTGGTGCCTTGAGGTTGTGGGAGTAAAACGGGTCGGATGGTAGCAGCATGGTAGCCGCCGGCACGGCCATGCCGTTGAGTACGTATTTGATGATTTTATCTTTGTCGATGGCCATGGCGATGGCGCGGCGCACATTGACCTGGCTGAGCTTCTTGTCGCGTATGTTGAAGCCAAGGTAGGTGGTATTGAGCCCGCTACGCCGCTGGAGCTTGAGCTTAGGGTACGAGCGTGCGATCACCGTGAGTTTGTCGCGACTTAACAGGTTTTGTACCAAGTCGAGCTCGCCGGCGATGAGCTTGGCGTAGCGAGTGTTCTCATCCTTGACGATTTTTAGTGCGATCTTCTGTAATTTAGATGGCGCACCAAGGCTGTAATTTGGATTTGGTACCAGATCGTATTGGCTAGGCGAAAGAGCACTTAGGATAAATGGTCCACATCCCTGGGCCTGGTGCGGTGCGCTGATCAGATTCCCCGCTGCAGTCGCGGCCGGCAGGATGCCAACAATGAGGTTAGCGACGAAGCTAGCGTCGGGTTCGCGCAGCGTAAACACTACGGTGGTCGCGGCTACGGCGGTGGTGCTGACAAGTCCGGCAAATGCTCCCCGGCGCGGCGAGGGTTTAGGCGCAGCCGTATTTTTGAAAAATTGATAGGTGGCGGCGACGTCGCTGGCGGTGACAGTAGTACCGTCGGCGAATTTAATATTCGGTTGCAGCTCGACCTTTAGCGTTGTTGGGGTCGTCCACTGCCAGGAGCGGGCCAGAAGTGGCCTAAGTTGGCCCTCAGCATCGGGACTGATCAACGCACAGTGCAGCAGGTCCTCAAGGTATTGGCTGTTGGCATCTACCGCGTAGCGTGGGTCGATGGTACGGGGCTCGGCCTCCCAAGCCAGCGTCAACACGCCCGGCGTAGCAGGTCCAGCCTGAGCCGCTAAGACCCCGGCCGTTGCGACCCAGGCAGCGGCAGCCAGAGTACGAAACATATACAAAAACCTCATTGGTCAGCGGCGTTTTCCCAAGGATAGCAGCCCAGTTAGGGGAAGTCTATGCAGGCAGGCACTGCTTCGGTAGCGGCTTTTGCGGGGTACGAAGCGAAGGATTTGGGATTTTTCCTTGACTAAGTCTTTGCACATAAGGCAGATGAATTACTCACAGACTACGGTCTGGTGGGGAGTCTCTCCCCATGCTCGTAACATGCGCGCAGCGACGTCCATATACCAGCCTTTGCTAAGGCCTCGGATTCAGTCGACCGGACTAACAACCTTTCAGTGAGAGACCTTT
>Ga0315291_10011399_pt1 | contig 10840 bp, 8 predicted proteins | sample YL17G12_20_MG_FD_203070 | JGI IMG/M metagenome (GOLD analysis project Ga0315291, IMG submission 203070) | Sediment microbial communities from Yellowstone Lake, YNP, Wyoming, USA - YL17G12_20 | ecosystem: Environmental > Aquatic > Freshwater > Lake > Sediment | place: USA: Wyoming | collected... | reverse complement strand
CAGACCGGGCGTACAACTCGGTCTCCGCTTCTTACAACGCGCCGCCCGGCGCCGGCCCTGTCCTACCCCGCGCCCAAACCTTTTTCGCGGGGGCCATCATCAAGACGACCGCCATGTTCCTGGCCATTCTGGCCATTGGGGCCGCTGTCGACACGGCCCGCGACGCGGACGAGGATGATGAGGGCGGCGCGTACGGCAAGCGCCGCCGGGAGGGTTATAGCAGCGGCGTGACCGGCCGGGTGGCGGTGCCGACGCCTATGAGCACGACGACCATTCCCACCTCTATCCGGGACTACCCCCAGCCGACGGGGCCGGTGGCGGTGGTGTGAAATGATGAGAGAATCCAACAAAATGGAGGCAACGAGTTTTCAAGTGTGTGCGTGTCTTTTGCTTTGTGGAGAAGGGAGAGGACCTAATAAGGGGCAAGCCGTCTCGGCTGCTTGCGTTCGAGCGTGTGTACGTGTCTGGCGCGAGCTATGCCCGTGCGGACGGTGCGTGTGTGTGTTGTGTTTTATATATATATATAACATCCATAAAAAAAAAAAAAAAAACGGCTAGGAGGGGATGATTTCCAACATTCTTCCTTTCTCACATCACGCCTCTCACGATATGAGCGCCGCTCCGCGCCCTCTCCGCGGCTCCGCCCCACCCCGCCAGGGGCTGACACCCGGGCGTGCGCGCCTTCTCACCCCTCCTCCGGCCGCCACTCCGGAGATGGTGGGCGTCCCGCCGCCCGGCGCTGACCGCCTCCCGACGCCGGCAGCCCGGTCGCCCGGCCCGCCGCCGCCGCTGTCCTATCGGGTGTCCCTATTTGGTATGTAGAGAAGAGAGAGAGCGTGTGTGTGTTTGTGTTTGCAAGCACACGGTAGATTCAAGTACTACAGGGCGTGGCGCGCGGGGCAACCCATTCTTGCACGCTCGCTCGCTTGTTCTCGCGCCGTGGCAGCCTCTCAACCCAGCCTCCCTCCTCACTTTCTAGACGCCTTCAAGTTTGCCGGCCCCGCCCCGGAAGTCATCAACGGCCGCCTGGCCATGGCCTTCCTGCCCGTCATCGCCTCCCTGGAGGCGTCGACGGGCCTGCCCGCCCGGGCGCTTGGGCAACACCTCATCCTCCGGAGCGGCCCCTTTTCTGATGCTTTCCCAGCGGCAGACACTTTCGGGCCGCTGGCCTTTGCTCTCATCATCATCGCCGCCTCACTGGCGCCCATACGGGTGGGGGCGATCGCGGAGGCGGTGGGGCCTTTCACGCCGACCGCGGAGCGCGTCAACGGGCGGGCGGCTATGCTGGGATGGGCGGCGCTGCTGTGGGTGGAGGCGCAGGCGGGGGGGGTGCCCTTTTTTTAGAGAGTGAGGATGGGATGGATGAATGGATGGATGGACGGATGGACGGATGGATGGATGGATGATGGTGGCCCTGTCTCTCCACTCCCTTTGTGTGCCCTGCATCTAGAGAGAATGAAAGACAGAGAATGCATGTGCGTGCATAGGAATAACCAAGCGGGAACGCCATGATTTTTACACACACCAAAAACACACCAAAAACACACGCCCATTTTTTTATCTCTCTCTCTCGCTTTTTCCCTCTTCCTCCCTCCCTCAAAAAAGCACGTTGCTCACCCTCCCTCAGTACCCGCCCATCCCCTCCATGCCACCCGCCGCCGCGCCCACGCCCTCCGGCTCCGGGATCTCCGTCACAACGACGTCCGACGTCAGGAAGGTGCGGGCGACGGACGCCGCGTTCTCCAGCGCGCACCGGATGACCTTGGCCGGGTCGATGATGCCGGCCTCCATCAGGTCCTCGTACGTGTCCGTGGCGGCGTTGTAGCCCAGGTTGGGGTTCTCCGCGTCCAGGACGCGCTGCATGACGACCGACCCGTTGACGCCCGCGTTGGTGGCGATCAGCTTGAGCGGGTAGCCCAGGGCGCGCCGCACAATCTCCGCCCCGACCGCCTGCTCATCATTGTCCAGGGTCGCCTTGATCCCGTCCACCGCGGCCGCCAGCTTCAGCAGGGTGCACCCCCCGCCGATGACGATGCCCTCCTCGACGGCGGCTTTGGTCGCGTTCAGCGCGTCCTCCACGCGCAGCTTCTTCTCCTTGAGCTCGGTCTCGGTCTGGGCGCCCACCTGGATGATGGCCACCCCGCCGCTCAGGCGTGCGACCCGCTCGTTGAGCTTCTCGCGCTCGTAGTCCTGCTCCGTGTCGGCGATCAGGTTGCGGATCTGCTTGACGCGGGCCTTGACGGCGTCCTCGGTCGACCCGTCACCCACGATCGTGCAGGCCTCCTTGGAGACCTCCACCTTGGCGGCCCGGCCCAGGACCTCCTCGCCCACCTTGTCCAGGGACAGCCCGAGCTCGTCCTTGACGACCTGGGCGCCCGTCAGGATGGCGATGTCGTCCAGGTAGGACGACTTGCGCTCGCCGAAGCCGGGGGCCTTGATCGCGATGACCTTCAGGTTGCCCCGCAGCTTGTTGACGACCAGGGTGGCCAGCGCCTCCTGCTCAATGTCTTCCGCCATGATGATGAGCGGGTAGGACCCGCGGATCGCCGCCTCCAGGACGCCGATGATGTCCCGGGCGGTCGAGATCTTCTTGTCCACCAGCAGCAGGCGGGCGCCCTCGTACTCGGCGACCATGCGCTCCGGGTCGGTGACAAAGTAGGGGGAGATGTAGCCCCTCTCAAACTGCATGCCCTCGACGACGTACAGCCGGTCCTCGGCCGTGCGCGACTCCTCCATGGTCACCACGCCCGCCCGGCCGACGCGGGCCATGGCGTCACTGATCAGCTGGCCGACGACCTCGTTGCCGCCCGCGGAGACGGTCGCCACGTTGGCCAGGTCTGCGTCCGAGACGTCGGAGGAGAGGGCGGCCAGGTGCTTGACCAGGCCGGCAACCGTCTTCTCGATGCCCCGCGACAGTTGGACGGGGTTGGTGCCCGCCGCCACGATCTTCATGCCCTCCGCGATGATGGCGGCGGACAGGATGGTGGCGGTCGTCGTGCCGTCGCCCGCGGTGTCGTTGGTCTTGGACGCCGCCTGGCGCACCAGCTTGGCGCCAATGTTCTCGACCGGGTCCTCCAACTCCACCTCCCGGGCGACGGTCACGCCGTCGTTGACGATCTTGGGCGACCCGTACTTGGTTTCCAGGACCACGTTGCGGCCCTTGGGGCCCAGGGTGACGCCGACGACGGAGGCCAGCTTGTCGACGCCGGCCTGGGTGAGAGAGAGGATGCGAGGGGTGGGATGGGGGTGAGGGATTTTTGGCGAGAGGAGAGAGGGCTCTCTCTTTCTTGCTCGTCGTTTCCGCCGCAAGGAGAGGCAGGGGGCTGAGCCCGCCTCGCGGCTGCGCCATGAGGGCTCCCTCGGAAAGCCAGGCGAGTGGTACGTGTGCCCTGGTGCAACTTGACGCGCGCCCCGCGACCCGCGCCCTCCACCCAGCCCGCCCTCGTGTTGTGCCGAGGCAAAAGCCGAGCCGAGCCGCCGAGCGTGTTTCTAGAAAAGAAAAGCACGCTCTCTCTCTCTCTTCTCCCTCTCACCTGCATGCGCTTCAGGGCCTCGCCGTTCTTGTTGAAGTGCAGCTGCTTGGCAGCACGGACGACGACCGTGTTGGCGCGGCTGTGTGAAACAAGTGCGGTGATGGGGTAGGTGTGAGAGCGGGGGCGGGGGCCGGGGCGGGGGAGTAGGGCAGAGGGCAGCCGTCAAACGGAAGAGCTAGCCAATTTGCTCGTGCTCGCGCTCTCATCACGCACGCTCACACCCCCGCACCTCCCTCAACTCTACGCATCAAAATTGCAACTCACCCAGTGCGGCCGGCCGGGCGGGCCGTGGGCAGGGGCGCCATGCCTGGCGGGGTGGAGGGGAGGAGCGAGTGTGTGTGTGTGTGAGTTTTCGTGCGGCGGAAAGGAGACCAAGACCGCGACCGAGCAGCGCTAGCATTGAAGCAGCCCCGGCTCCAAGGGCCGCGCCCCAAGGCATCAGAATATAATCTGAGCATGACCAGGCGGTAGACCAGGCTCTGGAGCTTGCTCTAGTGCCAGTGGTTAGGTCAGCCAGTGGCTGGCTGGGGAGCACAGGCGAGGCGGGAGGGACTGTGGGAGAGTTCCACCAAAAAGGGGGCCGCCGGCGACGGCTGGTCCTTTCAACTCTCCCCATCCCGCCTCTCCCCCTCCTTCCGGGGGCCTGCTCCCTCTCTCTGGGCAAGGCATGGCTAAGCCACTCACCACGACGGGTCAGGGCGGTCTGCATTGGTTGGTTGGTGTTGTGCGTTGTGTTTGAGAGGGAAGGGAAGGGGAACAGCGAAAGCTTGCGTAGGGAAGAGAAGAGTGGAGAGCAGCCGATGCGAGCGTGGTGATGAGCCACTCTTTCTGAAAAACGCGTGCACGCGTTTTTTTCACACACGGCGGGAGTGGGCCGATGCCACCCACCATGTGGTGCCACCGCCTGCCTAGCGCCTGCAACAGTACGCAGTCCTCGCTGCTGCACGTGCCAAGGCTGTTGCACGTGCGGAGAAGGAATGCGTGTTCACTGCCCCCGCGCCGACGCCCAAACCTGGCCACCCCGCCTCGTTGCGTCGGCGGCGGCCGCACCGACGACGCCCCAACACTCACCACCACCACCACCCCCCTCGGCACCATCACCGTCCGCCGCATCACCCCCGCCGACGCGGGCGGGGCCGCCGTCCTGGTGGCCCGCGCCTTTGCGGCGGCCGGGTCGGCGCCCCTGGGGGACGTCTCCTCTTTCATCGCTCGCTGCCTCCTCGAGGCGGCTGACGCCGACGACGCGCCCGTCGGCCTGGTCGCCGACCTGGCAGCGCCTTCAGGAGAGGGCGGTGCAGGCCCCGCCCCGCCCTTCCCCTTCCCGCCCGGCCGGTCGACCGTCGTGGTCGGCTTCGCGGCGGTGGCGGGGCCCGGGCGGGCCGCGGTCGACCGGGCCGCGGCCGACGGCGGGGCGTCCCCTTCCGCCCTGCCCCCGGGGGCGGCCGTGCTAACCAACGTGGCGGTCGACCCGCGGGCCCGCCGGTGTGGGGTGGGGAAGGCGCTGGTGGCGGGTGCGGAGGCGGCGGCCCGGGCGGAGGGCGCGGCGGGGCTGTGGCTGGAACCACGGCCGGGCGCCGGCGGCGCGGCTGCGCGCGCGCTCTACGCGGCGTGCGGGTACGAGCGCGCGGTGGTGGAAGCGGGCGGCGGCGCGGCGGCGGGGGACAGCGGGCTAGGAGCGCTCTTTGGGCGGCTGGTGCGGGCGACCAAGCGGACGCCGGAGCTGCTGGTCAAGAGGTTTTGATTTTTTTTATATCACAGTGGGTTTTTCACGCTCTCTGCATCATTCATTCTCCATCTCTCTCCCCGGCCACAGCGGGCGTTTGTGTTTCATCACGTTGTGTTCAGTGTGCCCCCCTTCCCCCCCACACACATCCCCTCCCTCTCTCATCCCACCTCACGCCCTCCGCTTCCCCACCCCGCCGCTGGCCGCCGCCCGCCCCGCCCGCGCGGCGACCGGCACGCCGCCCGCCGGCCGGCCGCCGCCCGCCCCGTTTTCCTTGCCCACCACGCCGGCCCCGGCCCCGGCCCCTTCCCGACCCGGCACTGGCTTGCCGGCCAGCAGGGCCTGGTACTCCCACTTGTCCTCAATGGTCGCGTCCATGGGCGCAAAGTCGCCCGCGGCCATCATCGCCTCGCGCACGCCGCGCGCGTACAGGGCCGGGTCGGCCTGCTCGGCGGGTGACGGCACGTACACCGGCAGCTCCAGCACCGTCAGCGCGTGGAAGGGCTGGGCCATGAGGTAGAAGAGGTGGCGCCCCGCGGAGATGGTCTCCCAGGACGGGTTGAGGCCGCGGGCCGGCGTCCGGAATTTCAGCACCACCGGCTGGACGGGGACGCCGGCGAGGAAGGCGCCCGTCCGGAAGGGCAGCAGGAAGCGGCCATTGCTGGTCGTCCCCTCCGGGAACAGCAGTAGGGGCTGGTCCTCCGGGCCCGTCGCCCCGGCCGCCTGCGCCGCCATGCGGTCCCGCACCCGGCCCGCCACGCCCGCCGCGCCCGCGCTCTTGGCCCGGTCGACAAACAGGCAGCCCATCGCGGTGGAGATGACGCCGATCAGGGGCAGGTCCGCCGTGGCGCCCCGGGCGACGAAGGCCGGGAAGCGGGCGGCCATGAGGACCAGGATGTCAAGGTAGGACAGGTGGTTGGCGACGTACGCGCCGATGCGGGGGGGGGGAGGGCCGGTGGCCGGGGCGGCAGGCTGCCCCGGGCGCGGGGGCTGGGGGGCGCCGGCCTTGCGTGGCCGCCCGCTCCAGTCGACGGGCACCCACCGCTGGGAGACGAAGCCCAGGCAGGTCAGGCAGCCCCGGCAGGTCTGCCGCCCCGCGGCGGGGACCAGGATGGAGCGGTAGGCGGCCGGGATGAGCGCCTTGAGCCTGGGGTGGGGTGGGGTCGGCGGGGGAGGTCGGAAGGGTTGGAAAAAAGAAAAAAAAATGGTGTGGCGCCATGCGCTACGGCTGTTTGGAGAGAGAGAGGAGAAGGCGCGCCGCCGCACACGCACGCCTCGTTCGCCCCCTCACGCCAGCCATGCACGCGCACTCAATAGTGCCCCCAGCCGCACACGCGCGCGCGCTGCCCTCTCCCAATCCCTCACTTGCACACGCAGTAGAAATAGAAAATCCAGGCGACCGTGCAAAAGGCCTTGAGCGGGACGAACGTGACGCCCGCCAGGCAGAACCAGGCCGCCCGCAGCAGGCTAACCGGGGCCTTTCCGGCGGGCCCGTAGATGTCTGTGCGGCGGAAGGCATCGTATTTTGGGTCGGGCGGGTCGTAAACGCCCATTTTCTTATTTTCCCGCGTGGAACTTTTTTGTTTCCTTTGCGCGCGAATTGGCGTGGTGCCCTCGTGGGAGTCGTGCCGTGTGTCGGCCCGATCTTTCAAGGGGGGTGAGGAGAGGTTGGCGACTTGTGGGGGCGGTTGTGGGGCTCTGCCGGCTCTCGGGCGGGAGGAAAGAGGGAGCAAAAGAGAGAGAAGAGTGCGCTGCGGGGCGAGGGCGAGGAAGCGCGCGGCCGCCCCCTCACTGTTTTCTCTTTCTCTCTTCTTCAAAGGCATCATGGGTTGCACCGCCTCCACGCCAGGTAATGGGGGACCCCGATTCCTTGTGTCCGCGCAGGCGCGGCATACCACACCCTGTGTGTCCACCACCACCGCATGGGGAGAATGCATGTGGGGGAGAGAGGGGGGGGGAAAGGAAACAAACTCTCAACCCCAAATTGGCATTTTTCCAACCTCGTCCACCCCATCCATCGACACACGCACGACCACACAGCCCGGGGCCCGCCTCTGCCCGGCCTGGAGCCCCCACCCGCCGACCCGGCGTCCACCACCCACCGCGCCGCCGCCCCGCCCGCCCCCCCCCGCGTCAAGCTGGTGCTCCTCGGCGACTCCGGCGTCGGGAAGTCGTGCCTGGCCCTGCGCCTGGCGAGGGGGGAGTTCGACCCGGCCTCCGCGGTGACGGTGGGGGCGGCCTTCATGTCCACCACCGTTCCCTGTGGCGGGGAGGGGCGCCCGGTGCGGCTGGACGTGAGTTGATGGAGAGAGGAAGGAGGGAAGGAGGGAGCGTAGAGAGGAGTGGTACGCAACAACACTCACTCTCCGTATCATTCATTTGTCTCCTCCCACCTCCCTCCCTCCCACCTCCCTCCTCCCTCCCATTCCTCGCCTAGATCTGGGACACGGCCGGCCAGGAACGGTACGCCTCCCTGGCCCCGCTCTACTACCGGGGCGCCCGGGCGGCGGCGGTCGTGTACGCGGTCGACGACGCAGCCTCCTTTGCCCGGGCGGGGCATTGGGTGAGGGAGCTGGACCGCCACGCGGGCGGGCGCGGGGGGGCGGAGGGGCGGGCGGGGGGTGGGGGCGGGGGCGGGGGGGGCGGCGCGCCCACCGCCCCCCAGCAACCGCCCCCCCAACACCGCCCGATGGTGGTGGCGCTGGTCGGGAACAAGGCCGACCTGCCGGAGGGCGACCGCGCGGTCTCGACCTGGGAAGGCCAGGCGGCCGCGGCCGCGGCCGGCCTCCTGTTTGCGGAGACCTCCGCCGCCGAGGATGGGGGCACGGTCGAGGCGGCGTTCCTGAGCATTGCGCGGGCGGTGGCTGAGGCGGACGGGTATTGATTGGATTGGGGATGAATAGAGAGAGGGTGGTAGAAAAGAAAGACAAACCGAGCGTGCGGGGTCCACTTCACGTCTCCGCCGCCAACGTTTTCCGTGTTATCCACCGTCGGACCGTTTTCCTCCTTGTCGCTGCTTCTCAAACTTGTACACGGTGCGCTCCAATACTCATACACGCCAGCTCATGTGCAGGAACTTGGAATGGACAAAGGAATGGGCACGCACGCGCGGGCGCGTGGCGGCGGTTCACCAAAAAAGTCCACCAGGCTTGTCCCCCCGCATCTGACTTTTTTTCTCGCACTCACGACGAGCCTTCACACGCACAGGCCTCTCACACACACTCAACAACCATGCGCCTGTCGATTGCTTACCTGATGCTGATTGCCCTGGGCATGGCCATTATGGGGACCGCCCGGGCGGAGGTGAGTTGAAGCGCGTTGTGGCTAGGGTGTCGTTGCTACGCGCCCGCCGCCCCCGTCGCGCCGCCGCCGCCGGCGCGCTTTGCTCTCACACGCACCCACCTCCTCCCCTACAATTCACAGCTCTCACTCGGCCGTCGCGGCTTGCGTGGCTACATCGGCTCCCTGGTGAGTGCATTGAGTTGCGCTGAGGCATGCCCGCCCGCACGAGAGAGAGAGAGAGAGAGAGAGAGAGAGGCTGGTGCACGCGCAGCCAACCAGCCTCGTCCTTCCGTCTCTCCCTCCTTCACTCCCCCGCCCAACTCACCTCATCGCATCACTCGCAGTCATCCAACTGGAACGGCGACTACGGCTACAAGCAGCTCTCGCCCACCACCTCCGTCAACGCCCCCATCATCGGCTCCCGGGCGATCGCCATGCCGGGCTACCCTCAATTTACGACGGCGAGCGGCGCTTTCCCCGTCGCACCTGCTCGCCCTGTCCCCCCCACCTTCTTCCCTGGCCTCTACGGCACCTTCACCTCGCCCATCCAGTCCGCGATCAACAGGGCGGCAGCCGGGCGCAAGAGGCAATGAAAATGAGAGAGTCTAGGCGATGATGGGGGAGAGAGAGGCGTGGCTTAGCAGAGAGAGGTGGGGCGTGTGACCAATCCGTGCAAGAGAGGGAGAAAGAAAATGGAGGGCCATTTTTCCAACCCGCCCCGCCACAAAGCATTGCAAAGATAAGGGCCGTGCCCGCCTCTAAACAACCCGTTAAATTCGCCCCGCTCTATAGATCGATCGTGTGGCACCGCCTTCATACTCTGCTCTTTCTAACAATTCCCTCTCAATCCCCTCATTTTTTTTTGTCCTCTCTCATCACCTCATGCTGCGCCGCATCGCTTCCGCCACCCTCGCCTCCTCAAGGGACGCGGCAATGGCTGCCGCCAGCGCAGCATCGTCCTCCATGGCCGCCGCCACCGCGGGGCGGCCTGGTTGAGGAGGGCCGGAGCGAGCCGCCGCCTCGGCCGCCGACCGGCGGAGGGCTTCCTGAAGGGCCGGGTCGGCCGTGCCCTGGGAGCGCAGGGGCGGGCCGGCCGGGCGGGCCGCGCCCGCGCCCACCGCCGCGCCGGCTGGCCAGTGGTGGTGGCGGCCGTGGTGCTGGTGGCCGTGGTGGTCCCCACTCGACCAGGACCACCGCCGCCCCTCCCCGTCCCCCCGCCCACACCCGCACAGGCGGGAGAGGAGGGACGCGACCAGGAACGCGCCCAGGCCGGCCGCGCCGACGACCGCCCACAGCCGCCAGGATGTCCACGACCACGGCCCGCCGCCGCCGCCAAAGCCGTCGCCGCCCACCAGCCCGGCCGCCGGGGTGGGCAGGGAGGCATCCACGGTGAAGGTGCGCGCCGGGCTGGCCGCCCCGACGTTGCCCGCCGCGTCCACGGGGCGGGCCTCAAAGGAGTAGCCCCCGCTCTTCAGCCCTTTAAAGACGGCCGGGCTGGTGCAGGCCTTCCAGGCGGGCGCCTTGCCGTCCGGCCCGCTCAGCGCGCACTGCCAGCTGGCCACGGGAGCGCCCGCCGCGTCGGGCGGCGCGGAAAAGGCGAGGGAGACGCGGGAGGGGGCGGCCCTGTCCGCGCTGGGCCCCGCCACCACGGCCGCCCCGCGCGGCGGCGACCGGTCCACAAACACCACGCTCTCCGGGCTCTCCCGGGCATTGCCCGCCGCGTCCACCGCCCGCAGCGTCAGGCCCCACCGCCCATCCGCCAGGCCGGGGCCGTAGGTGATGGGCGACGCGCAGGGCGCCCAGGTCCCGTTCTCGGAGGGCGACCCCACGCTGCCCGCGCCCGCGAGCAGGCGCAGGCGGCAGTCGACCGACATGACGCCGGACGAGCCGGGCGGGGGGTCGGCGACGGTGAAGGAGGCATTGAAGGCGTCCGTCGCGACCGCGGACGGCAGCTTCAAGCCCGAAATCTCGGGTGGCACGGTGTCAACGGTGAAGAGGCGGGTCGCCGGGCTGCCGGCGTTGCCAACCCCGTCCGTCGCGGACACGGAAAAGGTGTAGCGCCCGTCCGGCAGGCCCGTGTACGCGCCCGGGCTGGCACAGGCTTGCGGGCCGTAGGCGGGTTGGCGGGGTGCGTTCTTGGGGCGCTTGGCCGGGTTGGTCTCGCCGTGGCCGGGTGACAGGGCGCACGAAAAGACGGCGGGCTCCTCATCCGACACAAAGGAGAAGGACGCCGCCGTCGACGCGGACGCGGGCGGCGGGGCGGCTGTGATGCTGACGGCGGGGGGGCGGGTGTCAACAGCAA
>Ga0315291_10011397_pt1 | contig 10841 bp, 10 predicted proteins | sample YL17G12_20_MG_FD_203070 | JGI IMG/M metagenome (GOLD analysis project Ga0315291, IMG submission 203070) | Sediment microbial communities from Yellowstone Lake, YNP, Wyoming, USA - YL17G12_20 | ecosystem: Environmental > Aquatic > Freshwater > Lake > Sediment | place: USA: Wyoming | collected... | reverse complement strand
TGATCTTCGACTCGAGAGGGCACGCCGTGCTGGCCTTGGCTTTGGTGCGCTCGGCCTTGCTTTTCCAACTCGGCTTCCTCTTTTTCCTGATGCAAGAGCTGGCCGGAGCCGGCACCCACTTCGACGTTAAGGTAAGGCGAGACCTGCGTGCGGGTGTTGAAAAAGGCCTGGTTCTTGTCCGAGCCATCCGCGTCCCCGATCTTGGCGTTCTGGTCCGGGGCCGTTCCCTCGCCCGGCCGAGCACCGCCAACACCAGGATTGCCAGGACCGCCATCACCCAACACTTCTCCTTCATGGCTCTTCTCCTTCCTTTGAGAGCTGAAATCACCCGTCGGGTTTGACCCGGACCAGGTGGAGTTTTTTGTCGCCGAGATCAACCAGCGCGGCGGGTGCGGCCTCCGCTGGGTCGGGTGGCGGTGAAGGCTTTTCTCCTGGCGCGGGTCCACCCGCGGGGTTAGGCCGCGGAGCGGGTGAGGGTCTGAGAATCCGGGGCTTGCGCGGGCAGCCGGATCAGGCGGCGGAGGGAGCGGTGGAGGTGGTCGTTATCCCAGGGTTTGGAAAAAAAGGGCGGGAGCGACCGGCCCTGGAAGCAGCGGATCATGGCCTGGACCTCGGGATAAGCGCTCAAGATCGCCAGCCGGGTCCCGGGGTAGAGGCGGGAGACCTGGCACAACAGCTCCACCCCGTTCATCCCCGGCATGCAGAAGTCGCTGACCACCAGGTCCATGCGGTGGTGTTCCAACTTGCGCAGCGCGTCCAGGCCGTCCAGGGCCACATGGACTTGCAGGTCGGGGTCGCGCCGGAACAGCCGGGCCAGGGCGGCCAGCACCCGGGGTTCATCGTCCACGAACATGATCCGCCGGGTCCTCATGTTCGAGAGATCGGATTAGGTCGGGAAAGCTTGAGGAAAAAAATCTGGAAGCAGGGAGGGAAGGCGGGGTCAAGCGCCCTGGAGCAGGCGGTCAAGCTCGCCCCGGTGGTCCAGGGCCTTGAGGTCGTCGAAGCCGCCCACGTGCTTCTCGCCGATGAAAATTTGCGGCACCGTGGCGCGGCCGGTCTGTTCCCGCAGGCGGGCGCGGGCCTCGGGCGGGTCGGTGAGGTCAATTTCCTCGAAGGCCACGCCTTTCTGACGTAATAACTCCTTGGCCGCCAGGCAATAGGGACAGACCCGGGTGGTATAGATCCGGACGCGCGGCATCAGGCCTCGGCGCTTTTGCGCAGCGCCTTGGGGTCGGGCAGGATGAACTTGCGCACGTTCATCTTGAGCAGTTTCTTGCGCCGCATCTGGCCGAGGGCCAGGCTCACGGTCTCGCGGGAAGCGCCGATGTAATCGGCCAGGTCCTGGTGGGTGATCCGGGCCGCGATCAGGGTGCCTTGCTTGTCGCGCCGGCCAAAGGCGCGGGTCAGCTTGATCAGCGCCGCGGCCAGGCGGGCCGGCACTTCCTTGAAGATCAGGTCCTCCACTTTTTCCCGGTAGAGGCGGGCGCGCTGGTTGGAAAGCTCGAGACAGGCCCTGGCAAAACGGGGGTTCTCTTCCAGGATCCGGCCGACCACCTTGGCGTCGAACTTGATCAGCATGGCCTGGTCCAGCGGCCGCGCCTCGGTGTCGTGCGCGCCGGAATGGGTCAGGCTCTCCTCCCCGATCATGTCCCCCGGCCGGTAGATGTCCAGGATGAAGCGCACATCCTGGTCATTGCTCTTGCTCACTTTGATCCCGCCGTTGACGATCAGGTACATCGCGTCCATCGGCGAACCCGGACGGTAAACCGCCTCTTTCCGCGTGAAGCCGGCGCGGGCCGCGCTCTGGGCCAGGAGATCAATTTCTTTGCGAGTCAGCGAGGAGAAAAGAGGAGCCTGGCGAATGACCTCTACCAGATTATCCATGCGACCTGTCTCCTTGGTTCGGAAATCGGACCCTTACTCAAAGACCGTGAAAATCATAAAAAGCTTTTTCGGAAAATGCAAGCGAAAAAAAATTTTTCTTTGTGGGCCAGCTTACTCGACCTCTTCCAGGTCGAACTTGAACGGCTTGCTCACCCACATGCTCACCGGCTCGCCTTGGCGCTGGCCGGGAAAAAACTTGCACGCCTTTTGGACGTTCTCCAACGCGGCCTGGTCCAGGACGGGAAAGCCGGTGCTCTTGACGATGAAAATATCGCCCACGCTCCCGTCGGGCAGAACCTCGAACTGAAGCTCTCCCTTCCCTTCCAACCCGCGCTCCTTGGCCGGGCCGGGATACTTCGGCTTCGGACAAACCGCCTCACTCGGAAGGACCCCGGGCTCGGATTTCTCTGGAACTAAGCCCAACCCCCACCGGGCGGTCCTTCTCCCGGTTGGATCCGAGGCCGCCCCCTCGCCCGCTTCTCGCGTCCCTGGCTGCTCGCCCGCTCCGCTTCCCGGCTCCGGCTGCGGCTGATCGAGATCGGCCGGCTTTTTATCCTGCGCCGGCGCCGGCTTCGGCTCCGGTTCCAGGCTGAAGGCTTCTTCCGGCGGGACCGGCAAAAGCGCGCGCGCAACCTCTGGCGGCGGCGCCAGCGAGGGGATCTGCGCCAGACTCGGCGCCTCCGCGCCTTCCCACAGCCGCGCCACCGCGATCATCCCCGCCCGGGCCGACCGTCCCGCGTGCCCGCCCAGACTGCCCGACAAGCTGGCGAGCAATCCCACGTGGAGCAGGCCGGAGGCCAGCATCAGCACCAGGAGTCGTCCTTCCGGCGGTCGCGCCCGCGAGATCATCACGGAGTTAAGTATAGCGTTTGTCCCGAGTCAAGTAAATCACTACCCTGATTCCCGGTCAAGAGGTAGCGCCACCTGGCGCCCGGCCTACCTGCGCGAGGGGGCCGCCTTTTCTCCGCCCCGGAGTTTTAAAGTCTCCTCCACCATCAGGTCACGGTCCGCTTGAATCCGTGCCTGAAAGCCTTCTACCCCGCCGGCCGCATCTTTGCCGCCGAGCCGGCCGCTCTGCCCGAGGAAGAAGAGGACGCCCAGCGCGAGCCAGCCTAAGAGAGGCCAGGCCATCTGCTGGAGGTCCTTCACCAGCATGACGATGGCCAGCGCCGAGAGGACCATGCCCACGCCCGGACAGAACCATAAGAGGAAACCCCGGAGCCGGAAAGGCGCGCGCTCGTAGATCTCGGGCATTTTCTTGCGCAGGAGCAGCGCGCTCACCATCACCGGGATAAAGATGAAGTTGCCGCCGATGGAGGCGTAGCTGGCAAAAGTCTGGAGCGGGACCTTGCCCAGGAGCAAGGCCGCGACGGAGAGCGCCCAGAGCAAGGTCAGGAACCTTTGCGGCACGCCCCGGCGGGAGGTCCGGGCCAGGCTCGCGGGAAAGAGCTGATCGCGCGCCAGCACCATCAGCGACTTGGTGGCCCACATGAAGGTGGCGTTGATGGTGGTGGTGATGGCCAGCACCGCGCCGCCGAGGATGAAGAAGTGGTAGCCGGCCCGGCCCATGAAGGCCAGCGCGGGCGCGGTCAGGTTCGCCGCCTTTTGCCAGGGGATCACCCCCACCGCCACCACCCCGATCGCCAGGTAAATCAGGGTTACGGTCGGAATCGAGATCAAGAGCGAGAGCGGCACGGCGCGGCCCGGGTCCTTGATCTCCGCGCCCAGCTCGATCACCGCGTTGCTGCCTTGCAAGGTGAAGGTCAGCAGGCAGGCCGCCAGGACCAGGCCGCCGATTCCTTTAGGCAACAGGTTCTGGAAATTTTCAACCTGCACCGCGGGCATTCCGGCCGCGCCGAAGTAAATCAGCGCCGCCACCATCACCAGCACCATCAGGCCCTGCACCCCGGCCGCGATCTGGATCCCGCGCAGGTTGATCAGGTAGAAAAAGGTGAGGATGGCAATGGCCGTCGGCCGGAGGGGCAGGCCGGGGAAGATCGCCTGCAGATATTCGGCGCAGGACTGGCCGTAAAGGGGGAAGGCGCCGAAGACCATGCCCAGGGCGTAAGTCCACACGCCGAGGAAAGCCCAGGCCGGGGAGAAGAGCCGGCTGGGGTAACGGTAGGTGCCGCCGACCGTGGGCAGGGCCGAGCCGAGCATGGCCACGGTCATCATCACGAACACGATCGGCACCGCGGCCAGGAGGTAGGCGAGAGGCACCCCGGCTCCGGTCATGCCCGCGGCGATGCCGGTGAGGGCGAAGACGCCCGCGCCGATGGTGGTGCCGATCTCGATCGCCACCAGCTCTTTCAGCCCCAGGACCCGCTTGAGACCAAAGCTGTCACTCATCCCGTTTCTTTCCTCGGCCAGCACTTTAGCAGAGATCATTACATTGGTCGAGGCCCCCTCTTTAAGCAAGAGCCAGGTTCTAACTTACTAATGGGAGCATGAAATATTGGACACTTCCCGCGGCGGGCAAACCCCGTAAGGGCACGGCATGCCGTGCCCCTACAATCTGTGCCGGGGTTCCTCACTGTCCAATGAATAGCGCTCCCATTAGTAAGAAAGTGGGGAGATTGACCTCTTGCGAAGATGGACTATAATTTGCCTCGCAGTCTTTCTGCCCTGGAGAAAGCAGTCGTAATGGATCAAACCCGCCGCCGCGAAAAACTGGACCATTTGTTCCACCCGCGCTCCCTGGCCCTGATCGGAGCCACGCGCTCGGTCACCAAGTGGGGCTTCATCGTGCTCGCCCGCATCATCAACGACGGCTACGCGGGCGAGATCTACCCGGTCAACCCCAAAGAAAAAAGCATTCTCGGCCTGCCCGCCTACGCGTCGGTCCTGGACATCCCCGAGCCGGTGGACCTGGCGGTCATTACCACTCCGGCTCCGGCGGTGCCGGAGGTGATGGAGCAATGCGGCCGGAAGGGCGTGCCCGCGGTGGTGGTGATCACCTCCGGCTTCAGCGAGACCGGAGTTGAGGGCGCGGCCCTGGAGCAGCGGGTGGCGGAGATCGCCCGGGCGCATGGCATCGCCATGGTCGGGCCCAACAGCATGGGCATCTACAGCGCCGCCGCCCAGCTCACCTGCCTGATGGCGCCGGTCATGCCCCGGCCCGGCCACGCCGCCTGCATCGCCCAGAGCGGCAACGTCGGCACCCATTTCCTCTTCCGCGGCTACCTGCGCGGGCTCGGCTTTCGCAAGTTCGTCAGCTCCGGCAACGAGGGCGGCCTCGACTTCGTGGACTACCTGGATTATTTCGGCGCTGACCCGGAGATCACCTCCATCATCGCCTACCTGGAAGGACTCGACCCCGGCAACCGTTTCCTCGAAGTCGCCAAGCGCGTCACCCGGGAAAAACCCGTCGTGGTGCTCAAGGGCGGCCGCAGCGCGGCCGGCGCCCAGGCCGCGGCCTCGCACACCGGCGCGCTCGCCGGCAGCGCCGGCCTCTATGCCGGGCTCTTCCGCCAGACCGGAGTGATCCAGGCCGAGACCAACAAGGAGGTGGTCGAGCTGGCCCGCGCGCTGGAGACGCAAAGCCTGCCCCAGGGCCGGCGCGTGGGCATCCTCACCCGCGGCGGCGGTTGGGGCGTGATCACGGCCGACGCCTGTGCCGAGGCCGGCCTGACGCTTACGGAGCTCGCGCCCGAGACTATTGCCAGGCTGGACCGCCTGCTGCCGCCTTTTTGGAGCCGGGGCAACCCGGTGGACCTGGTCGCGGTGCTTTCCAGCCAGGTCTACCTCGATTGCTTGCAGATCCTGCTGGCCGACCCTGGGGTGGACGCGATTTTAGCGCTGGGGGCCAATGTGGAGGCGCAGGCCGATAACATCATGCAGGCGTTGGGCCGGATCGAGAGAGTCCCGGCGGAGGAGATGGAGCGGATGAAGGCGAAGAGCCGGAAGGAGGGGCAGGCGTTTGTGGACGGCATTGTCGGGCTGATCCAAACCGGCGGCAAGCCCATCCTCATGGTCGGCCGCTGGACTGCTTCCCGCGAGTGGGACACCCGCCTGCAAATGCTGGCGGAGCCGGAAGAGGCCGCCCGCGTCCTGGCCAAGATGGTGGATTACGCGGAATACCTCCGAAGGTAGCAGGGAAAAACGATGAGCATCCTGCTCCGGGGCGGAACCGTGGTGGACGGCAGCGGCGCCGCCGTCTTCCCCGGCCACCTGCTCTTCGAAAAGGACGGATCAAGGCGAAAGACAGGTCTGATCAGGCAGGCATCCGCGCCGGCCGGGTCCTGCGGCCTTAGGCGAGCAGGGCCAACACGCCCCTTAGATCATTCACTATTGCATCAGGCTTCGCCGCGACCCGATCCTCATGCGAGCAAGGGCCGCCTGCAAGCGCGATCACCCGCACGCCGGCGGCCCGGCCGGCCTGGATGTCCACCACGTGGTCGCCGAAATAAAGGGTTTGCTCCGGCTTGACTCCGGTCGCTTCCATCACCCGGAACAGGGAGTCCGGCGCTGGTTTCGCGCGGGCAACCTCGTCCGAGCCGCAGAAGGCCTCGAAATAGCGGGCCAGGCCCAGGTGCTCGAGGATGGCGATGATCTCGCGCCGGCTCTTGGTGCTGGCCACGGCCAGGCGAAAGCCCCGGCGAAAAAGCTCCGGAATGGTCTCCGCCACTCCGGGGAGAAGGAACGACTTCTCGGCCATGAATCCATCCGCCGCGAGCCGGCGGAATATCACCCGGCCTTGCGCCGGGTCCTTGCTCCCGAACAGGCGGAAAGTCTCTTCGATGGGGTGCCCGATCCGCTGGATCAGCTTTTCCGGCTCCACCTCCGGCTCGCCCATCTGCCGGCGCGCCTGGTTGAAGCAATAAACGATCCCCTCGCTCGAATCAATCAACGTGTAGTCCAGGTCCAAGATCAAGAGCCTGGCATCCTTGAAGTTCATAGTCCAACCTTGGGGGAGGCGGAATCCTAAGAGGCGCTGGCGCTTGCCCGCGCCAGGGCCAGCGCCGCCTTCAGGCCCACGGTGCAGGAGAGGCGGAGGCTGTTAAAAAAAGCGGGCTTGACAAAACCGGGTTTCCACTTCAGGGTGGCGAGCTCATCCGAGATCACGAGCAGCGCGGCCAGCTCCACCCCCCGGAAGCGCGCCGCGGTGAACAGCGCGGAGAGTTCCATGTCCACGGCCAGGACTCCGGCTTCGCCGTAGCGCTTCACCTTGTCCTTGGTCTCGCGGTAGATCGCGTCGGTGGTCCAAACCGGGCCGCGATGGTAAGGCAAGCCCTCGGCCTGGAGCGCGGCTTCGACCGCGGCCAGCGCTTTCTCTCCAGGCAGCGGCGGGAATTTTTCCGGCTGGTAATGCGCGCCGGTGCCTTCTTCGCTCCGAGCCGAGGTCGCGACCAGGAAGTCGCCGCTCCTGACCTCGGGCCGGAGCGAGCCGGCCAGGCCCAGCACAATCAAATGCTTCACGCCCTGGGCCGCGCACCGCTCGAGCGCCATCACCCCGGCCGGCGCGCCCAGGGCCGGGCCGACCAGGCTGACCGGCCCCTCCTTATGCTTGATCGTATAGACCCGGGCCGGGGTGAGCGGCCGCAGGTGTTTTTTGGCGCGGAGCAGCTGGGCGGCGAGGACCAGGTGCGGCTCGACCAGGACCATCAGCACCGGATCGGTGACCGAGGTCTCGTGCAGGCTCTTGACCGGAGCCACCACCACTTCGTCGTAGTCAGGCATGGCGCGCTGGTTTTTCCCGGGACAGTTTATCCCGCCAGGCCCAGTTTAGCGCGGACTCGCCCGACATGCAAAAGCGGCTGCTGGCCTCGGGTTTCGTTGACACCTTTCGCGGGCCGATGTTACTATGTAGACGAGATCACGAATGCGAATCCTCCTGGTGGTTCATAGCTTTCCCCCGTTTCACTGGCGCGGCACTGAAGTTTACACTTGGGAACTCTCCCGGGCCTTATCTCCGCGGCACCCGGTTACCGTCTGCCACCTGGTCCACGATCCGGAGGCGGGAACTCCCCGGCGGGAGGTGGTTGCCGAGAACAATTTGACCATCCATCGCTTGCGCAAACGGCTGGACCCCGCGGACCTGGAGAACTACTTTTTCGATGAAAGTCTTGATCGGCTCTTTCAGGAAATCCTGGCCGAGGCGCAGCCGGAGGTGGTGCATTTCACTTATTTCCTGGGCGGGCTCTCGGTCCGCTTTCCGCGCCTGGCCCGGGAGGCCAAAGCCGGCACCGTCTTCACCGTGACCGACGACGCGGCCATTTGCCCGCGCGGCCAACTCCTCGACAGCCGGTTCCAGCCCTGCCCCGGCCCGCGCTCCGCGCTCCGCTGCCTGCCGTGCCTGTTTGACCAGCCGGTCTTCACCAGCCGCCGCGGTCTTGACCGCTGGCTCATCGAATCCGCGCCGCTGGCGCTCGCCGACCGGCTCAGGGATCCTAAATTGCTACTCTTGCGCCGGCGGAGCCGCCTGGCCCGCGAGGCGCTTCAGTCCGCGGACCGGGTGATCTTTCCCAACCCGCACATCCTCCGGGTCTATGCCCGGCAGGGTCTCCGCCGGCTCCAGAGCCGCGTGCTTGATTTCGGGGTGGACACCCGGCCTTTCCAGGCTCATCGCAAACAGCCGGCCGACCATTTCCGCCTCGCCTTCATCGGCCAATTGCTCCCGCACAAGGGTTTGCACGTGCTGGTGGAGGCGCTGCGGGACTTGGGCCGGCAGGACTGGAGCCTCAAAGTTTACGGCAGTCTCCACGACCCCGGCAGCCGCGACTACGCCGATTCGCTCAAGCTCGACTCGCTCCCTCGCTCCTCTTACGAGGGAGTCTTTGCCTATGAGCAGATGAACAGCGTGCTGGAAGCAGTGGACGTGCTGGTGGTCCCGTCCACCTGGGACGAGAACTGCCCGCTCATCGTCAAATACGGCCTGGTCACCGGCACCTGGACCGTGCTTTCCGACGTGCCCGGCATCATCGCCCGCCGCGAGCAGATGGATCATGTCCGCTTCTTTCCGAAAGGCGACCCGGCGGGTTTGCGCGCCGTGCTCCAAGACCTCCTTCTCCGCGGGGAGCGGCCGGCGGGAAGGTTCGCGCCGCACCCGGCCGTGGCCGACATGCAGGAGCATAGCCGCGAGATCGCCGACCTTTACCGGAGCGGAGCATGAAGCGGCTGGTCATCCTCGGCGGCTCCGGCTTCATGGGCCAGAACCTCTTGCGCCTGCTCCCGCCCGGCCGGTGGCAGACCCTGGTCTATGACCAAAAGCCGCCCCGGTTCCATCAGCCGGACCGTTACGTCCAGGGAGACCTGGCTGAGGTGGATCAGGCGAGCGAGCTGGTTCTTGCAGGCGACGTGGTGATCCACCTGGTCCACCAGGGCATCCCCACGGATTCGGCGCAGGACCCGGCCGCAGAGGTCAGCTCCAACCTTTACCCTTTCCTCCGCCTGCTCCCGGCCCTGGCCCGGCGCCGGCCCGCGCTTTTCCTCTACTCTTCCACCGGCGGCCAGATTTACGGCCATGCCCAGAGTCTGCCCGTGTCCGAGGACGCGCCGACGCGGCCCATTTCCGCTTACGGCGTGGTCAAGCTGGCCATGGAGCACTATCTCCGCATCTTCGCGTCCGCGCAAGCGCTGCCCTTTCTCATCGTGCGGATTTCCAATCCCTACGGCCCCTTTCAGGAAGAGACCAACCGCCACGGCGCGGTCCCGGCGATCATGCGCGCCTTGCTTTTAGACCGCCCCTTCATCAGATACGGCCGGGGCGACACGGTCCGCGATTACATCCACGTGGACGACGTGATCTCGGCTCTGCTGAAACTGATCGAGGCCGGCGCGCGCGACCAGGTCTTCAACCTCGGCACCGGCCAGGGCACCTCGCTCAACGAGTTGATCGAGCGGATCGAGGACATCAGCGGGAAGAAGCTCAAGCTGAAGAAAGAGGCGATCCGGTCCACCGACGTGCTGGCGAACGTGCTCGATGCCGCCCGGCTCCGGCAGGCCGCCGGCTGGGAGCCCAGGATCAACCTCGACTTCGGCCTCAGCCTGACCTGGGAATACCTGAAGCGCCATGCGCACCGCTAAAGCCGGCCTGCCGCTCCTGGTCATCGCCGTGTTCATCGCGGTGCGGCTGCCCAACCTGCGCGCGCCCTTTGTCAACCTGCTCGACACCGGCTTCCAGGAAGCGATTGCGCTCCATCACCTGGCCGGCCAGGCGGCGGACAATTATTTCCTGCCGGTCATCTCCGAAGTGGACGGCGCCAAGGTCTTCCACACCGCCCACCCGCCCCTGCTCCACCTCCTCTATGCCGGACTGTATGGCATTTTCGGCGTGCACGAATGGGTGAGCCGGCTCGCCGCGCTCGCCCTCTACCTCGCTTCCCTCGGGCTTGGGCTCGGCTGCCTGACGACTGAGCGCCGCTCCGGCTTCCTCTTCTTCGCCCTGGCGCTGTTTCTGCCCTTGCCCTTTGCCCTCGCCCTCACCACCAACTATGAGCCGCTCTCGCTGTTGGCCGTGACTTTGGTGGCGGTCGCCTTTGTCCGCTGGCAACAAGACCCCCGGCGCCTCCGGCTCCTCGCGCTCCTCTTCGCCGTGCTTCTCGCCTGCCTCTCCGACTGGCCCGCTTACCTGGCCGTGCCGGTCCTTTTGCTTTTGCAGATCCGCCGGCACAAACCCCGCAAGCTGCTGCTCGCCTTGCTTCTCCTGGAAGCGGCCGTCTTTGCCGCGATCCTCTTCTGGCAATACGCGGCAGCCGGCGAGATCGTTTTCTTCAGCCACGCCGCCACCCGCAACAACCCCCTCACGCTCCTGCAACCCCAGACTTACCTTTTGCTCCGCGACCACATCCTCGCGCTCCTCGGCCCGGCCCCGCTGCTCCTGGCCGCGGCGCTTTTCCTCTGGCTCCTCAAAGAGCGCGCGGCCCCCTCGCCCGGCCTGCGCTTTTTCTCGCTTTATTTCCTGGTCCTCTTCCTGGCCGCGCCGCAGCTCGTGAGCAAGCACGAGGTCTATCTCTATT
>Ga0315291_10011396_pt1 | contig 10841 bp, 7 predicted proteins | sample YL17G12_20_MG_FD_203070 | JGI IMG/M metagenome (GOLD analysis project Ga0315291, IMG submission 203070) | Sediment microbial communities from Yellowstone Lake, YNP, Wyoming, USA - YL17G12_20 | ecosystem: Environmental > Aquatic > Freshwater > Lake > Sediment | place: USA: Wyoming | collected... | reverse complement strand
GCAGTGATCCACCTGCGCCTTGCAGACGAAGAGTTGCGGCTGGGGCGCGGAGGCAATGATAAACGGCGAGTGCGTGGTGGCGACGATCTGCAGATTGGGAAAGATCTTGAGCAGGTTGCCGATGAACCGCTTTTGCCACTTGGGGTGGAGTTGGTTTTCTGCCTCGTCAATGAGCACCAGCCCCGGCGTCCGGCACAGGTCGTTGAGGGGGGTCTTGTTCAAGAAGTGGACCGAGTACATCTTGCCCAGCAGGCTGACCATGTTTTGAATGAGATAGGCGTTGCCGCCGCTGAGGTTCGCCAGGGGGACGGCCTGCCCATTCTGGACCACGATAGGATCGTAGGTGGCGCGGGCGACGTGGCTGAGATAGCCGCCGTCCAGGAGGCTGGCCGCGATGATTTCTTCCAGGACGGCGTAGAGGCGCCCGCCGGCGGTCCGCTCGGCTGGGTCTTTGCTGTCCCGCAGACGGCCAGTCCGGAAGGCCAATGGTTCCTTCCTTTCCACATCACGACCAACGCTACTACTCTTCATTCTCCCAATCGGGGCTGCCCATCACGATGAGTTCCTTGCCATCCTTGAGACGAACGCGCCGCCCTGTCGTCTGCTCAAAGTGCACGATCTTCTCCGGCGGCTTACCGTGGCGCGCCAGGAAGTCGAAATCGTCCATCGTGAAGGCAGGGGTGTCCGGTGCGTTGGGCAAGGACAGCACGTACTGAGCAAAAATCTCACGCGCGGCAATCAGGTCGCGCGGCAGGCGGAGTTGGGCAGTCCGGTTACAATGGAGGGCAGTCAATACGACGGTTTTGGCTTCCTGTGCCCCGACTGTCTCAGGTTTCATCCCGCCCCGGGCCCATACGCTCAAAAATTCCCTGAGCGCTCGATCTGGAGGGCTTGCGGGGGTTACGAGGATGTCTTTGACGGAACCATCCCACGGTGGGTTGTAGTCGAGCAGGAAGCCCATGCCTTGGGCGCGCTTCTTGCGGGGGCTCGTGTACCAGAACACGATGACGTAGGCCTGCGACTTGCCACCAAACATCCCCGCATCGTCGTAGTAGTAGGCCCGGAAGAACAGGTTGGGAGGGCGCTCGAACGACCTGGTATCTACGCCTGCTGCTTTCATCCAGCCCAGTGCGGCCGGTTGCACGTCGGCGCCCAGCGATTGGCCGGCGACCACGTCCTGCAACGTGCTCACGTAGCCGCGCTGGCTCAACCAGCGGGGCACAACTCTGTCCAACCGGTCACGCATCGGTGCCGGCGCGGCCAGGTAGGCCCGCAGCATCGTTACCACCAGAAAATCCGCTGCGACGTCGCGCGCGATGGCGTCCAGGTCGGCCTGGATGGCTGCGTCGTCCTGGTGGAGCAGCGCGTCGCCGGCCCACAGGTCGTCCAGGCGGGGCCGCAAGGTGGTGGCCGGAGAAATCTTGGGCGCGTGTTTCTTTTTTCGTTTACTCATGGCATCATCCACCTTCGGGGCTCTTTTGCCCACCAGGATGGCTCTTGGCCGAGGCCGCCGGGCGATAAAGTCGCCCGGCTACAGAGCAGCGCCCGATGAATCGGGCTTGTTCGTGGTCTAGAACAAGTCCAATTGTCGAGGGTGTGTCCCTTTACGATTGCTCTCCTGTACCTTCCCTTCGGCCTGCTGCCCTGCCTTCGCGGCCCGGATGCGCTCCAGGAGGGCTGATGCGGGTTCGTCGTGCGGGTGCTGGGGCACCAGGCGGCCCTGGAAGGCGCGTTTGAGGATGGATTGGCGCAGCCGCCTGGCGCGGGCCAGGTTCGCCTCCACGGCGGCCTCCAGCGCCGCCACGACGGACAACCGCCGCTCGACCTCCTCGACGATGCGGTGCTGTTCAGCGGGGGGGGGGAATGCTATGACGAATCTGGAAAGCCCAGCGGCTCCCAGGTGTTGGATGTTGACGCCTCTGGCAACTCTGCCAAAGTGTCCTGTGAGCGCGTCTGTCAGGAAGTGTATATGAGCAAATTCAGGAGGCAGGTTGAACAGGCGAACTCGAATCAATGTGTTTTGGAAGCCACACTCTGGAATTTCCTCCCTCCATATGAATGGCTTACCCACTTCATTTGGACTACCAGACGCTTCGGCAAGCAATATATCGCCCTGTTGTAGACGGTTACTATCCCAGATTCCTGGGGGAAAGTCCATCGCCTTGACATCCGACAGGTCCACTCCATTCCACGTTGCGTTGGCGGCTCGTAGATACGGGTGCATATTGGGGCCTTGGTGATGCTCCGGCGATCTCTGCCGTCCTAACTGCACGTCCCCGATTTGCTCTACCGTTGCCCATTTCCACCCCTCCGGCAGCTCCGGCAGCCCTTCTGTATCCGGCGGCACGGGTTCTTCATATCGCTTGCCTGGATGCGCCTCCTCCCACCGCTTTCGTCGCTCGGCCAGGATGCGCTGGAGCAGGACGCCGGCAGGCTCGTAGTCGCGCCTCTCCGCACGGGCCAACTCTGCCTCCGTGGGCACCAGCCGCCCCTCGCAGGCCGCCTTGAGCACGGAGGCCTTGAAGCGCCGCAGGCTGGTCCGCGCTCGCTCCAGCGCCGCCACCGCCGCGTCCAGCCGCGTGAACTGCGTCTCAATGGCCTCGACGATGCGGCGTTGTTCGGGGAGTGGCGGGAGGGGGAGTGGCGTCCGTTGAAATTTCGATTTGTTGACTATGGTAACTGTGGTCGCAGATGCAACGCTGTTCAGCCACTGTCTGACTTCGGTAGTCTGGAAATAGTGGAAGCCATACTTCGGCAGGATTTCTGATGGGAATATCACAGCGTTGATCTGCTGGTTGAATGCAACTGGGATGCTGTTGATTCCGGTCTTCCCCAGGATACCTATGCACGAGACAAGCACGGACTGTGCTGGCAGAACTCTTGCCAATCTTGCTCCTGCCTTGGATAGCTTGTCAGACGCATCGGATATCACACCATTGTTCAACTCCGGTGGCTTTACAAGGGGCAAGAATTCACCATAGTTGCTGAGGTTCTTCTTAGAAGGGGTAGTGCCGGTAACCACCTCAGCACATTCCCCCACAGTTGTCCACACCCATCCCTCCGGCAGAGGCCATACCCCGTCCTGTTGGCCCACCGATCTGCCGATCTGCCGATTTGCTGATTTGCTGATTCGCCGATTCGCTGACTCGCCCACTCGCCCACTCACCGATTTGCCGATTTGCTGATCTGCCGACTCGCTGGACCTCACTTGCGTCTCCGCCTCGACGAGGCTCAATGATTGTACATCGTCTTGGGTATGAACGCAAAAGAGGAGTGGTACTTACTGTCAACGGATTCTTGGAACAGATTGAACGGAAACGCCCAATCCGTGCAATCCGTTCCCCGAATCCGATGACAGCGTGCCTGATGACAGCCTCACGCGGCCAGCCGCTCGTTCAGTTCATCCAACAACACTGCCAACTCGTCCCCGAACAGCCCGCGCGCGGCGAACAGGCCGCCGTGGTCGTGCATCTCCCCGTACTGCAAGTCCTGCGCCGTCACGCTCAGGTTGAGGCCGATCGCCTCCGCGATGCGGTCGAGCCACCAGCGCTGCTCCGGTGTGAACGTGCGCCCGCCCGCCTCCTGCGCCGCCAGCCAATCCTGGTAGCGCTGCTGCACGCGCTCCGGGTAGGGCACCAGTTCGTCGTCCATCTGCACGGCGCGGCGCACCAGCGAGACCAGGTCGGTGAGCACCCGCTCGGCCCCCGCGCCGCGTACCTTGTCTTCCTCCAACCGGACGTAGGCCTCCCACAGCCCCTGGGTCGTCCACACGTGGGGCGGCTGCTCGATGCGCTCCTTCAACTCCTCGATCTGCTGGAGCGTCAGCGCCCGCCTGCGGTAGGGCTGGTCGAGCAGCAGTTGCAGGGCGGTGATCTCGTCGCGGTGTTGCAGGACGAACTGGCGGAAGCCTTCGACCACCTGGCGGGCGCGCGCGGTGGCGTCGGCGCTGTAGGCGGCCTCGACCAGGCGGTCCTTGATGGCAACGTGGATGATCTGCTCGCTGCGCTGCTGGACGTTGGCCAGCCGCTCGCGCAGGTCGGGGTCGTGGAAGGGCCTGGCCGCCTCCTCCATGCGCCGGTGGCGCACGGCGGCCATTTCCTCCGGCGCCGGGTCGGCCAGCCCCTGCGCGCGGGCCGCCTCCAGCGCCAGGTCGGGGTCCACCGCGTCGAGCAGTGCGTGCGCCAGTTCCCGCGGCGACTGGCCCCCGCTGGCCTCACGGATGGCGGCCCGTTCCTCCTCGGTGACCTCTTTCTCCAGCCGGGCCAGCCGCACCGCCAGTGAGGTAAAGGCCTCCTCGGACAGGATGCCCCAACTGATCTGCTCCAGCAGTGCGCCGAAGGGCAGCGAGCGCTTACGGTCGAGCGTGCCCACGTACAGCTTGGGGTGGTCCACTGCCCCCACAGCGTCCACGATCACAAAGTGGGTCTTGCGGTGGGCGTCGCTCGTCACTGCCCGCAGTTCGGTCTCGCTCACCACGCGGGTGCCGCGCCCCAGCATCTGCTCGAAAAAGTTGGCCGAGTTGACGCGGCGCATAAAGAGCAGGATCTCCAGCGGCTTGACGTCGGTGCCGGTGGCGATCATGTCCACGGTCACGGCGATGCGCGGGTTGTACGAGTTGCGAAAGTCGTTGATCAGGTCCTGCGGGTCTCGCCCGGTGACCTTGTAGGTGATTTTTTGGCAGAACTCGTCTCCCTGGCCGAACTCTTCGCGCACGATGCGCACGATGTCCTCGGCGTGGCTGTCGTCCTTGGCGAAGACCAGCGTCTTGGGCACGATGGTGCGCCCGGGAAAGATCTCGGTGAACAGCCGGTCGCGGAAGGCCTGCACGACGGTACGGATCTGGTCCGGCGCCACCACCGCGCGGTCCAGTTGCTCGGGGCCATAGTCCAGTTCCTCGTCCATCTCGGCGGCCCGCTGCTCGCGGGTGCGGCGGTCACGCCTGTCCACCCACTCCCCCGCCTCGATCCGGGCGCCTCCCTCGGTGACCTCGGTGCGGATGCGGTAGACCCAGCCGTCCACGTTGACGCCGTCGGCCACGGCGCGCTCGCGCGTGTACTCCATCACGCGGTTCTGGTGGAAGAAGCCGTAGGTCAGTTTGGAAGGGGTCGCCGTCAGGCCGATCAGGTAGGCGTCGAAATACTCCAGCACCTGCCGCCACACGTTGTAGATGGAGCGGTGGCATTCGTCAATCACGATGAAATCAAAGTACTCGATGGGCAGGTTCGGGCTGTACGCCACCTCTTTGGGCTGGTCGCCGAAGAAGTGGCGCAGCGCCGCCAGCGGGTGCTCCTCCATCTCGGGGTCCATCTCCGCTTCGCCGCGCAGCATCGAATACAACCGCTGCACGGTGGTGATGCAGACCTTGGCGACGGAGTCGAGGGCATTGGAGCGCATGTGCTGGACGTTGTACAGTTCGGTGAACTTGCGTCCGGCCCCGAGGCCGGCATCTTCAGGTGTAACGAACCGGGCGAACTCGTTGCGGGCCTGTAACCCCAGGTTGGTGCGGTCCACCATAAAGAGCACCCGGTTGGCCCCGGCGTACTTGATCAGCCGGTAGACGAAGTTGACGGCGGTGTAGGTCTTGCCGCTGCCGGTGGCCATCTGGAGCAGGGCGCGGGGGCGGTCCTCGGCCAGCGAACGCTCCAGGTTGTGGATCGCCTCGACCTGGGCCTGCCACAGCCCGGTTGTGACGAGAGGCGGCATGTGGCGCAGGCGGGTGCGCAGGGTGGGGGCGGTTTGCGAGCCGCCCGCCCCGATCCATTTGAGCAGCGTCTCGGGCCGGTGGAAGGTGAACAGGCGGCGGCTGCGCGCGGCGGGGTCGCGGTCGTCGGCGAAGAAGGTTTCGACGCCGGTGGACTCGTAGCGGAAGGGGAGCGGGTCGTGCCAGGCCAGGGGGCGGAGCGCGGCGGGCAGCCCCGCGCAGTACTTGAGCGCCTGCGGCTCGACGCCGCTGAGGGGGGTGCCGGCAGGCTTGGCCTCGACCACGCCGATAGGCCGCCCGCCGGCGAACAGCATATAGTCCACCTGGCCGGTGGCGAGGGGGAACTCACACACGGCGACGCCGGGCGCGGCGGTGCGGTTCATGCGCGGGCGGGTCTGGACCTGCCAGCCGGCGGCCTCCAGCAGGCGGTCAATCTGTTGGCGGGCCTCTTGTTCAGGCGTGAGCGTGGGCACAGGCGGGCTCCCTCGTGACGCTCAGGCGGTCACAGGTGACGTCAAGCAGAGACGATTTTTATTGCATTCTGCCTGCAGTATAGCCCAACCTTGCGGAAAGTCAACAGCCTACCGCACCACAACCCGCTGGGCGGCTGCCATTCGCATGAGCAGCGGCAAGTAGCACAAACAGTCTCCGCCGGTGCCATACTCCACGTCCGTACCCTCTTCAAAGTCGTTCCAGGTTTCGATCATCACGATGGGTGGGTGGTACCGATCGGCAATATCCCAGGTGTCGCGCCAGGTCTGCCCGCAGCGTCGCGACATGCAGCGCCCACTGCCCCACGAGGCAAGCGAGTCGTCAAAGCCCGGCCATACTCCTCCGATGGATCGGCAGAAGTGTAGGGGGCTGGCGCGTGCAATGCACGGCGAGTCCGGTCGCAGGTGGCGGGGTGTGTCTTACTCAGGTCAATGGTTCTGTGCTCCTTTGTGGGTGCTCATGCAGTTATCGCCATGCCTTCAAGACGATGGGCAACCACACATGGCAGCACTGACCGCAACGGCTGACCAGCGTGATGCTCCGGCCGGTAGTGTCTACGCTGCCATCGCCGTCCCAGGACAGTTTCGAGAACTCGGTAGCGGTGTATGGAGCGTCGAGCGCTCCGTCGTGATCCACTGACAGGAAATCAGTCGGTACCACGTCACATGCGTGCGCGGTGATGCGCGCCTGCGACCATCGAATGCGCATCTCTACCGTGTAGCCGCAATCGCTATCTCCCGGTTGATCCAGCGTGGTGCAAGGTGGCAGGTAGAGTGCCCGCTTGCACTCTCCCTCGCCCGTACCCCCTACGTCCTGCCGGCACCGAAACTCGCCGTTGTTGAAGATGAGCGAGACACCGTCGTCATCCCAGTCGAGACTGGCGGTCTCGACCTGGGAGTCTTGCACCTCGAAGCCAAGGTACAGATAGTCCTGGTCCCACAGAGCGCGCGCCGTGGCCGTCGTCTTGTCGGCCTGGGAAACGTGGATGGCGTAGGTCAGGGGAGTGGCATGTTGCCAGATTGGCTCGTCCATCACACCGTCCACGGTGATGGACCCACATAGCGGCAGCACTCCCAACGTCTCCGTCGAGGGCACAAACTGCCCTGAACTATAGTCACACTCTACCGGGTTCGTGCCATCGCTGATTTGGCCATAGATGTAGAAACTGCCTGTCGGCAGTGTGGATGGCAGTGTCCAGGTGTACGCGTTGGTTGTGTCATTCTCAGTCAGGTCATCCGCAATCAGCTTCCCATCGCAGCCGGCGTCATTGGCGTCATAATACAGCCGAATGGTGGCATTGTCGTCTGGGTCGTCATCTTTCCACCTGATGGTGAGTTGGCCCCCTGGGGGGACCAGTTCATGGCCATACGGTGGTTTTGTGATCGTCAACAGCGGCGAGACGTCGGTGGGGGTCGGGGCTGCCGCCGTGGTAAAGGTATAGGGGCCGGACGCCGTATCGCCAGCGCGGAGGGTGAGGGTATAGCGCGTTGCGGGAAACAGATCGGTCAGCGTCAGGTGATGGGTCGTGGTGATGGTGGGATCGTCCAGGCGGCGGCGGTCAATCAGGCCCCAGCCTGCTTCATCCTTGTGCAGGAGTTTGAAATAACTCCAGCCATACTCGGGTCCCCAGTCGAAGGGCGACGGAACCCATTCGAGGCGAAAGGCGATCTTAGGCCGTGCGCGGCAGCCGTAGTGAAGACGATTTGATCCCAGGGATGGATGGCGCCATGTAGAGGCCCGGCTGGATAAAGGACGATGGCATTAAAGTTGGCGGCGGCGATCCTCTCGACGTCGCTGACAATCGTGTCCGTTACACGCTCACCCCACCAGGCCAGGTTGTTACTATACTCGCCAGGGGCATAGGCCACCCCTTGAAACGCCTGGCTGATGGGCTGGGGACTGGCAAAGACCGGCTGAATGTCGCTATCCAGGTCGAGACAGGTTCTGGCAGCGGGAGTCGTCTGCCACGAAACGGCGGCGGTCGTCGAGGTGACTTGGGTGAGGGTGACATTTGAGATTGTCGCGGTTTCGCCGCACAGGGGCCAGGTATTATTGATGGCTGGGAACCAGTCGGTAGTGCTGTTACCTACTGGGGTCGCCGCCTGGCTATTGGACCTGGACAATGAAACGAGCACGAGCACTGTCGCTGCCAGGCCGACCGCCATGGCAAGTACTGCTTTCCTTGTGACAAGATTCATCGCTTCCCTCCATTGCCGCCTTATGGAGGCGGAGTAGGCACAGGCGACTGCGGTACTAGTGGGTATGGAGTGACCGGGATGAAGGTGAAGGTGCGCTGAAACAGGTCGAATGCTTCCCAGGCCGCAGCGTCCGATGGCAAATCGAGATTGAACTCGTAGGGGTGGAAGCGGAATGAATACATCCGCCCATCGTGGAGTACTATCAGTACGCGGCTGCCCCACCGTTCCCCGGGCATATTCGTCAACTCTATCGCTGGCTCACCGCCCACCTCGAAACAACACCGCTGCCTGATCCTCTCACGCACCTCTGGAACGATCGAGCTGAGGCTGTACTGCACCGTATCGGTGAGCACTCCGAATCTGGCTTCTCCTACGGCGACACTCACGCTGTAGCGGCCAAACACCTGTGAATCGTGCGCATACAGGTTGCTCTGAAACCGAACCGCTCCCCTGAACCCGGCTATCCCCTGAAGCTCCTGGCTGCGAGCAATCTCCCATCCGCTGGGAACCTGGACCGCGAAGCCCAGGCCATCGTCGCTGTACTGTACCAGGGATCCCAGAGGCTGAGATATATAGGTAGAGGCCAGGGGCTGGACAGCACAGGTCGGGGCCGGGAGTTGGGGTGCACAGGTAGGAGCCAGGGGTTGAGGCGTACAGGTAGGGGCCGGACGCAAGGAGCAGAGCATGACGGACCACCTGCTGGCGATGGTCACCCCGGCCAGTACCACTGCCCCGGCCAGCAAGACAAGCAAGAAAAGATGTCTATGGTCGCTCTTCATGGCGCAACACCTTGTTACAATTGAATCTGCCTTCACTCAAGGACGCAGAGGCGCAAGGACGCAAAGATGGCGCCGACCTCGGTGAACCAGGATTGCGACGAGGACTGCAGCGGTGTCGTGCTAATCTATGCCAGGTCTGGTGCGAAATGTGGCTGGAGGCCCGGCTTGAGCCGGGAATCGAGTGCTGAAGCGGGGCGTCCGTCACATTTTGCATCACAGCCTGTGCCAGTATGGTACTCTGACCGGAACGAAAAGTCAACTTGCATGGTATAATATGCAAGTCCTTCGTGGCAAGCCTTCACCGCAAGTCTACTCCTTCTCGCGTGCCAGATCGCTCGCGGCCGGAGACAGGCAAGGTCCGCAGGGTCCGCCTCCCCGGCGGAAACAGGACTCATAGTGTTCAGGACAAGGAGGAATACGATGAAAGCGCGACGGTTTGTGGGATCTACTTTCCTGGCAGGTGTCATTCTGCTCGCCTCGTTGGTGCCGGGTGGAACGCACCTGGAGGCACTCGGCAACGCGGCACCGCCCCCTGCCGCTTCCGCCCACGTGCTGCCCCTGGATGCCAACGCCGGCTGGACGGAAGTAGGCTCTGGCTCGGCCAGCAGCGGCGGGGTCAGCCAGAACAACGGCTCCACCTATCCTTCGCTGACCGTTGCCCCGAACGGTACACCCTACGTCGCCTGGCAGTACTGGAACCTGGACGAGGATCAGGGCTACATTTACGTGCGGCGCTGGAACGGGAGTAGTTGGGAAGAGGTGGGGGCTGGCTCGGCCAGCGGTGGAGGGATCAGCCACACCGACGATGCAAGTTCCGCCTCGGTGGCCGTGGCGCCGGGCAGCGTCCCTTACGTCGCCTGGACCGACTGGCGCTGGGACACCGTGGAAAACGAGACTTTCGTGCGGCGCTGGAACGGGAGCGCCTGGGAAGAGGTCGGGACCGGTTCGGCCAGCGGCGGCGGGATCAGCGACAACGATGGCAATTCCTGGGAGTCTGCGCTGGCCGTCGCGCCGAACGGCACGCCCTACGTCGCCTGGAGCGACCTGAGCGGCGGGGACTCGGAAATCTACGTACGGCGCTGGAACGGAAGCAGTTGGGAAGAGGTGGGGGCTGGCTCAGCCAGCGGCGGTGGGATCAGCAACAACAGCGGCGGCTCCAGCGCCCCAGCGCTGGCCGTCGCGCCGAACGGCACGCCCTACGTGGCCTGGAGCGACTCGAGCGGCGGGGACTCGGAAATCTACGTGCGGCGCTGGAACGGGAGCAGTTGGGAGGAGGTGGGGGCTGGCTCGGCCGGAGGCAGCGGGATCAGCGACAACAGCGGCGACTCTGGCGCGCCCTCCCTGGCCAGCGCCTCCAATGGCACGCCCTACGTCGCCTGGAGCGACTCGAGCGGCGGAGACGCGGAGATCTATGTGCGGCGCTGGAACGGGAGTAGTTGGGAAGAGGTCGGGACGGACTCAGCCAGCGGCGGCGGGATCAGCGACAACAGTAGCGTCTCTCTCGCGCCCGCGCTGGCCGTCGCCCTGGACGGCACGCCCTACGTCGCCTGGAACGACGATGGCGACGGGGATGTGGAGATCTATGTGCGGCGCTGGAACTGGCGCACCTGGGAAGAGGTAGGGGTTGGCTCGGCCAGCGGCGGCGGAGTCAGCGACACCGGCGGTGGGTCG
>Ga0315291_10011395_pt1 | contig 10843 bp, 10 predicted proteins | sample YL17G12_20_MG_FD_203070 | JGI IMG/M metagenome (GOLD analysis project Ga0315291, IMG submission 203070) | Sediment microbial communities from Yellowstone Lake, YNP, Wyoming, USA - YL17G12_20 | ecosystem: Environmental > Aquatic > Freshwater > Lake > Sediment | place: USA: Wyoming | collected... | reverse complement strand
GTTCATGGGGCAGTTGCTGGCCGGCCGCAAGGAAGCCAAAATCGCCATCATCCACCAGCCGGTCACCGAAACGGCCCTGGAGCGCGTGGCCGGCTTCCAGGAAGCGATTGCCGCGTTTGCGAACGTGAAGGTTGTGGCCGCGCCCAACGGAGACGGGGTGCGGGACCGCGCCATGCGCGCCGCCGAGGACGTCCTGCAGGCCTTCCCCGACCTGGCCGGCTTCTTCGGCATCAACGACGACAGCGCGCTGGGCGCCATGGCCGCCATCGAAAGCTCCGGCCGCAAGGGGCTGGTGGTGGTCGGCTTTGACGCCACACCGGAGGCCCGCAAGGCCATCCGCCGCGGGGCGGCGCTCAAGGGCGACATCGCGCAGCAGCCCGGCGAGATCGGCCGCAAGACCGTCCAAACCGTGGCCGCCCACCTGCGTGGCGAGCCGGTTCCGGCCACCGTGCCGATCCCCGTGCAGTTGATCGACCGGTAGTGTAATATCCTGCCGTTTTCAGTCATCAGTTATCAGTTCTCAGTTCGGCCAGCGGCACGAAACTGAAAACTGACAACTGAAAACTGACAACTCCCTAAGGAGAGAAATCATGAAACCGAGGCTCGTTGCTCTGTTCGCTCTGGCAGCGATTTCCGCCGCTGCTCAAACGATCAACTTCGACTCCGCAAAGCCCGGAGCCGTTCCGCCCGGCTGGACGGTGGCGATGACGCACACCGGCGGCGCGCCTAAGTGGGAAATCCGGAAGGACGACACGGCGCCCAGCAAGCCCAACGTGTTTGCCCAGGTTTCCGACGATAAGACCGGCGGCCGGTTCCCGCTGGCGATCTATGAGAAGGCCAATCTAAAGGACGGTGCGCTCACAGTAAAGTGCAAGCCGGTCACGGGCGCCGGCGACCAGGCGTGCGGCATGGTCTGGCGGTACCGCGACCCGGACAACTATTACATCGTCCGGGCCAATGCGCTGGAGAACAACGTCGTTCTTTACAAGGTTGAAAAGAACACGCGGATTGCGCTTGCCCCCAAGGGAACCCCGTCGAAGACCTACGGCGTAAAGCACCCCGTCCCCTCTGGAAAGTGGAGCACGCTGAAAGTAACGTTTCAGGGCAACCTCTTTACCGTTTACTTTGACGGCCAGAAGCTGTTTGACGTGGAAGACTCCACGTTCCAGGACGCGGGAAAGGTCGGGCTGTGGACCAAGGCCGACAGCGTCACCTACTTCGACGACTTTCAGATTGAAGGCAAATAGCGGATGAACAGCCGCACGCGCGGCGCGGTTCTCGATTGACTTCCTTCCCGGGGATATCAAGGGCCAGGCCCGTGCCTGGCCAGTGTGTTAGCATCTGTTCAGTTTTCAGTCATCAGTTGTCAGTTCTCAGTTCGGCCGGCGGCAGAACACTGAAAACTGAGAACTGAAAACTGATAACTTCTTGAGGTGACTATGCCTGATTCATCGCGAATGAACCGGCGCGAAGCGACGCGCCTGCTGGCGGGAGCGGCGCTGGCCGCCGGAAGGCCGGCGGCAGCCGCGCCGGCCGCCCGCCCGAACATTGTCTTCATCCTGGTGGACGACCTGCGGTGGGATGCGCTGGGCTCGATGGGCCATCCCTTCGTCAAGACGCCGAATATCGACCGCATCGCGCGCCAGGGCGCGCTGTTCGCCAATTATTTCGTCACCACGCCGCTCTGCTCGCCCAGCCGCGCCAGCATCCTGACCGGCCGGTATGTGCACGCGCACGGCGTCACCGGCAATGGCAACAACAACGAGCTGAGCCACAAGCTGGTGACCTTCCCGCGCCTGCTGCACGACAGCGGCTACGAAACCGCTTACGTGGGCAAGTGGCATATGGGCACCGACGACATGCCGCGCCCCGGCTTCGACCGCTGGGTCAGCTTCCGCGGCCAGGGCGTCTACGTGGATCCCGAGGTCAACATAGACGGCAAGTCCGGGCGCGTGACCGGATACATGACCGACATCCTGAACCAGCACGCGCTGGACTTCGTGAAGCGCGCGCGCCAGAAGCCGTTCGCGCTCTACCTGGCGCACAAGGCGGTCCACGGGCCGTTTACCCCCGCCGAGCGGCACCAGGACTGGTATGCGAACGACCCGATTGCCCGCCGCCCCAACTGCAACGACACGCTGGAAGGCCGGCCGGCGCTGACCCGCGAAGTCCCGGCCGAAGCCGCCAGGAAGCAGGCGGCGAAGAAGCAGGCCGCAAAGAAGCAGCAGGCCGTGTCGAGTGGCGAGCAGTTGATCCGCAACCAGCTTCGCGCCCTGATGGCCGTCGAAGACGGCGTGGGAATGATCTTCAAGGCTCTTGAGGAAACCGGCCAGCTCGACAACACCATGCTGGTCTTCACGAGCGACAACGGCTACTTCTGGGGCGAACACAAGCTGGGCGACAAGCGGTGGTCGTATGAAGAATCGATCCGCGATCCGCTGCTGGTCCGCTATCCGAAGCTGATCAAGGCGGGCACCAGGATCGAGCAGGACGCGCTGAACATCGATCTGGCGCCCACTTTCCTGGAACTGGGCGGCGTCAGGCCGCCGAAGCAGATGCAGGGGCGCTCGCTCCTGCCGCTGCTGAAAGGCGGCGCGGCGGACTGGCGCAGGTCCTTTTTGACCGAATACTTCGCCGAGGAGCAGAATCCGCGCACCCCCACTTGGCAGGGAGTGCGCACGCCGCGCTGGAAGTTCACGCACTATCCCGAGCTGCAGGGCATGGACGAGCTGTACGATCTCCAGGCCGATCCGTACGAGATGAAGAACCTGATCAACGACCCGGCCGCCGCCCAGGCGCTCAGCCAAATGAAGGACGAGCTGCAGCGGCTGCTGAAAGAGAGTAGTTGAACCACAAAGGCACCAAGGACACAAAGATGCACAAAGGGGCGACCTTTGTGCCCTTGGTGTCTTTGTGGTTCAAATTAACGGCTTCCTGCGGCAAGAGCTTTTTTCGCGAGATCGTATGGCGGCTCTGCTATACTGATCGGCTCTAGTTGCAACACGATTGCATGTCGCCGCGCACTGCCATTTCCGCCGCACGCCCCGTGGTCCTGGTGGGCCAGGCCAATGTGGGCAAATCGGTCCTGTTCGGCCTGCTGACGGGCCAGTACGCCTGGGTGTCCAACTATCCGGGCACGACGGTGGAAATCATGCGCGGGCGGCAGCGGCTTTCCCGCCGCGAGATCATCGATACGCCGGGGATCAACAGCCTGGCGGCCGAGTCGGAAGACGAGCGGGTAGCGCTTGAGATCCTGGCCTCCGAGGAATCGGGCGTGCTGGTCCAGGTGGCGGACGCCCGCAACCTGGCCCGCGCTCTTTCGCTCACGCTGCAACTGGCCGATCTTGGCCGCCCCATGGTCCTGGCCGTCAACTTCATGGACGAGGCGAAGGCGGCGGGCCTGCGGCTGGATCTGGACCGCCTGGGGAGCCTGCTGGGCATCGAGGCGGTCCCCATGGTGGCCATCGAGGGGCGCGGCCTGGGGCAGCTTCGGCGGGCCATCGAACGGGCGCGCATGCCGGCCAACGGCACGGCCCCGCCGCCCGCCGTCGCCGCCGAACCGCGGCTAGCCATGGCGGCGGCTGCGTCGGGCGGGCAGCCCGGCTGTCATGCCGCCGCGTGCGCCGTGGCCGCCGTCTGCGGTCCTTCCTCGTGGACCGCGCACGCCCCCGGCAGCGCCACGTGGCACCGGCGGCGCCGCTGGCTTGCCCAGCAACTGCCCCTCATTATCCGCCAGACACGGGATCGCCAGTGGCAGTGGAGCGAGCAGATCGACGAATGGCTGCGATACTTCCCGGTCGGCCTGGCGGTTATGGTGGCGGTCGGCGCGCTGGTGTACGCCGCGGTGGGGATCGGCGCGGGCCTGGTTTCCGAATTCTTGACCGAGCGCGTGTTCGCCCAGCGTTTGACGCCCTGGCTGGCCAGCGCGCTGGCCCGCACCGGAGTTCGGGCCCTGGCCGAATTCATGACCGGCCGCTACGGCCTGTTTTCCACCGGCCTCAGCTATGCGCTGGGGCTGGTGCTGCCGGTGATTGCCACTTATTTCTTCCTGTTCGCCATTCTGGAGGACAGCGGCTACCTGCCGCGCCTGGCGGTGCTGTGGCATCGGGCCGCCGAGCGCGTGGGGTTGAGCGGCAAGGCCATAGTTCCGCTGGCGCTGGGTCTGGGTTGCGGCACCATGGCCACAGTCGCCACCCGCGTGCTGCCCACCAGGCGCGAACGAATCCTGGCCGCCCTGCTGATTGCCCTGGGCATCCCCTGCTCGGCGCAACTGGGCGTGCTGATGGGGCTGGTGGCCGGGCTGTCGATTTGGGCGCCGCTGGTCATCGCTGGCGTCGTTCTCCTCCAGTTGCTGTGGGTTGGGAAGTTGGGCGCGCGCCTCATGCCCGGGGCCAGCCCTGACTTTGTGCTGGAACTGCCGCCCCTGCGCCTGCCGCGTTTCGGCAACCTGCTGCGGAAGACAGCGCTGCGCGTGATCTGGTATCTGAAGGAAGCGGTGCCGCTGTTTCTGGCCGGCAGCACCGTTCTTTTCCTGCTCGACCGCCTGAACCTCATCGATGGAGTGGTGGCCCTGGGCCGGCCGGTGGTCACCCGTTGGTTGGGATTGCCGCCGGAGGCCACCCTGGCGTTTGTGATGGGGTTCTTGCGGCGGGACTATGGAGCGGCGGGACTGTACGCGCTGGCGCGCAGCGGGCAGATGGACGTTTGCCAGATCGTGGTGGCCTCCGTCACGCTGGTGCTGTTCATCCCCTGCCTGGCCAACTTCCTGATGCTGGTGAAGGAATTCGGGACGCGGGCGGCGCTGCGCGTGGCCGCGGTGACTATTGTGGTCGCCTTGCTGGCCGGCGGCCTGCTTCGCGCTCTGCTGGCGGTGCTGTAGGGGCGACCCCGCGTGGGCAATGTCACTTAGTTTTCCGCGCACCCCTGCCGGGGTGCGTTTGAAAGTTCGGGATTCACTTTCCGGGGGTGTCGGCCGCTGAAAAGCGCGGCCTTTTCGCATCCCTTCGGGATGCGTCGCCGGCGGCACCCCGGAGGGGTGCGAGGAGATTAGCCGAGGGTGAAGCGAGACCGCTTTTGTCGAGCAACACCCCCGGAAAACTCTGTCCCAGACGAGACTAAGTGACATTGACCCCGCCTGGGCGACCCCTTCCGAGGACGGAAAGAGACATGATGGAAAAAACGGAACCAGGCCGCGCCCACCATGCCGACGAGGAAGGCGAAGCTCTCCCTCTGTCGCTGGATGAGGCGCTGGAGGCCGCCTGGGTGGCGGAAGAAGCCGGAAGCGAGGATACGGCCCGCCGCCCGGAGCATTTTCGCGGCGCTGTCTCCCCGCAGGGCGCCGCCGAACTGGAACGCCGCGGCCTGGTCGAGCGCGGCCCCGGCGGCGCGCTGGCGCTGACGGACTTGGGCCGCCGCAGGACCGAGCCCATCATCCGCCGCCACCGCCTGGCCGAGCGCCTGGTCTGCGACGTGCTTCACGCCGACATCGCGGCGGCCGAGGATTCCGCCTGCGTCTTCGAGCACCTGCTGGCGCCCGACATTGCCGATGCCATCTGCACGCTGCTGGGCCATCCCCGCCTGTGCCCGCACGGCCACCCCATCCCCGGCGGCGATTGCTGCCGCCGCGACGATTCAGAACTGTCCTCGGTGATTGTCAGGCTCTCCCGGCTGAAGGCCGGACAAAAAGCGCGCATCGCCTACCTGGAAGGGGAAGGCTCGCCGCGAATTCAAAAACTTCTTTCGCTCGGGCTCACTCCGGGCCGCACCATCGAATTGCTGCAACGCTGGCCGGTGATCGTGGTGCGTGTGGATGCCACCCAGGTCGCGCTCGATTTCGATGTGGCCGATTCCGTCAGTGTTTATTCCCCAATGTGCGAATAGTCCCATTGACAAAGCTGTCCGTTTTGGACGAAATTGTTGCGGACATGAAACGCGCATTGTGGCTATCTGTTGTCTCTTTACTCGCTTTTTCCGTTGTCCTGGCCGCCGCCGACCGCTACGAGTACAAAGTGCTGGCGACCAACCGGACGGGGACCATGGAAAAGGAAATGAACCAGGCGGCCGATGCCGGCTTCAGCTTCCGGGCGGTAATGGGAGGCGAAACGGGCTTCGGCGGCAAGGAAGTGGTGGTGGTCATGGCCCGCGGTTCGGGTGAAGCCAGCTCGCGCAAGAAGTACAAGCTGCTGGCCACTCAGCGGACCTCGACCATGCAGAAAGAACTCCAGCAGGCCGGTGACGAGGCCTTCGACTACAAAGGCCAGACCGTATTCGAAACCGCTTTTGGCGGCAAGGAAACGGTGGTGATCTTGGAGCGCGATCCGGAATCCAAGGTCAAACGGTTTTTGTACAAGCTGCTGGCTACCAGCCGTACCTCGACCATGGAAAAAGAGCTGCGCGAGTCCGGCGATGCCGGCTTTCTGATCGTCGGCATGTCGGTGGGCAAAACCGCCTTTGGCGGCAACGAGGTCGTCAGCATCCTGAAGCGTGTGGAGTGACGTGTCGCCGCAACCGGGTGCGGGGGCGGCCCTTGTGGTCGCCCTTCGCCGGCTATGGCGGTCCCCAACCGGGCGCCGCGGATGATGCTGGTGTTCCGTTCCGCCCCCATGCCCGGGAATTGCCGGTTTCCGGGGGAGAGCAGAGAGCGGCAGGCTGCTGGAACGAGGTGGCAGCCTGCAACATCCCTCGCCGGTTTAGTCGTTATATATCATGCCGTTACGGGTGTACCCGGCCATTTTACGACAGCCGTAGCTATTACGAACTACAACCATAATAATTGACCCGCCTCGACCGCCTCAGACTTCGTGGCTGGCGCCGCAATCTGGGCTGAAAAGCGCGCCAGTCGCGGCTTTTGGCCGCTATTACTGTTTTTCCATTGACTTCACGGCCACCGGAAGGTTAGAATGTAGGGTCTTAGCGCAGGATTGGTGAGCAGCTTGAGTTCCGTCTCTCCCCGAGGCGGATCGAGCGGGCGGGGTTTATGGTTACTTTTCGAATCGGCGAGAAGGTCGTCTATCCCAACCATGGCGTAGGAACAATCCAACAGATCAGCACGCGCAGTTTGGTGGGAGCGGCGGAGAAGTTCTATCTGCTGCGCATCAACGGCAGCAGCCTGACGGTGATGGTTCCGTTCGGGAACGTGGAGAGTGTGGGGCTTCGCAAGGTCATCAAACATGCCGAAGCCGAGCGCATCCTGGTGTATCTGTCCAACGGCCAGTGCGAGACGCCAGCGGATTGGAAATGGCGCTTCAAGGAGAACTCGGAGAAGATGCGCACGGGCTCGCTGCTGCAGGTGGCCGAGGTCATGAAGAGCCTGCTGAAGCTGGCCGGTGACAAGCCGCTTTCCTTCCGCGAGAAGAAGATGCTGGACCGGGCGCGCCACCTGCTGGTCAGCGAACTGGGCACGGTCAAGAATTTGAGCGACCGCCACGTCGAGGACTTGATCGACCGCGCGCTTTCCAAAGCCAACCTGAAGCTGCCCGAACTGGACTAGGGCTCCGACCACCTGGAAACCTGATTGTGGAGGGCCAGGGCCGCCAGAAGGCCCGTCTCCGCAGCTTCGCTGTAGGGGGCCTCGCGTGCCGGCCCGGCCCTATTTTTTCTTTTGGAGGCCAACGATGCGTCCCCAGCCGGTGATGGAAAATTACTATAAGATCGTGCCGGGCAAGAGCGAGGAGTGGCTGGCCCTGTACAAGAAGTGGCACCTTCCCATGCTGCTCGAGATGCAAAAAGAGGGGCGGCTGATCTCGATCGGCATTTTCCAGCCTAAAATCCACCAGGGAAGCCCCGAGTGGCACTACAAGGTGCTGCTGCGCTACTCGGATTTCTCCGTCTTCGGGGACGAGGAGCACAACCAGGAGATCCTCCGCCGCCTCTTTCCCGACCAGGACGAGATGCGCCGCAACGAGCAGCGCCGCTGGGAGATCACCGAGCGCCACTGGGACGACCTGATGGTGGAAGTGCCGATCTGATACCGCCCGGCCACGCGGATGCCTGGTGGCCGCGGGCAAAGTCGTCCTTATGGCCATCAGCGGACGGTGATGAGCTCCTGGATCTTGGGGGAGCCATAGTCGGCGGCGCCGGTTTTCACTACCAGGTTATCGAGGATGCGGGCCGTGCCGGCACTGTGCGTGTGCCCGCACAAAACCGTCATCGACCGTTCCGCATGCCGGGCCATCATTTCCCGCAGCACTTCCCCGGCGGCAGCGCAGACAAAGTGCGGCGTCCCCTCGCTGTCGGAAAGCCGCCCCTGGTGCCAGCAAGCCTCCCGGAACGGCGGCACGTGTGTCAGGAAGATGACCTCCTGGTAGCGCTCCAGGGCGCCGGGCAACACTTCCCTGAGGAAGGCGGCCGTCTCATCTCCCAGGGCATTCAGCCGCAGCAGCAGCGCCCCGCGGTTCAAGCCCAGGAACTCCCTGATGAATGAGTAGTCGTTGAGCCAGACCGATGACCGCAGGAAGTCACCGCAGCGGCCGTCGCCCCAGCCTCCGTGGCCGATCAGGCAGGTATGGGGCGTGAGTTCCACCACACCCGCTTCCGGCAACCACCTGGTTCGGCGGCTGCCGTGGCACCAGGCCGCCACTTCCGCGCGCGTCCCGGAGATCGACCCGTCATAATAGTCGTGGTTCCCAAGGACGAAGTACACCGGGCAGGGAAGCTTCTGGTCGATCTCCTCCAGGTACGAAACCAGGTTCCTGGAAACCCCGATGTCCCCTCCGATCAGCAGCGCGTCGGGACTGGCGCGGCACAGGCGGTCAATAAAGGCCCCCACCCGGTTGGAGCGGAGAAACTCCAGGTGGATATCGGTGATCCAGGCCGCCTTGCGCACCTGATGCAGGCCCTTTCTGCCTTCTGGTGGTAACCTTAACCGCAGCGCCGGCTTCCGTCAACAGCACACGGCGCCGGCAGGCGTGGGAATTGCGGATTGCGGATTTCAAGCGCACGTGCTCGAAATCCGAAATCCGCATTCTGAAATCCGAAATTGTTCTGGCTGTAAAGCTGGCTACGAAACGGGACACCAGGAGGCCGACATGGCTGGCACTGTGATCAAGAAGCTGGATTTTCCCGGTGGCAGGCAGTTTCTGGTGGTGGTGTACGACCTGCTCTACGAGCCGGTGGACTGCATTGTGAATGCCGCCAACGGCGGGCTCTCGCACGGCGGCGGAGTGGCGGCGGCCATCGAGCAGGCCGCCGGCCCGCGCCTGACCGCCGAAGGCAACGCCATCATCAGGGAGCGGGGACGGATTCCGGTGGGCGAGGCCGTGGTCACCACCGCCGGAAACCTGCCCTTCAAGGGTGTGATCCATGCCGTGGGGCCGCGCATGGGCGAGGGCGACGAAGAGAACAAGCTGGTCGGCACGCTCCGCTCCGCCTTCCTTCGCGCGCATGAGCGGGGTTGGGCCTCGCTGTCGTTTCCCGGGATCAGCTCCGGGATCTTTGCCGTGCCCTACGACGTTTGTGCCCGGGCATACGTTCGGGCGGTCAGGGAGTTTTTCGAGGGACAGCCGCAATCCTCATTGCAGACCATTCGTCTGTGCTTGTTCAAAGGCCCGCTGTTGGCCGCGGTAGAAAAGGAGTTGCCCTGAAGGACCCCGCTGTCCGGGCCAGGGCGGCGGTGGCGTACCACCGGCGTCCCGCCGGCCCAACTGGCTGAGATGCGCGCCTTCAGCCAGGGGCGAACGCAGGCCGGCGCCAGATGCTGAGCCTGCAACTCAGCCCGGACACGCTGGCCGGCTAGATGAAGAGATCAACCGGGACGTGGAGGAACTCGGCGAGCTTCTTCGCCTGCGTCTTGCTGATGGACCGCTTCCCGTTGAGAATCTCCGATGTCACTCCCTTGTTGCCCAGCACCGGCCAGATATCGCGGTGTCGCAGACCTCGCTCTTCCATTAGCGATTTCAATGCCTCGCGGGGCGGCGCCGGGGGCAGCGGATAGTGTTTTGCCTCGAAATCCTCGATGAGGATCGTGAGCATTTCCGCCAGTTGTTCTTCTTCCGGCGAGAGGTCTTCGCGCTCATCCAGCTCGAGGAGCAAAGCCGTCATCCGCCTGTTCTCCTCCTCGGTGCGGATCGGCCGCGGTAGAGTTCGGACGAGCAAGCTGGCGTACCTGGTCCCATTGATCTGTGGAAGGGTGCTCATGCTTTCCATTTCCCTTTCTCGTACTGGGCATGGGTGAGGATGTACAGAATGAAGACCCTGCCCGTGCGGTAGTTCACGCGCGCAATCAGGCGGTACGCGTTGCCTTTGATGTAAAATGCGCCACGAGCCGTGTAAACGACGGCGCATGGGCTTGTCGCTCGACACCTACACGAAGACGCATCTGGCCGCGCGCCTGCAGGCGCTCACCAAGCTCGAACAATCGTACAGCCAGATGGGTGTGACTTGCGGCGCTGGGCTGGGGCGGCACCGCGCTCCCAAGGGCGATGTGCGTGTGATGTCTACAAGGGGCGCACAACGGACTGCTCGCGCAGGTAATCGAGCAGCGTGTTGGGGCCAAGGACGCCGCCGCCCAGGCCGCTGAGATTCACGCCGGCGTAGGGCACGCCGTGAACGAACACGTTGTGAGCGTTGATCCAACTGTTGGCGGCCACGAGCTGCTCAGCCACGCGGCCGGCGCGCGCCAGGTCCTGCGACCAGACGCTGTTGGCCAGGCCGTAGGGTGAGCGGTTCACCAGTTCCAGCGCTTCCTGCTCCTCCTTGAATTTCAGGAGAAAGGAAACCGGGCCGAAGATTTCCTCCCGGCAGGCAATGTTTTCCGGATCGCCGGCCAGCATCGCGGGTTTCACCCAGAAGCCCTGCTCCTTGCCCGCGACCGCGGCCGGTCCGCCCTCGAGTACCGCCGCCGCGC
>Ga0315291_10011389_pt1 | contig 10849 bp, 8 predicted proteins | sample YL17G12_20_MG_FD_203070 | JGI IMG/M metagenome (GOLD analysis project Ga0315291, IMG submission 203070) | Sediment microbial communities from Yellowstone Lake, YNP, Wyoming, USA - YL17G12_20 | ecosystem: Environmental > Aquatic > Freshwater > Lake > Sediment | place: USA: Wyoming | collected... | reverse complement strand
GGAGTTCTTGACCTTTAGGATGGCATCTTCCCCATTCTCCGCCTCCTCAATTTCATAACCTTCTTTGGAAAAGGTCTCGCGGAGAACAAAGCGAATTACCGGCTCATCATCAGCTATTAATAATCTGCATGGATACAATATCTCACCTCACAATACTGGTAAACTGCATAATAAAAACCGTTTCTTCCAGTCTTGATTTGACTTCCATCTTCCCCCCGTTTGAGATAATAATCTGAAAGGCGATAGGGAGACCAAGCCCCGTGCCATCTGGTCTTGTTGTGAAAAATGGCTCAAATATCCTCTCCATATCATCTGCAGAAATGGGGGGACCATCATCCATAATCTGCACCTCCACCATCCGCATGCCATTCTCACTATCCTGAACGCCGGTGCTTATCTTGACTTTCCCGCCCGTCTCGACAGCCTGAAAGGCATTGATGATGATATTTGTGAATGCCTGGGTCATCCTGTCGGGTTGAAGGAGACAAAGGGGTATCTCCTGCAGAGCCTTCTCAACTGTAACTGTGGGAAGTATCTTCTCCACCCTGGGATTGTGGCACACCTGATTTAGCGCCTTTATAACAAGGTCATTGATATTAGATGCCACTGCCTTTTCCGGTTCCGGATGTGCAAAATTCAAAAGGGTCTGTATCACAAGGTCAAGACGGTTCACCTCACCAACAATGATGTCGGTATATTCCCTCAACTTCTCCCCTGAGGTGTTTTCTGTCATAAGTTGTGCCACACCCTTTATGGAGCCGAGGGGATTGCGCAATTCATGGGCGATACCGGTGGCAAATGAACCGATGGCAGCCAGGCGGTCAGCCTGTTGAATCTGCTCTGTGAAGAGGGCAAGGGTGGAGAGGTCGCGGAATTCAATTATGGAACCAACAGGATTGCCATGCCTGTCAATGATAGGGTTGTTTCTCACCGAAAGGTTAAAACGCTTTCCCTTCGCATTGACAAAACTGACACGGTCAAGAACCTGCCTCCCGGGCTTTTTGAAATTCTGCCTGAAATATTCATTCAGGTAGAGATTTTCGTTCAAGAAGGAAAGAATATCTCCGATATTTTTGCCCACCACCTGCTCCGCACTCATGCCAAGGATATTTTCCGCCTGTGTGTTGACGGCTGTGATATAACCCCTTGCATCTGTGCTGATCAGACCCTCCGAAAAACCCTCAAGGATGAACCGGTTCCGTTCCTTGAACAAGTTGTTCAGATGACTGATAAGGGAATTAAAGCTTTCACCCAGGTCGCCCAGCTCATCCCTGTGAGGAATACTGACCCTCATGGTCAGGTCACCCTTTGCGGCTTCCTGGACACCCTTTGTAATCGCCCGGATGGGACGTATGATATATACCGCAAGCCCGAGCCCGAATACGAGGGCGATGGCGGATGCTATAAAATTCGCCAGAAGTATAGTATCTGCCGCCTTCTCCAGACGTCCTTTCACAAGGGATACTTCCGCATGGTCAACAACATCCATGACGATTTCATAACTGAGGATACCTGCGGTGAGCGAAATAAGAATCATCAAAGCAGGGATACCGATGACAAGACGCACACGGGTGCGTTCCTTTTTCTTAATATCTATATTGTTGCTCATGTCAGGTTGCACGAGGCTGAAAACCGCTTCCTGTCCCTGTGCGAACGTCTTGTCAGTTTTCTCTCCGGACATCGCGGTCTTGGATTTGACATCTATATCTTGCTCACTCATGTCTCACCCGCTAAATCGTTGTTCCGTAAATAACCTTCACCTGTTCCGGCAAAACCTTTTTTTCAATCAACCCCTGTCCCTCATGGAAAAACAAACCGTAAAGGTCATGACCCAGATAACTGATAACCCCATACGTCCCCATAGGGAGCTTCCCCACCTCCTGAATGCTCACAAGATACTGTCCCAACTCTACAGAGCCAAGAGGACAATCCAGCGTTATCCGGCTTTCAGACAGCCTCCTCAGTACCGCCGGAAGACTACCAAGTCCCCCATGACTGGAAAGTTCCTCAATAAGATAATTCAGATTCTGACCAAGGGGGGTCCTATGGATGGATTCAGGAACGTGAAGGGAATGAAGACAATCAAGAATCATCTTTATATTGTATCTTTCCCTGTCCTTGTTCAAACACCACAGCAATGATTTGAGATGAAGCATAAGGTCACGTAGCAACATGTCTCTCTCTCCCATATAATTTTCACTCCCTTATCCCATGAACTCATCTTCAGGAGTCATCTAAGAAGGCGCCTCAGCACATTAATGTATTCAGGGTCGGTGCCGCAACATCCCCCCACAATATCCGCTCCTGCGGCAATAATCTGTGAAATAGACTTCTCGAGGTCAGGAATCGGCTCATAAACAGTCTTGTCGTCCACTATTTTCGGCTTTCCTGCATTAGGCTGGAAGATGAGCGGAAGATGAGTCAGATTCCGGAATTCCCTCACAAGGTCAATCATGTCAGAGGGGGAAAGGGAACAATTCGCCCCGCATGCATCCACCGCTTTTTCTTCCATAACCTTCACAGCCATCTCCGGCGTCACACCCATCATTGTGCGATATCTCCCCTGTGCATCCTTGTCAAACGTCATAGTGGCAATCACTGGAAGGGATGTGACGCTCTTGACGGCGTGGATGGATGCCTCCAGTTCCTCAATAGAGGTCATGGTTTCAATAATAATAAGGTCGACCGCACTCTCAGCAAGCGCCTTTGCCTGCTCGGAAAAGACATCAATAAACATTTCCCTCGTATAATCGCCGTAAGGCTCAATCAACTCACCGGTTGGTCCTATATCTCCGGCGACAAGAACGCCCCGCCCCACTGCGGTTTTTCTTGCCACGCCGGCATTCCGGCGATTGATTTTCGCAACCTCATCATCCAGTTTAAACTTTGCCAGCTTAGGGCGGTTGGCGCCGAATGTATTGGTGGTGATATACTGGGAACCGGCATCGATATAAACCTTATGAACCTTCATTATGACCTCTTCGGAGACCATCTCAGGACACTCCCCCGCCTTAAGTCCCAGTTGGATGAACATGGTGCCTGTCGCCCCGTCAAAACATCGCAATCCCTCTTTTATCCACCTCTCGACATTCATTGCCACCGCCCCTCCTTTTTAAAAGAATCTCATGCCCGCCCCGGCATATAATGATTCCATCTCACACATTGAATAGAAATTGAATCACATCGCCATCCTGAACTTTATAATCTTTTCCCTCAATATGAACATCCGCCGTTTTTTTTGCGTGAGAAAAACCGCCTGCTCGAAGGAGATTATCCCAGCGAACCACTTCAGCCCGAATGAACCCATGCTCCATGTCCGAATGGACTGCACCGGCGGCATGGACTGCCGTTGTGCCCCCGATGAGCGTCCAGGCATGAAGCTCCTTGGGATTCATAGTGAAAAAGGATATATACCCAAGGAGGTCATAGCATAGCCTGATAATCTTTTCAGCCCCCTGCTCGGAAATATGGTAATCCTGAAGAAAAATCAGGCGCTCTTCCGATGACAACTGACAAATCTCCGACTCAATTTCGCCACACATGGCGGCAAAGCGCTCCCCTTCCAAGTGTGGCGGAAGTGGAAAAAGTGAAAGGGGGTCTCTTTCGTCATTTAATAATTCCTCTCCGATGTTAAGCACAAACAAAAGAGGCTTCATGGTGAGAAGCATGAATCCGCGGAGGATTTTGGTCTCCTCATCGAAAAGCTCGGCGCTTCGGACAGGTAAGTCTTTCTCCAGAATGCCCTTCACTTTATTCAATGCGGCGAACTCATGCCTTGCCTGTTCCAGCTCCTTTCCCGCCACCTTGTGAAGAGTTTTTTCCACCTTTGGCAACCGATTCTCCACCTTCTGCAGGTCGGAAATAAGGAGTTCAAGACGAATCGCCTCCACATCGCCCGGAATGTCAGGTGCGATACCGCTCCCATCATCAAAGGCACGTATAACGGCAAGAAGGACATCCATATTGGCAAGCGCGCGAAGTTGTTCTTCCCCCAGCCCTATCTTTTTTTCCACATCCTCGCGCTCCATACCGGCGATGTCATGATACTCAACACTGGCATGGACTACTTTCTGCGGATGCATCAAGTCAGCCAGACGGTCAACCCTCTCATCCGGGACTTTAACAACCGCCAGATTTGTGATGGCTTTGCCTCCAACCTGACTATGGGCAACTCCACGCTCCGTCGCCAAAGCTATGGAGCGTCGGCGACCCAGTTCCCCGGTGAGGGCATTAAACACTGTGGTCTTCCCACTTCTTTGAAAACCGATGATTCCAACCTTCATGGATGGAACAACACTCATCTCAAAATTCCCACCTGTCAATCCCCTCAGCCGCTGATTTGCTGGAGGACTGTTCGAAATTGTTCTACAATAGCGGAGAGTTTCTTCGTCTGATTCTCCTTGAAATCATAAGGGTCACCCAGTGTTTTATCCTCCTTTATATCCCGTTTGAGAATCATCTGAAAACCTGCCTCCTCTGTCCGTCTCTCCTGAAACTGTTTTAAGATGTTTTCAAGCCGGTCAAATTCATACTGGAGTATCTTTTTTCTGTCCAATTCAGATGCAGCCTTTTTAAGGGTTTTCTGGTAATGTTCCAGAATCTGCCCCTCAAGTGGAACGGTTTGGAGCTGTTTCATGATTATAGCCTGATGTTCAAAAGCCACCATGTCACTTGAATCGGCGATATCCCACCATATCCAGGTCTGTATCAGTTCCACAATTTTTTCCAGTGAGGGGTCAAGTGCGGAGTAAAATGTGCGCATGTCATGGACCGGGAGTTGTCCTGCACGCTTTTCCCTCTCCATTCTGTCCTTAATATTTATGATTTCATTGAAAATGGAGTTCTGGTCTGTGGGGTTGAACAGCGCCCTCCTGCGGAGCATGTTTTCCTCGCACAGAATATCTGCCACATAATAGCGGTCGGGTCCAAATGCCTTAGTGCTTTCCAGAATCTGACGAAGAGTCGTCAATTGCTGCCAGCGAATATCTTCATAGACGTGCCCGATATTAAGATTAACCCTGACAGCATGGGTAAATCTGATATCCATATAATCCTGAATTTTTTTCAGGATGCTCTCCACACGCTTTTGTGTCTTCGGGTTCAGCGGCATTGCCCATCCCTCCTCGAATAATTAACTGACCATCTCTCCTTTAAATAGCGACGGCATTCCCCACAATCTCATTGATGCGATGAAGCAGTTCATTATTGGCAAGGTCATAATCCTCAGGTCTTCCAATATCAAGCCAGAACCCATCATAGGGAAAAACATTAATGGGAATCTGTTTCGCCAGAAGCGACATCACCAGGTCATCAAATCCAAACGGCATGTCAGGTGGAATATGTTCAAGAATTCCCTTGTCCATGATGTAAATTCCCATGGAGACGTGGTGAGAATAAGAGGGTTTTTCGTGAAAGTCGGTGACCCTGTTTGCAGAGTCAAATTCAATCACGCCATAATCTGTCTTCACATCGCGGGGGGTAACCGCAACGGTGAGCAGGGCGCCGGTATCCTCATGACTGCTCCAAACCCTGCGGAGGTCAAGGTCTGTCAGGATATCACCATTCATGACCAAAAACCTCCCGGGCAGTTCAGTCATAATTTTCAACGGACCAACGGTATTCAGAGGTTTGTCCTCTATGGAGTATTTCAGGTCAAGCCCCCACTTAAACCCATTCCCGAAAAATACCTGTATCAGCTCAGCAAGATGACTGACTGCAAGGGTGATGTCTGTAAAACCGTATTTTTTCAGCTGCAAAAGCACCAGTTCCAGGACGGGTCTATCCCCAATTGGCATAAGTGGCTTTGGAAGTGAGGTGGTATAGGGCTTCAGACGCGTCCCCCTGCCGCCCGCAAGAATAATCGCCTTCATGGACTCCCTTTTACCTGTCTATAAAAAATCAACTCGTAATCCATCTGCAGATAATCAATTCTTTTTTCATATAATAGGTAATAAGGGGCGTGTCAAAGAAAAATGAGCCGGTGGTGCGCATGGGAATGGATATAACGCCACACAGTAATTCAAATCTCCTTGACGATGGATATCTGGCGGCGATGATTTCCAATATTTTATAATGCAATGAGTTCGGGAAATCTGAATTCTCAAAATCAATAGTCCGGCTCTTTCATAATTTTATGGACCCACACGCCCGCGAAATACGCAAACAGTTTGTTGCACTCGTCTGGCCCCTCATCATCCAGAATATCCTTTATATGCTGATGTTCCATATTGATACTGCAATGGTGGGACGGCTGAATGATGTAGCCCTCGCCGCCATGGCAATTGTGGGTCCTATTAACTGGACAATCATGATGGTGGCGATGGGTCTCTCCATAGGGACAGTTGTCACAGTGGCGCGCTCAGTGGGAGAAAAAAATCCCGTTCGGGCAGCCACCCTTGCCGCCACCTCTTACATGGTGGGTCTGGGTGCGAGTGTGGTGGCAACGATTTTTGTCCTCCTGACCTGTCACAAAATCACAGCGCTTTTCATTAATGACCAGCGGGTTATCAGCGAGGCTAACGGCTACCTTAAAATAATTTACGTTTTTTTCTTTTTTAACTATATCTCCATGATTGGAGGAAGCATCCTGCAGGCTTCAGGTGATACAAGAACACCAATGGTCATCACGGGATTCACCAACATGTTAAATGTCGTGGGGAATTATCTGCTCATCTATGGCAAGGGTGGTTTCCCGGCGCTGGGACTCTTCGGCGCAGGTCTGTCCACCGGCATCTGCAAAACGGTGGAGGGCACCATCATGACCATCTATCTCTTTTCGCCCCGCAGTAAAATCCGCCTGCACTGGTCTTACTTCCGCAAAATCACAAAAGAGTCTGTGCGGGAGCTTTTAAAGGTGAGCATTCCAGCATCCACCGAGCCCTTCTTTGTGAACACGGGATTTTTGGTTTTCACAAAAATTGTGGCACTGCTGGGCACAACAGCCATGGCGGCAAACCGAGTTGCCAACGCAATTGAATCCATCTCCTTCATGCCGGGACACGCCTTTTCCTCCGCATGCGCCACCATGGTGGGGCAAAAATACGGCGAGAGGTCTCCCAAAGGAATCGAGCTGACTGTCAGGCAGTCTCTGAAGGTTTCCCTCTCCGTCATGAGCGGATTCGGAGTTCTATTCCTCATCATCCCCAGTTTTCTGGCGAAAATATTCACAAACGACCACAAACTCATCGCCCTCGCATCCGTGTGCATCATGATTGGTGCGGCAGAGCAACCCTTCCTCGCATCTGTGCAAATTCTCAAGGGCGCTTTTCAGGGCACCGGTGATACCAGGAGACCCATCATCATCGGCGCTATCGGGGTCTGGGGTCCAAGACTCATTTTCTCCTACCTCCTCGGCATCCATTTCAAGCTGGGATTACCCGGCATCTGGATTGCCACCACCACTGACTGGTTTACACGGGCATGCCTTTATTTCTGGAGCTACAGGCGTAAAAAGCGTCACTTCTATGAATATCTGAAAAAACCGGAACTGCCAATTACTCATGAAGAATCTTACCCCATGCCCAAATAGGCGTCTCTGAGAAAAACTCCATAAGACTCCTGAGCTAAGAAATCCCTTGCAGAGATTTTCCCCGATTGTTTACTTCTTACATGTTGTCTTTTGATTTACAATCCGGAGAAAGGAATTTCCCGTGGAAAGGCGCATCTATCTCACAACACCAATTTATTACATCAATGCCCGTCCCCATATCGGACACGCATACACCACAATTGTCTGCGATGTCATCCGGCGTTTTTACAAACTTCTTGGCTACGAGACATATTTTCTCACAGGCACGGATGAACATGGGGATAAAATCATGCGCTCCGCCAAGGCGGCGGGACGCGAGCCGCAAGCTTATGCCGATGAAATCAGCGCCATCTTCCGCAACCTCTGGCCAACCCTGCATATCTCTCCGGATGACTTCATCCGCACAACCGAGGAACGCCATAAAAAGGTCGTCCGCGCCATCCTCCAGAATCTCTATGACAAGGATGAGATTTACCACGCACACTATGGGGGCTTTTACTGCACCGGCTGTGAGCGATTTTATACGGATAAGGAACTTGTTGATGGCAAATGTCCCGACCACCTCACTGAACCTGAATGGATTGAGGAGGAAAATTATTTCTTCAGAATGAGCGCTCATCAGGATTGGCTCGTGAATTATATAAACGCCCACCCCGACTTCATAAGACCGGAACGCTATCGCAAGGAGGTGCTCTCTTTTCTGAATGAGCCTCTGAAGGACCTTTGCATCAGCCGCCCGCGTTCACGCCTCCCCTGGGGCATAACTCTCCCCTTCGATGACAACTATGTGACCTATGTCTGGTTCGACGCCCTGGTCAACTATATCAGCGCACCGGCATATCCTGACGGTGAGATATTCAAGAAATTCTGGCAGGTCGCAAATCACTTTATCGCAAAAGACATCCTGAAACCACATGCCATCTACTGGCCCTGCATACTTCATGGAGCGGGCATTCCTCCTTATCAGCGACTCAATGTTCACGGATGGTGGAGCCTTGAGAAACACAAAATCTCCAAATCTCTCGGCAATGTGGTTGAACCCTTGAGCCTTGCGGAGAAATACGGCGCAGACGCCTTCCGCTATTTTCTCCTCCGCGAGATGGCGTTCGGATTGGACGCCGATTTTAGTGAGAAGAATATTCGCCACCGCTTCAATAGCGACCTCGCAAATGACTTCGGCAACCTGGTAAGCCGCATCACCGCTATGATTAAGAAATATTGCGGCAGTGTGATTCCGGTTGAGGGGAATTTAAACAACTCCGACCATGCACTCCTCAACGCCCTTGAAGAGGCAAAGGGCGTCCTGCCGGAATATCTGGAAAACCTGAGACTGAATGACTATATCGAGCGAATCATGATTGTCTGCCGTTTGACAAATAAATACATTAATGACCAGGCACCCTGGGCCCTGGCGGAAAAAAAGGAGACTGAACGGCTTCAAACTATCCTGAACACAGCCGCCCGCGTTACCTGCGGATGCGCCAAACTCCTCCTGCCCGTCATGCCGGAAAAATGCGCCGAGGCGCTTGCCAACTTCGGCATAACGGAACAGGCTGCGACTGCGCTGGATTCGGGATTTGCCGCTGAACGCCATGTGCAGGCTGGAAAATCGCTCTTCCCGCGCGTCATCCAGGAGCCATCAATCCCCGTCAAAGAGGAACATAAGGAGACTGTTATGGAGAATAAACCCACTCCCCCAACACCGGAATCCCCATTTATTGAATATGAGGATTTCGCCAAAATGCAGCTCAAGACAGCAAACATTATTGCCGCGGAACGCGTCCCGAACGCCGATAAACTCCTCAGGATGGAGATTGACATGGGAACTGAGAAGCGTCAGATTGTCGCCGGCATTGCAACGGATTACAAACCGGAAGATGTTATCGGCAAAACCATCATAGTGGTGGCAAATCTGAAACCACGCAAGATTCGGGGGATTGAATCAAACGGGATGCTGCTTGCCGCACATGGTGAAAAGAGTCTCTCACTCGTCATCGTGGACCGACCCGTTGAGCCGGGTAAACCTGTGACTTGAAAATCAACCCACTGAGAATGAGAATATTGTCCGCCTGAGACGGAAACGATGTAATTCCTTTCATCAACCGGAGCCTTTGAAACGATGTTTGTCACTGCAAATCTCAAGATCGGTATGAAGGAAATCTGGTCGCACAAGTTGCGCTCATTTCTCACCATGCTGGGTGTCATATTCGGGGTGGCGGCTGTGGTTGCGATGGTCGCCATCGCCGAAGGGGCAAAGGAGGAGGCTCTTCGTCAGATTCGCCTCCTGGGCACAAATAACATCCGCATTCGCAAGCAGGATTTGAAAGGGATTGAACGCACCCGCGCCATGCGCAAGTCGCCTGATGGCCTTACCCGCGCTGATGCCGCATCCCTCAGGGAAATCCTCGCCGATGTCACAAACACAGCCGTTTCACGCACCGTCAGCGCACGCCTCCTTTACAAAAACGAAATACCACCCTGCACCGTTGTAGGCGTCTCGCCCGACTATCCGGAGGTCGTGGGACACGCCGTCCAGGAGGGACGTTTCATCAGCGACCTCGACGAGAAGGAAACCAAACAGGTCTGCGCCATCGGACAGGAGATTAAAAACCGACTTTTCCCCCTTGAAGAGCCACTCAATCGGCAGGTCCGACTTGAAGGTCAGCTATTCACCGTCATAGGTGTCATGGAAAAGAAGAGTTCCGATGGTGGCATCGGGTCATTAAAACTGGGCAATCTCAACCAGAATATTTACATACCCATCACCACCGCTTTTAAGAGGTTCGGGCAGGACGAGCGAGCCGAACAACTGGATGAGATTTCTCTCAAGGTGCTTGAAGGCGCCGACCTGCAGGAGCTGGCACACGTGGTCAAACGCATCCTCCTCCGTCGCCATAATGACGTGGAGGATTTTGAGATTGTGATTCCTGAGGAGCTCCTCCGCCAGAGTCAACGAACTCAGCGCATCTTCACCATTGTCCTGACCGCCATTGCCGGAATCTCATTAATAGTTGGCGGGATTGGCATCATGAACATCATGCTGGCTACGGTTACTCAGCGGACGCGTGAAATCGGCATCCGGCGTGCAATCGGGGCAACAGAACGCCACATCCTTTTACAATTCTTGATTGAATCGCTCACCTTAAGTCTTGTTGGTGGTTTCATCGGGATTTTCGCCGGAGTCGGGATGGCGAAGGCAATTGCGCTTTACGCCCAGTGGAAGACGCCCATCTCCATCCTTTCCATTATCGTCTCTTTCAGCGTGGCGGCAATCACAGGCTTAGGTTTTGGACTGTATCCCTCCATGAAGGCGGCGCATCT
>Ga0315291_10011387_pt1 | contig 10851 bp, 5 predicted proteins | sample YL17G12_20_MG_FD_203070 | JGI IMG/M metagenome (GOLD analysis project Ga0315291, IMG submission 203070) | Sediment microbial communities from Yellowstone Lake, YNP, Wyoming, USA - YL17G12_20 | ecosystem: Environmental > Aquatic > Freshwater > Lake > Sediment | place: USA: Wyoming | collected... | reverse complement strand
CGGCCAGCCGGCGACCTGCGTAAAGACCACCGCCCCGCCGCCGATGGACTGTGCCACGGCGTGCAACTGCCGCCCGTTGTGCGAGGCCAGCCGCATCTCGACCGTGTTCGGGTGGTCGGAGTCGGGCAGCCGCTCGACGGCGAAGGTAATCTGGAGGCCCTGTTCGGCCGCCAGGTCGAGCGCCCTGGGGAAGCGCGGATCGGTGATGGGCCAGCCCATGAGGCCGGCGGCGAAGCCCAGGCCGCTCCCCTGCTGGCGATAGACCTCGGCAAAGGAGCCGCCAGGGTCGAAGGTAAACGTGGCCTGGACGGGTTCGCCGCCCAACAGGGCGCGCGCCAGTGCACCGATGAAGAAGGGGCCGGCGGTGTGCGAACTGGAGGGCCCATGCATCACAGGGCCGATGACGTCATTCAGAATGCTGATAGGTTTCACGTGTCCCCCTGGCAGATGGGAGCGCATCCGCTCAGCGGATAGTAATGCCCCAGGGCCTCTACACCCCTCCGCAAAGGCATAAACACCATGTGCAGGTTGGTACCGTGCTGAATTATAGCCCAGGCGTCGCTGGAAGGCAAAGCTGAACTCGGATGTGATAGAATTGTCAGAATCTTGCTATCCGCCAGATGCCAATTCGTTGTATAATCTGATCAGAGTGCTCCTTGACTGCCCCAGCACTTGCTCTTCGTGGGCATCCTTGAAGGGTGGTTGCCAATGTACTCCAAGGGACAATTTGTCGTCGCGTCTGTTGAAGCCATCTTTCCCTTTGGCGTCTTCGTGCGCCTGGAAGACGGCACCCGCGCCTATGTCCGCCGCCGGGAGTTGACCCTATCTGGCGACCTGGACCCTGGCAGCGTGGTCTCCGAAGGACAACAGATTAAAGCCATCGTCATCGAGCTGACCAGCCCCGGATTCCTCATGGAACTCAGTGTGCGAGACACCCTGCCCAACCCATGGCAAGAGTTCGCTCGCCGGTTCAAGGTAGGTGACGTGGTGACTGCAACAGTCAAGAATCTCTCCCCTGACAGGGTTTTCGTCCAGATCCTACCAGGAGTTGACGGCCTTGTCCCTTTGAGGGAGCTGACTTTGTGGAAAGTTGCACAACCAGAGGATGTGGTCTGGTCAGGAGATCGCGTGGAGGCGGTGATCACCCATCTGGATGCCCCGAGCAAGAGGGTGCAGTTGAGCATGCGCCGAAGACTGGAACAGCTGGCCCAGGTGGAAAGTATCGCAGAATACTTACATGAAAAGGTCCAGGCGACATCTACGCCGGAGGCTGAATCATCGGCAGAAGATGGATCCATTGTGCTAGAAGTGGAGGAACCAGAGAAAATTGAACTGGCTGGCCTGGTTCTGGTCGTAGAAGACCACGACATCATCCGGGAGCCACTGGTCAGGTGGCTGTCTGAGCAGGGATGCCTGGCTCAGGGGGCTGGGACAGCGATGGAGGCCCTGCGTTACTGCCAGGAGCAAGATTATGGGCTGATTATGGTGGATCTGGACCTGCCAGGGATGGATGGCCTGAGTCTCATCAGGCAACTCAAGGAGGCTGGTACTGATGCCCGTGTAGCCGTGATGAGCAGTCCAGAGCTGATCGCGGAACGGATGTCCGCGCTCGAGGCCTTAGGGACAGCAGAAATATTTGCTAAACCACTGGACCTGAAAGAGATTCGTCGCTTCCTGATACAGTTGCACAGGGGCGAGAGATATAGGCCATCGCCAGATACGGTCAAGGAGACAGCCCTGCCAGAAGTCCAACTACTTCGAGACCTGGCTAGAGTGATGCGCTCCAGCCGGCCTCTGGCCGAGCGGTTTCTTCAGGGGTTGGAGCGAATTGTCCGCGAGACGCAAGCAGAGATGGGAATCGTCTTTCACCTGGACAGCACTTCCCAGACCGTTTCTATCGTCGCTCAATGTGGAGACATTCCCATGAGTATGGAAGCCGTATACGCCCTGCTGGACAGCCCGGTGAAAGACATTATTCTGGAAGGGGGCATCGTCTGGGAGAATCGGGTTTCATCAGGGCGGACCAGGCAATTCCGCAAACTGCTGGAGTTGCTCCCATTTGAGTCCAGCATTGGGGTACCCATCCAGGCTACCGGGCAAACCGAACATGCGTTGTTTCTTTTCCACAGAGAGGCTGACGCCTTTTCCCGCTATCGCTTACGGGATGCGGTGGCTATGGCCACCCTCTTCGCTGTGGCGCTGGAGAGTCAGGCCCTGGACAAACAGGTTCAGTCCATGAGCCGCGTTTTTCTGAGTGGTCACCTGGCAGCCGGATTTGGTCACGAGGTGTACAATAAGGTTTCCGGGCTGGATCTACAGTTTGACAACGTCCGCGCCGATTTCGAACGCTTGACACTGGCCATCCCTGCCTTAAGTAAAGGACCCGAGTTTCAAAAGGTCCAACAAGCCCTGGAGCAGGTAGCAGAGACGACGGCAAGCCTAAAGCGTACGGTAACGGATTTTCAGCGGTTGATGCGAACAGAGGAGGAGCAGGGAATAGACGTGAATCAGACAGTGCGCCAGGCCGAGATCCAGGTGCGTCCCCTGGCCTCCCGGACAAAGACAAAGATACGCCTCGAATTGGATACCAATCTGCCACTGGCCGCTGGGAGCAGTATCCGCCTGCAGCACGTTTTCTTAAATCTGATGCTCAACGCCGTGCAGCATATGGACAACAAACCCGAAGACCGACACGTGCTGACGGTATCCACCGCCTGCAGGGTAGAGGACGATGGCCGATGGGTGCAGGCCCGTTTTTCGGATACTGGACCGGGAATTCATCGGCAACTTTGGGAAAAGATCTTTGCTCTGGGTTTCACCACTCGGGCGGGTGGGTCCGGCCTGGGGCTCTACATTGCCCGCAGCCTGATGGGGTCTATGGGAGGATGGATCGTCCTGGAAGAGAGCCTGGTACCTCTAGGCACTACCTTTCTGGTGGCACTGCCTGCGCTGGAGAAGTGAAGCATGAACGAAGAACAACTGCGCGTCCTATTGCTCGACGACGAGGCCAGCCTGCGAGAACCGCTGGAAAAGCACCTGGAAAGTAATTTCGGCTACCAGGTGGACAGTGCTGCCAGTGGCAAAGAGACGTTAGAATTGATAGAGGCAGCCCAGGGACGCTACGATGTAGCACTGATAGACGAAGTCCTTCAAGACGGACCAGATGGCATTCAGGTGATGCGGGAGATCAAGGAGCGCTACCCGGATGTGGAGTGCATCATTTTCACCGGATGGGGCCTCGACTCGTCCCTGCAAGCCTTGCGCGCAGGTGCCTATCGCTATCTGTCCAAGCCATTCAACGTGGAGGAGTTGGGGATGCTGGTCCGAATGGCAGCGGAGCACCGTAAACTCAGGCAGGAGTTAGAGACCACCAGGCGGGAGAAAGAGTGGTTGCAGACTTTCCTTGAGATCGGCAGAGCGACGACGTCGGTACTGGAGCTTGACCAGGTGCTGGAGGAAATCTGCAACCAGGTGGGCAGGCTCATAGATGTATCTGGGCTCCACGTTGCCCTTTACGATGAGAAAAGCCAGATGCTTCATTTCGAGCTTTGTCTTGACCGGGGAATGAAACAGGACAAGTGGCAACGTCCGTTCAACGCCAACAGCGGATTTACAGATTGGGTGATCAGGAATCGCCAGCCTTTATTGCTCTGTGATTATCCGAACGAGCCGGTCCCCGTTCCTCCTGTACAGCGACATTACGGCGACGAGTTGGACCAGGAAGTGACCAAATCCTGGTTAGGGGTTCCACTGGCAGTCAAAGATCAGGTGATCGGCGCGATTACCGTCCAGAGCTATGAGCCTCACCGATTTGGCGAGACCGATCGCCAAATCCTGTCTACAGTGGCCAGCCAGGTGGCGATTGCCATCGAAAATGCCAGACTGTTCTCGGAATTGGGGGAGACCAGCCGGCAATTGGAAGGTCTGATCGCCAGTTCGTTCGACGCGGTAGTCGCCATTGATAAAGACAAGCACATGACTGTGTTCAATAAACAAGCGGAGAAGATGCTAGGCTACGAGGCGGAGGAAATGCTGGGCCATACCGTGGCCAGGTTGCATCGTGACAGAGAAGAGGCCAGAAAGATTCACGACATGGTGAGCCGGGAGGGGGCCGTCTCTAACTACGAGATGATTCTGCAGGACAGGGAGGGTAAAGAGATCCCGATCCATCTATCGGCGATTTCGATCAGAGATGCCAGAAGAGTGGAGATTGGGCAGGCAGGATTCATGAGAGACCTGCGCCGGACACGTGCATTGGAGGACCGGCTGCATGCGCTAGTTCAAATGGGCCAGATCCTGAGTAGCACCCTGGACCTGGACCGAGTTCTGCAACTCGTTGTGGAGTCGGCTGTAGCAGCCTCCCCCAATGCGCAGAAGGGTGCGCTCCACCTATACGATGAGAAGACCGGCGCGCTTCACGTCAAGGCCAGCGTCGGGTATAGTCCAGACGTCGTCGAGGCCACAACCCTCAAAATCGGGGAGGGACGCGCCGGATGGGTCTGCGAACACGCTGCTCCGCTCGTGGTGGACAACGTTCAAGAAGACCCAATGTCCAAGGTGATTGACCACCCGCAATCATACGCACAAAAGTCGTCCGTCTGCGTCCCCATCATCGTTGGGCACAAGGCAATTGGTTCGCTATCCTTGGACAGTGTCAGCATGTTTCATGCGTTCGGGCCGGAGGATTTGGGGCTCCTATCTTCCCTGGCTAGCCAGGCATCCATCGCCATTGTGAATGCGCGATTGTTCGAGGAGGTTCAAAACGGACTGGCCCGCTTACGATCCGTGTACGAGGCCAGCAGCCAGATTATCTCAACTTTAGATCCAGACCGGGCCTTGCAGTTCATCGTGGACAAGGTGCGGGAGACTATGGAGGCCTGGCGAGCCAGCGTGCTGTTGGTTGACGAGGCCGGTTATCCCCAGCGCCTGGTAGCGGTAGGGTTTGATAAAGACCTCAAAGCCGACACTTCCATCCGGCCAGGAGGTATCTCCAGAGAGGTGATGAGAACAGGAACGCCTCGCTTCATTGAGGATACCACCCTAGAAGCAGACAGGGTTCACCCTCAGATGATCGCGGATGGGGCGAGAGCAGCCGCATGTTTGCCGTTTGCTCTGCAGGCCAAACCCATCGGGGTGATGTGGATCCACTATCGAGAGCCCAGACGTTTTTCGGAGGCAGAAAAGGAGACCTTGCGGCTGTACGCCAATCAAACTGCTATCGCGTACGACAATGCCCGGCGGGTGCGGGAACTAGAGCACATGCGTAGGGCTGCCGAGGCCATGGCCGGTGCACTCGAGCCTGCTCAAGTGCTGCAAGAGATCGTAGAAAGTGCCCGCGAAGTATCACTGGCAGATTCTTCTGCAATCTGGTCGTACGATGACGTTCGCAATCAATTCATCCCGGAAGAACTGGCTGCATGTGGAATACCCAGGGACAAACTGGAGAAATTCAGAAAGAGTGCACCCAAGAAAGGCGGTACTGCCGATACAGTGATGGACCTGGGTTGGGTGGGGGTCACGGATGTCCACGACGCGCGGTATGACTTTATGGGCCCTTCGACCCTGGAGCTGCTAGATGAGATTGGTGTAAAGAGCGTCCAGGGCATCGTATTGAAGGCAGGCGACGAGAAACTCGGTGTGCTGTACGCGAACTACAATCGCCCTAAGAGTTTCACAGATGCAGACAGAAGGACGCTAGAGACCTTTGCCTATCACGCCAGCCTGGCCCTGAAAAAGACCAGGCTGCTGAAGCAAGTGGGTAAGGCACGGAATGCAGCCAAGGTAGTAGCCGAGGTAAGCACATTAGGAGACCTGAGACACACACTCGATTCGGTCGTGAAAGGCATGCAGGAGGCACTTGGCTCTGATGCGGTGATCCTGTATACTTACGATCAGGAACAGCAAGATTTTGGCCTTCCCCCCATAATGGCAGGTGTGCTGTACAGGAGAGAAGTATTGGAACTTGGCTGGATAGCAAAGCAATCTGTAGTTCACAACATCTTAGCACTGGGTGAACTTCATGTGGCTGAAGACGCACCGTCCGATCCGCTGATGCGGGGACCTTTCGTCTCTCGGGAAGGCATCCTGTCTTCCGTAGGGATCCCGCTCCGGGTGGAAGATCGCAAAGTCGGAGTGATGTTTGTCAACTATCGCTCACCACATCGTTTCACAGAGGACGAACTCACCAACGTCCAGCTATTTGCCAACCAGGCCGCTGTTGCGATTTGGAACGCGCAATTGTACCAGGCGGAACAGCAGCGAGTCAAGGAACTGGCTGGCTTGAACAGCATCTCACAGACCATCCGCTCATTAACGGACATCCAGCAAGTGTATCGCCAGGTAAACGAGAGTGTAGCACAACTGGCAGGGGCGGAGATGTGCGCGGTCTTGCTTTACGATGACAAAGGAGAGGAATTGGTTTGCCAGTTACCGATGTATGGTGTGCCGGACGAGATTGGCAGACGATATCATATCCCTGTAGCCCAAGGTAGCCCCACGGGCGTCATGTGGGAGATGCAAGACTATTTGATTCTCAATGAGGTCGAGAGATATCCACTGGTAGGCGAATTGGGACTGACGCACCTGGCCCAAGAGGCAGGTCTGCGCGACACCCTGCTAGTCAAGCTGACGGCAGGCAATCGGAACATTGGTGTCATTCAGGCTTCTAACAAACTAGACGGGACGGCCTTTAGCGAGGACGATGCTCGACTCTTGTGCATCTTTGCTGGCCAGGCAGCGGCGGTCATTGAGAACGCTCGGCTATATGAGGAACTGAAACACAGTAAAGGGATTATTGGAACTCGGACCGCGCTGGCCTGGATGGGCATGGCCAGCAGTGCCTGGCGGCATACCATTGATAAACACACGATGACGATTCGGGAACAGGCGCATCTTCTGCGCCAGGATTGGGCCCATGTACCGACGTCCTATCAGGGTACAGAGGTGAGCAGGCGTATTGACACGATTGAGCGCCTGGCGACGCAGATCCTAGAGAAGCCGATCACCCCGCCTCTCTCCACTGAAGCCGGGCTGGAGTCAGTATCGCTGAGCACGCTGGTCAGTGAGCGGACCCAGCAGTTATGGCACAATGATCCATACAAGCCGATGAGGCTCCGGCTTGATCTACAACTCCATGATAGCGCCACAGCGCGGGTAAGTCCAGAGTGGTTGCGGCGAGCCTTTGATATGTTGGTAGATAACGCCGTTGAAGCTGTCACCGGCTGTGAAGAGCAAGAAATCACCGTCGGCACACGGGCATCCCGTGGGGGACTGGAGATCTTTGTGTCTGACACAGGGCCGGGGATACCCGAGGAAACACGAGCGAAAATCGGTCTGGAGTTCATCGAGAAGCCTGAAGACGCCAAGGGACTCGGCATGGGGCTTCTGATGGCCCAGACTATCGTGCAGACGTATGGGGGCGAAATTCGAGTAGAATCCACCGGCCCAATGGGCACGACTATGGTCATCTGGTTGCCCTCCGAGGAATAAGCCCTGTGACACAGACGATGGCGGCAACCTATTCTTTTCTGCTGATTGGCAGGCATACGGAGACGCAATGGCCTCTGGTGCTGCAGCAGGCGCTGTCCCCCCTGGGGAAATTGTGGATCGTGCCAGAGGAAGAAGCGTTACAGGCAGTTGTCGAGGACCATTACGACCTGATTATCATAGATGCGGGAACAGTCCGTGACGCAGCGCTTCTGACGTCCCACCTACGGACGCACAGGCCTGAGGCGCGGGTCATCATTGCCACGGCATCACCTACCTGGCAGCGAGCACGAAAGGCGCTACAAGCCGGCGCCGCCGACTATATCCGCAAATCGCTGGACACGAAGGAGCTATACGCCAGGGTCCAGGCGGTGCTGAAAGTCCCGGCGCCTTCCCGGCCGCGAGGGGGGCAATGAGATGAACACTGTCCTGTTCGCCGAAAACGATGCTGACTTTCTCGACGTGCGTACCGAGTACCTGGAGGACGCTGGCTATCGGGTGTTGAAAGCACACACCCTGGCTGAGGCAGAAAGGCTCCTACGTAACGCCCACATCCACCTGGCGATCGTGGACATCCGCATGATAAACGACGATGACGAAAGAGATAGGTCCGGCCTGACCCTGGCAAAGGACCCGGCATTCGGCTCGATCCCCAAGATCATGTTGACTGGCCGTCCGAGCTACCAATACGTACGGGAAGCCATGGGGCCAACGGGGGACGGCCTGCCACCAGCCGTCTATTTCCTCTCCAAAGAAGAAGGGCCAGAGGCCATGATCGAAGCCGTGAGAGAGGTTTTTGCCCACCACGTCCGCATCAACCGGGACCTGATTGTCCATTGGTGGAACGAACAAGGGCCTCTATCCTTTGCCCACCTGACCTGCCTCGTGGAGCCCGAAGTGGAGAGAGCCTACTTGCCAGACCGAGTTGACGAGGTAGAAGACCTGTTCCGTAACCTATTCTGCGATTATGACCAAGTCACCTTTTCTCGATTGCTCTGGCGCAAAGGGAGACGCGTAGCGATCGAGGTCTATGCTTACTCAAAGGAAAAAGAGGATAAGTTTGTCGTTACCTGTGGGCAGATCCAGGACGTCAGGACGGAACAGGAACGCCGCACCAGATTCGCTCCCCAAGCCCTCGGCGCCACAGGCCCTATCACCAGGTTCACCGCTGAGATGCGGCATTTTGGCGCTATCGCCTCGGTGATCGGAGAGGCAGGCATCGAAGAGGTCCAGCCGTTTGCCACATTCTATCGAGAAAATTCCCATAGACAGATCCGTTCCGCTCTGCAGCATCTCTTTCACACGATACTGGCCTCCTGGCACCAGCAGGGCTGTCTTGTCGAAGGGAGCAAGGACCTGCCCCAAGCGTACCGGGAACGACTGGGGCTCAGCGAAGGTATCCTTCCAGCCATAGAACTCAGACACAAGATACAGGCCCTGGCGAAAGAAGCCTTCGTCAGCAACACGGCGAATATTACGTTTACGCCCGACCGGTTGGTGATCCGTTTCTCCAACAACCGGACGCTATCCTGTCCTGACCCTGTCCTCTACCTCTACCACAATGACGACATGTTTTCTGCCTCGCACGTAATCTGTAAGACAACGCCAGGCGGCCTGGACGTAGACACGATCCTGGTAGACCGGGCAGGACGAACCTGGCTCACCGATTTCATCCAAGCAGGGCCGACTCCAATCTGGCACGATTTTGTTTCTCTCGAGGCAGATATCCGCTTCAGACTCATGGAAGCTAGCAATCTTCAAGCGCTGCATAGCTTTGAAAAGCAATTGCTGGCGACCCGTAGCCTGAGCGATACGATTGCCCTGGCCAGCGTGGAGCCAGAGCACAGGAAGGCACTGGACGCGATCCAGACCATTCGACACCTGGCCGCGGACATCGCCTGGGACGATCCGGGACCATATCATGTCGGCCTGCTCTTCTGTACGATGGCAGGTTTCGCAGCCTACGATCCTGCAGTGAGAAGAACAGACGGAGAGGCCGCCAGATTGCTTCATCGTCTTCTCCTCATCGCCTTGCTTTGTGAGAAGATTGACCAAACGAAAGAAAAGGTTTCTCTAGAGAGCCCATCCTCCCCGGCAGCAGAGAGTTTGCGCATGGATGAGGTGAAATATCAAGTGTGGGTAGGTGACAGGCAAGTGCCCCTGACCAACACAGAGTTCAATTTACTGCTTCACCTGTACCGCCATGCCGGTGAACTCTGCAAACGCTCAGACATCGTGCGCCAAGTGTTCGGTCTCGAGAATGCGAGCCCCGACGACGAGGCCAGCCTGATCAACACAAACATAGGCCGCTTGCGAAAAAAGATCGAACGCGATTCGGGTACCCCCAGGCATATTATCACGGTGCGCGGGGAGGGTTACAGGCTCATCGTGCGGCCTGAGTGATTTTCCCCTCATCATTGCTTCGAGTCGGACTAGCACAGCGTTGCCCTGGCGCCTGGCCTCTCGACCGGGCTTTCTCCCCGTTGTGAGATAATTGTCAGGCTTTTCTATTGGCCATGCCCCGAATGCCATCAAACTGCTTGTCAATTGCTTCAGCAAGAGGCAACGTCCTGCAGTATAATGGATTCAGCTCAGGTTGTCCTCGGCACATTAACAATCCAAGCAGGTCACGTTCATGGCAGCCAGTAGATAAGGAGGTGTACCATGGTATCGAATAACACACCCCTGGTAGGCATGATCGGGATCGTGTTGGTGGTAGCGCTGATCGGAGCGGTTGCGGGTCTGGGGCTCGCAGACACCGATCTGTTGAACTACAACAGGAGTGCCGCCGACGCACGCGCTCTGGACCAGGAGACCCAAGAGCGAGTTCAGGAGGCCGCGATTGACCTGAACGTTCACAGGGCCGCAGGCGCTGCTCAGATCGAGAAGACAGTCTCCGACCTGGTCAACTACATGGCGATCCAGAAAGCCCAGACCCAGGCACAGACCGAGGGAATCTGGTTGGCGGTCGAGGCTGAGCGGCGCCAAGAGGAGCAGGACCTGGAGCTCGCCCACCTGACCCGCCAGGTCGCATTGGGGGCCGGAACAGTGGCAGCGCTCATCGTGAGCACAGGACTGGCGATCTTCCTGATTCAGTGTGGCCGCAGCCGAGTTGTGTCGGCCCAGATTAAGGGAGTACAGATGAACCTGTGGCAGGCTCCTGCCTGGCGTGCCGAGCAGATCCGCCGGGCGCGGGAGAGGGAACGCAGCGAACGTCGAGTTGCACTGAGTCAACAGACGATCGAGCAGTCCATCAGCGGGGGGAACGGCCAGCACCCACCCGAGAGTAAGGAAACCGAGGACACCATAGAGCGGGTCGTCTGAGACAAGTACATGGCTGAGCACATCGGAGCGAACGCCCCGGGG
>Ga0315291_10011385_pt1 | contig 10852 bp, 8 predicted proteins | sample YL17G12_20_MG_FD_203070 | JGI IMG/M metagenome (GOLD analysis project Ga0315291, IMG submission 203070) | Sediment microbial communities from Yellowstone Lake, YNP, Wyoming, USA - YL17G12_20 | ecosystem: Environmental > Aquatic > Freshwater > Lake > Sediment | place: USA: Wyoming | collected... | reverse complement strand
ATTGATTCGTTTCTAGAAGAAACGAAAACCTTGAAGACTTAAAGCGGTCAGGTGAGGTTAGTTCAGGGCTAGGTCCCTCAATGGCTCAATGACTCAATGGCCCGATCTGCCGATTCCCTCACTCGTACCTCAGCGCCACCATCGGGTCGACCTTCGTCGCCCTGCGCGCCGGGATGTAGCCGGCGACAAGCGCCACCAGCGAGAGCAAGACGGCCGACGCGACAATCGTAACGGCGTCGCGCGCGGCGAGGCCAAAAAGAAGTTTCTCGACCACACGAACGCCGGCGAGTGAAATGCCGATCCCCACTGTCACGCCTGCCACGAGAATTATGGCGACATCACGCAGCACCAGCTGCAGGATCGAGCCCGGCGTGGCGCCGAGGGCTATCCGGACGCCGAATTCCCTCTGTCGCTGCGTCACCATGTAACTGATCGCGCCGTAGAGGCCAATCGTGGCGAGGAGCAGCCCCAACCCTCCGAAGAAGCCCGAGAGTGTGGCAAGCAGCCGTTCCTGAATCAGAGAGTCGTCAACTTGTTCGGCGAGGGTGTGAAATTCGAGTGAAATCGACTTGTCCACACCGGCGACCGATGCCTGCACCAGCGAAAGAATCGCCGAAGGGCGCTCGGTTACGCGAATCAGAAAGTTCGGACCGCCGCCGAATCCGGGCTGTTGGGTGATAGGGAAGAACGCAGTGGGAAGAGTCTCCTCACGCAGCGACACATACTTGGAATCCCTGACGACCCCCACAATCTGGATGGGCGGTCCCAGCTTCCCCGGCTCTTCGTCGAGGCGGAAGAATCTGCCGAGAGGATTCAAGTCGGGATAGAACTTGCGCGCCAACGTCTGATTGATGATGGCGACTTTGGGCGAGGTTGGGGTGTCCTGCGCGTTGAACTCGCGCCCCGCCAGAAGAGGAATATGCAGCGTCCGGAAGTACCCGGATGACACAGCATTCAGGTAGGTGTCCGCGGCGTCACCGGTCGGCGGGTTCGGCGAATCGGCATGAATAAACGTGTCCCACTGGGAGCCGCTGATGGGCGTCATCAGTGCGCGGCTGACGGAGACCACGCCGGGCAATGAGCTCAGCCGGCGTTCTATCTCATCCCAGGTGACCATCCATTTCTCAGGTGGCATACCGGCGGTCCTCGCCTCGGTGTGCATCATCAGAACGTTGTTGCGGTCAAAGCCGATGTCGAGCACGACGAGCTTCACGAAGCTTCGCAGGAACAATCCGGCGGCAACCAGCACCACGAGTGACAAGGCCATCTGCGCGGCGACGATCCATCGGCCGGGACGAAAGCGCACGTGATGTTCGACGCCCATCGCCTGGCTGCCTTTCATGGCGGCAGTCAGAGAGACGCGCGTCGAGCGGAAGGCCGGAAGGACCCCGAACAGAAGGCCGGTGAAAATCGCGATGCCCGCGGTGAATCCCAGGATGCGCCCGTCCAGCGACAAGTCGAGATACACCTGATCACGGGCGGTGGAAATAAAGCGCACCAGCAGCGTGCTCCCCCAGCGCGCGAAGAGGATTCCCAGCAGCGCGCCGGCCGTGGAGAGCATCACGCATTCGGTCAGCAACTGGCGTATCAGCCGCATGCGCGAGGCTCCCAGCGCACGCCGCACAGCCAGTTCCCGGTTTCGCGTGGCTGCGCGGGCCAGCATGAGACTGGCGATGTTAGCGCAGGCGATCAGCAAGACGAGTCCAACCACGGCCATCAGGATGTGCAGTGGCTGCTTGAACCGCTCTCGCAAGTCGGACGTCCCAGTGGCGGCGGGCGCGGTGATGAGTGACCGCTGGAGAAAACCCTTCTGCATATCGGCGGTCCAGTTCTGGGGCACGGCCGCGGCGAAGATGCGGGGTGAAAGTAGGGCGAGCCGGGCCTTCATCTGTTCGGGGCTAAGCCCGGGCTTCACTCGGCCTATGACGCTCAGCCACCACCACGAGCGGTGGTCCAGGCGCGACTGCGCGCCGTCAAAGACTGCCGAGGCGCAGACGGGAAGCGCGACGTCGAACTTCGTGCCGACTTCCAATCCGTAAAAGCCGGGCGCAGCAACGCCAATGATGGGATAAGTATAGTTGTCGAGCGAAATCGTGTTGCCCACGGCGTTTTCGGCGCCCGCGAAGTGGTCCTGCCAGAACCCGTAGCTCAGGACCGCAACGCCGGGGCAACCGCGCTGGTCATCGGCCGTGGTAATCAGGCGGCCCGCCGCAGGCTGAACCCCCAAGGTTCGGAAGAAGTCACCGGTTACCCAAAGCCCCTTGGCGTAATGCACCTCCCCGCCACGCGCCAGGTCGAATTGGGCTTGTCCCCAAGCAAAGGCGCCCACGAATATGTCTTGCTGGTTGCGGATTTGTTCCCAGATGGGATTGGTAAAACTGGATACGGCCGGGTATCCCCCGCGTGGGCTTCGTCTCAAGACCTGAACGAGTTCTTCCGGCTTCGCAACCGGCAGGTAACGCAGCATCACGGTGTTAAGCAAACTGAAGATGGCCGTGTTCGCGCCGATGCCGAGGGCGAGCGTCAGCACGGCCACGGCGGTGAAGCCGGGATTCTTAGCCAGCATGCGCAGGCCGAAGCGCACGTCTTGAACGAGCGTCTCGAGCCATACCCACCGCCACACCTCGCGCGCGCGTTCCTCGGTACGCAGGACGTTCCCGAACTTTCGCAGCGCCGCGTAGTGAGCTTCTTTGGGCAACATCCCTGCCGCCCGGTTCTCCTGCTCTTCCATCTCCAGGTGCGCGCGGATTTCCTCGTCCAACTCCTCATCGTGCCGCCTGCGCCCGGCGAGGCCACGAAGTTTAGCGAAATGTTGTTTCCAACTCATGATTCCTCCGGAGATTCGATCGCCCGATCTCCTTCTTTCATCACTCGTACCGCAGCGCCACCATGGGATCGACCTTGGTCGCCCGCCGTGCGGGGAAATAGCATGCGGCAAGGCCCACGACGGTCAGGATTAACGAGACAGCAAGCAACATCAGCGGGTCGGCGGATCTGATGCCCCAAATCCGGTTTTGGAGAATCTTCGCCAGCGCGATGCTTGCGGGGACGCCGATGCCGATTCCGATGGCGAGCCATGTCAGTCCCGCCGTCATTACCATGCGGCGCATGTCGGTGGCCTGCGCCCCCAGCGCCATTCGAATCCCAATCTCCTGTGTCCGCCGGGACACGGCGTACGAAACCACGCTATAGACACCCACCGAAACCAGCACCAGACCCAGAGAACCGAAGGCGACGAGCATCGTCACGACAAACCGAGGTTCACTGTACCAATCCTGTTGCTCAACCTTGACCTCGCTGCCCTCAACGGGCAATTCCTTGTCAATAGCTGCGAACTCCTGACGGATGGGGTTGAGGAGTCGATCAGGATCCCCGGCCGTTCGCACGAAAGCCATATTCCAAGGGATGCCCATCAGCATGATGGGAAGAAAGACCTGGGGTTTTGCTTTCGGCCCCTCGCCGTCACTGTGCGCCGTGTCGCCAACCACGCCGATGACCTCGAATACCGACTGCTTCATCTGCGGAAACCAGCCTTGCGCTTTCCAACTGACCTGCTGTCCGATGGGATTCATACCCGTAAAGTACCTGGTCGCAAACGCCCGGTTCACCACTACAACGGGCCGGGCTTGAGCCAGGTCCTGCTGCGAGATGACTCGACCCCTGAGTAGCGGAATCCGTAGAGTCTCGAAATAGCCATCACCCACCAACCGGAACCAGGCACTTTGATCCTCCGCGCTGGATTGTCCAACCACTTCGATGGGCGCAGGGCCAGCCCAGATCAGTCCGGGCCACCCCAGAGCTGCCGAAGTTACTCCCGGCAAGGTTCGCACACGGCGAAGAAGCTCAGCATGGAACTGATTTCGTTGTTCGAGTGTTTTGTACCGGCTATCCGGGAGCGGGGCTGCCACACACAGGAGATTGTCAACGTCATATCCCAGTTGAACATGGCGGAGATGCCAGAATCCCCGGACGAGCATGCCGGCTCCGGTGAGGAGAATTAAAGAAAGTGCGACCTCGCTCACCACCAGCAGGTTTCGCAGCCGGTTGTGGCCGGAGCTTTCGCCGACTCCACGGCCTCCCGCTCTGAGAAGTTCCTGCGGGTCTCGGCTCGCCGCGAGGATGGCCGGTCCCAACCCGAACAGGAGGGTGCAAACCAGAGACGAGCCCAGGGCAAATAGCAGCACCGAACCGTTGACACGAATCTCGGCTTCCGGCGGCACCATCCAGGGAGGAAGGATGGTCAGAAGGGGTCCGAGCGCAATCCGGGCAAGGAGGCAGCCCAGAGACGCCCCCACCGTAGCGAGAATCAGGCTCTCAATGAGGAACTGTCGGATCAGGCGCCCCCGGCTGGCGCCGAGCGCAGCTCGCACGGCAATTTCCCTTTCACGGGTGGTCGCGCGCGCCAGCAGCAGATTGGAGACATTGACGCAGGCAATCAGCAGCAACAAACCCACGGCTCCAAAGAGGATGTACAGCGTTTTACGAAACTCTCGCGTAAATTCGTCGGTGAGAGACTTGACGCCAAAGGCTGCGTCTTTGGGATGGTCCTTGGGGTAGAGTGCTGCGAGTTGCTTGCCAAGGATCCTGATGTCAGCGTTGGCCTGCTCGACCGTCACTCCCGGCTTCAGACGTCCTTCCACATAGAACCAAAGCGCCTGCCCCGCAACGGTCGGTGCGGAAAGATCCGCGGGAAGGCAAACCTCGCCGCACCACTCGAAGCGTGGCGGCATGACACCGACGACGGTCGTGGGTTCGTGATTCAGTATTAGGGTCCGCCCGACGATGCCCGGGTCGCCGCCGAACTTACTTTTCCAGGCCTTGTTGCATAGAACGGCCACAGGTGGTGCCCCCGTTTGGCTGTCCTCGGGTCCGAGGGAGCGGCCAATGAGAGGAGCTACGCCGAGGACACGAAACGTGTTGTCGGTCACCCGCGTCCCGCGTAGCCACTCGGGTATGCCGTTGCGTGATAATGACAGCTCCTCACTCGCCTCTCCGATCACTTCGTCAAACACGTGGTTCTGCTGCTGGTAATACAGGAACTCCGCGGGGGAGACGCCCGTTCGAGACGCGTTCGGGCCCTGCTTCTGGTCGTAGGACACCACAATCGTCAATCGGTCTCCGTCCTTGTACGGCCATGGGTTTAGCGTTGACCCGTAAACGACGCTGAAAATCGCGGTCGTGCCTCCGATGCCGAGCGCCAGCGTGAGCACCGCCACAGCGGTGAAGCCGCGGTTCTTGACCAGCATGCGGAGGCCGTAACGAACGTCCTGCGCGAGAGTCTCGAGCCACACCCAGCGCCACATCTCGCGCGCGCTCTCCTCGGTGCGCAGGACGTTCCCGAACTTCCGCAGCGCCGCGTAGTGAGCTTCTTCGGGCGACATCCCTTTCGCCTGGTTCTCCTGCTCTTCCATCTCCAGGTGCGCGCGGATTTCCTCGTCCAACTCCCCATCGTGCCGCCGGCGCCCGGCGAGGCCGCGGAGTTTCGCGAAATGTTGTTTCCAACTCATGATTCCTCCGGAGACTCGACCGGCCGGAGAATGCGCGCGATGGCCTCGCTCAGGCGATCCCACCGAGACGTTTCCGCCATCAATTGCCGACGCCCGGCGGCCGTCAAGCGGTAATAGCGCGCGCGGCGTTTGTTCGGCGAAACCTTCCATTCGGCGGTGATCCAAGCCTCTTGTTGCAGGCGCTGGAGCGCCGGATAAAGGGAGCCATGCTCGACCTTCAGCACGTCGCTCGATGTGCGCTCGATAGCGATGGCGATGCCGTGCCCATGAGCAGGCCCCCAAAGGAGCGTCCGCAGGATGAGCATGTCGAGCGTGCCTTGCAGGAGTTCGATCCGTTCCCGTTCTGCGTCTCTACGTGGCATAGGTAGACGTCCTACTAGACTTCAGGTAGAGAATCGACTAGAAGGGCTGCCCGTGTCAAGCATTTTGTTCGGAGCCAATCGGATGGCAAAAGGCCGCAGTCTGAGAGGCGATTACCGGCCGAAATAGGCCCGAGCAAGGTAGGAAACCCCCAAGACGAGCAGGAGCACGTTTGCGGCGAGAAAGAGGTGCTTCCGGAATTGTTTGTGGAGGCTGGCGCCCCACGCCATCAGCCAGGTGGAGAAGATCGCCGCGCCGTAATAGCCCACCAGCCCGCCCACGAAGAACGGCATGACGTGCCAGTATCCCTTCAGGCGGCCTTCGGCGATGACCGGCCCGGCGACCGTCAACCAGTAGATCCACGTCCCGGGCGCGCCGAGCTCGGCCAGCGCGGCCACCGAGACGCTGGCGTAGGACATCGCGCCGGAGCGAGCCATCTCTTCCTGGCTCTTGCGCCGCATCTCGACCAGCGAATAGCTTCCGAAGGCGAGTAACGCAACACCGCCCACATAGGCCACATAGTGAGCGATGTCCTGGGGTACGTACCGATAGAAGAAAAAAGTCACGAGCAGCAGGGCGCCATCAATCACCAGCGGCGGGACCAGCAGGACGATGATGGCGCGCAGCCAGCGGTTGAGCGCGACCTGGGTAAGCGCAATTAAGTGCAGCGGGCTGGGAATCAGTCCGCCCACAACTCCAGTCCCCAACCCAAGTAAGAGCAAATCCATAGGCGAGTGAAGCGCCCAGCGATGTTATGAGTCCGGACGTGAAAAGTAAAGGCGCGCCAACTCGTCCGGCAGTTGATTCTCCCGGTCGGCGTCCCCGATGGGATTCCCTCTGACTTCTGTCTCCTGACTTCTCTCTTTTCTTCGCCCGTCCTCCCCTGTAACCTGTAGCCGCTACGATGCCGTCGCCCAAAATCCTGATTCTGACCATCCCGCATGGCGCGGCGCACCAGCGCGTCGCAGCCGCTTTGAGTAAGGCGCTCCTCGAGATCCGACCGGACTTGACGGTCGAAATCGTCAACGCCCTCCTGTATTGCGCGCGCTGGTTCCGCGCCTATTACAACTCCTACGAAATCCCGCTTAAATACTGGCCGGGTTTGTGGGGATGGATTGAAGGCAAGCAGCATAGTCACACGGCGACCGGGCCTGGTTGGCTCTACCGGCGGGGCGGCACAGGGCTGTTTCGGTTCATCGAGCAGTTCAAACCAGACATCGTCATAGCCACCGAGGTGGGTACTTGTGAACTCGCGGCCATGCACAAGCGGGAGCGTCACGCAGGGTATTTCCTGGTGGGGGCCACGGCAGGCGTGGATGTGGACCGGCCGTGGGCCCAGCCGGAAGTAGACCTCTACCCCGTCATGCCGGGCGATGTCGCCGCCCAACTCGAAGAAGCTGGCGTGCCTCGCGCCAAGCTCCTGTCCTGCGGCGTGCCCATCGATCCGGCGTTCGGCTCACTTCCCGATCGCCCCGAGGTCCGCGCCCGGCTGGGAGTGGAGCAAAGCCTCCCCTTGGTGCTGGTCCTCTTCGGGGGCGGCGGGCATGGGAAACCGCGCCAAATCGTGGCGGAGCTCGAGAAGGTTGCAGACCCTTTGCAGGCCGTGTTTATCACGGGCAGAAACCAGCAAATGGAGGAAGACGTCCGGCGACGCTGCCAGGGCCGGCCGCACTTCCGGGTGCTGGGGTGGGTGAATAATATGCACGAATGGCTCGCCGCTGCGGACCTGCTGGTAAGCAAGCCCGGAGGGATGACCGTCACCGAGGCCATCAACTCCGGCGTTCCGCTGCTGGCGCTCGATCCCTTCCCCGGCGCCGAGGTGCGTGCCTGCATGCTGATCGAGAAGTGGCAGGTGGGTTTCTGGCTTAGAAAATCTGGAGATCTCGCGCCGGCTCTCTCGCGTCTATTGGCACATCCTGAGGAAATCGAACGGATGCGCGCCCAGGCGCGAGAGCTCGCGCGTCCTCACGCCGCGCGGGACGCGGCCGAAGCCATCCTGCAGCGCTGGCGAGCGCGGGGTTAGACCAGAACCAGATCCGGATGGTAGATGCAACCGGAAACGTGCCGGGCAACCGCGATCAGGCGGCGGTCGGGGTTGAGAATTTTCAGCAGGCTGGCGACGGCCGGACGTCCGTCGGCGGTGGTTCCCCGTCCGGGCCGGAGGGCCTGAGCCAGCTCAAACGCGTGCCCGTGGCGGACGCTCTTCTCCTCCCGGCCACGCACAACCAATTCCGGAAAATCCGGAAGGAGCGCTTCGAGCGGCACGCGGCAGCTTTCCACAGTTCCTTCCTGGACGGCCAACCCGAGTTTCTCCAGAGTCACCGCGCGGCTTTCCTTAAACTCGGCGACGGCGGTACGGCGGAGCTCGGCCAGATGCGCGCCACATCCGACTTTCTGGCCCATATCGTGGGCAAGAGCGCGCACGTAGGTCCCGCCCGAGCACTCCACGGCGAATCGGACGCTCTCGCCCTCAATGTGCAGCAATTCGAGGGCATAGATTTCCACCTCCACGGGAGTCAACTGGACTGGTTTGTTCTGGCGCGCCAGCTCGTAGGCCCGTGTCCCGCCCACGTGCTTGGCGGAAAAGGGCGGGGGCGTCTGCAAGATCCGTCCAGTGAATTCCGGAAACACCTTGTTCAGCACGCCCTCATCGAGCTGAGCCGCCACCGGGCCGGACGTCGGCTTGCCCGTGGCGTCGTAGGTGTCGGTCGAGACTCCGAAGCGGATCGTCCCCTCGTAGGCCTTCCGTGACTTGAGGTAGAACTGGGCGAAGCGCGTGGCCTTGCCCACGGAGAGCGGCAGGACGCCCGTCGCAAACGGGTCGAGGGTTCCGAAGTGACCCACCTGACGGATGTGCAGCAGGCGTCGCACTCTGGCGACGACATCGTGTGACGTGAGCCCGGCGGGCTTGTCGATGACGAGCACTCCCGAGAATTCCGGCGACGTTTCAGGCATGATCCAAACGCGCTTTCGAAGGGTAGCGGTATGTTGCTGGCGGCTAGGCTTCCTTCTTGAGGTCCTTGAGCAGCAATGCGACTCGTTCCGCTTGCTCCGCTTCGCGGTCCAGGGCGAAGACGAGTTCGGGAGTTCGCCGCAGGCGCAAGCGCTGGCCGATTTCGCGCCGCGCGTAGCCCGCCGCCGAGGCCAGCCCTGCGAGGGTTTCCCGCTGCGAGTCATCGCCCCCCATCACCGAGACCAGCACGCGCGCGTGACGCAGATCGAGGCTCAGATCCACGTGCGTGACGGCGGCAAAGCCGATGCGCGGATCCTTCAACTCTCCCGCAATCATCTCCGCCACTTCTTCCCGAATCTGATCGGCGAGCCGCTCATGACGATGGCCGTGGGGTGGCATGATCGAACCATCGAGCCATCACGCCAGCGAGCCATGGAGAAACCGATTTCTCGGTGATCCGATGGCTCGATGAACCGCTGACCCGATCAGAAGAATTCCAGCGTATGATCCGCGACGTCCCCACCGAGGATGCTCTCAGCCTCTGCCAGCACTTGCTGGAAAAGCGATTCCAGCAGCGGCTGACTGTTGGAGATCGAGACGATGCCCAGGGTGGCGCGCTGCCAGACGTCCTGATGATCGAGTTCGGCGACAGCGACGTTGAAGCGCGCACGCAGGCGGTCGCGCATCTTCCGCAAGACCGCTCTTTTTTCTTTGAGGGAATGCGAGTAAGGGAGCTGGATTTCCAGGGTCAGCACACCGACCGGCATGGCTGTTGTGCTCCCGACTCAACCCTTCAGACCAGCGCAGGCTCAGCGACCTTCTCGACTACGAAGGCCTCAATGACATCGCCGACTTTAACGTCGTTGAAGTTCTCGAGCCCGATGCCACACTCCATGCCGTTGCGAACTTCGTTCACATCTTCCTTGAAGTGCCGCAACGAACGGACCTTGCCCTGGTAAACGACCACGTTGTCCCGGACCAGGCGGATCTTGGCCTCGCGCGTGAGTTTGCCGTCCTGGACGGAGCAGCCCGCCACGGTCCCCACCTTCGAGATGCGGAAGGTGTCGCGCACTTCGGCGCGGCCGAGGGTCACTTCCTTGACGGTGACCGCCAGCAGCCCCGTCATGGCTTTCTTGATCTCATCGGTGACGTTATAGATGATCGTGTGCAGGCGGATATCCACCTGCTCGAGTTGCGCGAGTCCCGTAGCCTTGCGCTCCGGCCGGACGCTGAAACCGATGATCACCGCGTTCGACGCCGAGGCCAGCAACACGTCCCATTCGGTTATCGCGCCGACGCCCGCGTGGATGATTTTGATTTTCACCTTGTCCGTGCTCAATTTCGTCAGCGTGTCGGCCAAGACTTCCACCGAACCCTGCACGTCCGCTCGGATGACGAGCGGCAGTTCCTTGACATCGCCAGCGGCCAACTGCGCGTGCAGTTGCTCGAGCGTCAGCCGTGCGCTCTTGGCCAGCGCGGCATCGCGCCTCTTGGCCTGGCGGTGCAAGGCGATCTGCCGCGCCTTCGCGGTATCCGCGATTGACAGGATGCGGTCTCCGGCCTGGGGCACGTCTTCCAGACCCAGCACCTCGACGGGCGTGGAAGGCGGAGCATCGGCCACTGGCCGGCCGCGGTCGTCCAGCATGGCGCGGACCTTGCCGTAGATGGAGCCCACGATGAAGGAGTCGCCCACGCGTAGCGTTCCGTTCTGAACCAACACCGTGGCCACCGGGCCGCGGCCGCGGTCCAGTTTCGCTTCCAGGACGGTTCCACTGGCAGGGCGCTTGGGGTTCGCCTTAAGTGCCTGAAGATCGGCGACCAGCAGGATCATCTCCAGCAGAAGGTTCAGGTTTATGCGCTCCTTCGCAGAAACTTCGACCGTAACCGTCTCACCGCCCCATTCTTCGGGCATCAGGCCGTGGTCAGAGAGCTGACGTTTCACGCGCTCGACCTGGGCATCCGGTTTGTCGACTTTGTTGATGGCGACGAGAATAGGCACTTTGGCGGCGCGGGCGTGATTGATCGCTTCCAG
>Ga0315291_10011384_pt1 | contig 10852 bp, 14 predicted proteins | sample YL17G12_20_MG_FD_203070 | JGI IMG/M metagenome (GOLD analysis project Ga0315291, IMG submission 203070) | Sediment microbial communities from Yellowstone Lake, YNP, Wyoming, USA - YL17G12_20 | ecosystem: Environmental > Aquatic > Freshwater > Lake > Sediment | place: USA: Wyoming | collected... | reverse complement strand
TTTTATATAAAAACTTTGTTCAGACCCCAAATTTACGATTTTTTTCCTTATTTATAAATAAAATTAAAAGAATTATGGAAAAAAATTCAAATAAACAAATGACTATTCAAGAACTTCAGAAATATATCATTTCAGAAGCTACTAAAATGTTAAATGCTGGTGATGCTCTTGACATAAAAATGAACTCAATGGATAAGTTAGCTAGTTCTGATGGAGCTCTTGTTAAATCTAAAGAAAAAGGCGGATTTGAAGTTAAAAAAGACGCTCCTGCAAAGGCTGAAAATATAGAATCAACTGAAGAGACAACTGAGGTTAAAATGAACCAAAACGATAAAGAAGGTGGTTCTGATGCAAAAGTTGCTGCTGCTGTTGAGGTTGAAGCTGCTTCTTCTACAAAGAAGGGCGATTCAGTAGAAGGTATGCATAATGCAGACTTCGAAAGTAAAGATAAAGGTCCATCTACAGATGCTTCTACTCCTTTTGAAGAAAAAGAAGGTGAAGTTAAAATGGATAAAATGGACAAAGTTATTGACGATGGTACAAAAACTTTCGTTGCACCTGGAGCAGAAATGTCAAAAGGAGCTAGCACTGGTCAGCACAAAGCAAATTGGTCAGAAACAGCTAAAAACGAAAAAGATAAAGCTGAAGTAATTGCAAAAGGAATCCAACTTCCAGAAACTTTCAAAAACAAAAAAGAGCTTTTAAATTTCATTAACGAAGAAGCAAAAAAACTTTCTAAGCTTATTTAAATTCTTAAAGATATAAACTTTAAAGAACCAAGGCCAAAAGCTTTGGTTTTTTGTTTTAATATACTTATATTTTACAAAACAATAATATGATTTTAAATATAGAAAAATACGCATCAAAATATTTGTATGCAAATCTTGATACCCCCACTGGAGATATATATTACTGTGATTGCGGAGAAATATTTACAAAAGGCTCTGCTGATGAGGAAGTAAAAAAAGAACTGGTAGATGCTGGAACAAAGGTTTCAGAAATGTCAATGGATGAAGAGTTGGCAGCTGAGTTTAGGGATATTTACAAAGGAGTTAAACTTGGTTTTGAAGAAGAAGTTAAGTGTCCAAAATGTTCAAGAAATTTTCAATCATCTCTTAATAGAGAAACTCTTATAGTAAATGGAAATTCTTTTATTTCTGGATATTCTTTTAAAGAAACTGATAGTGATTTATTTTTATATTATTCAGTTATAAAACCAGATTTAAAATCAATTGAGAAGGTTGATTTTTCAGAAGATTTTAAATATTTAAGATTTGAAAAAGAAACCAAAAAATTATTTTACAAAGATTTAAATCGTCACCCAAACTTAACCATGAATGAGGTTGAATTTGACCTTGATGAAACTATTTCTATTGTAGATAAATTTTTTGTATTTGAAACAACAAAGATAGTAAATATGTTTGACCTTCACTTATTCCTTGGGAGGGTTTCTAATTTTATAATAGATGCAAAGAATATAGATATCATACACGAATTACTTGATAGCTTACAGGGCAAAGCGGGTGATTCTGGCGTTGATGTGATTAAAAAAATAATATCAATATTCTTCGGAATAATAAAATATTCTAATCTATCTACAATTGCAATGACTAAAAGTTCTGTGTTTTTGTATGACTTAATGTTAGAGTGTAAAATGCCAAAACCGCAAATTCTTATTGAAAATAACATAACCTCTCCAATAAAGATATTTAACTTTCTTATACAGAATTATGTAAACAAACTAAGTGAAGAAGTAAATTCCGATAACAAAGAAGTTCATGAATTTACCTTCAAATCAAAACAAAGAATTAGCTTTGACGACAATGGAGAGAATGTGAAAGTTGAAAAAACAGATGAAGAACAAACAGTAAAATTTCAAATCAGAGACGCTAATGATTACATAGAGGGAAAGGTTAAAAAAGCCAAAGGTCAATACCAAGTAGAAGACGCAGTAGAAGATGGTACCGTATCCAAATTCGTATTTAAACAAATAAGAAATTTTTCTGATTATAAAAAAATTATAAAATTCTTTAAACTTGTAGAAAGACAAGAGCTTATAACACTCCTTCAGAAATATGAAATTGACTTCCTATTGAATGTAATTGATTTAATTTATTTCAGAAAGAAACTACAATTTAAAGAACTTGAAAGATTGCTTGACATAATATTGGATGCAACGGCAGTTAAATCAAAAGAGAATTGTGCATTTTTAGATGGTATTCTTAGGATGAATTATGACTTTGTAAAAGATTTTGATTTCATTACATATGATGATACTCTTATGATGATTGAAGTTCTTGAATTTGACCCCAAGGTTCAATTTACTAAAATTAAAACATGGAAAGGATTAACTGAATACCACGATAATTTAATAACATATTTCTCAGTTCTTAAAGATGAACAAAAAAATGGTTCTATTATGAATTTCGTTTCTAAATTTAGATTCCTGGAAGATAGAAAGGATTATGATGGGCCTCTTGAAATTAGATTGCTTGCAACGCCAAGTATGATTATAAACGAAGGTATTGAAATGAAACATAGCGCTTCCGCTTATGCAAGCCAGGTTGCTCAAGGATTTTATTTAATGGGCCAAGTTTATGATAAAAGCCCAGAAAGAAAAGATAATGAGCCACCAAGATATACGATAGGTTTTAATTATGATAAACTATCTGGATTGGAATTTGACCAGGTTAAAGGGTTTGCTAACGAGCTTGGCGGAGCCCCTATGAAATCCGACAGGTTCAAAAAAGAAGTCATGAATTGGTTGACAATAAAAGACGTTTCATATAGGCCAATAAAAGATTTGAAATTAAGTGGGGAGGACATGGACCGTGAATCTGAATTGTAAAAGTATATTTCTTTATAATAAAAATGATGAATTAACAACTTATGTTGATTTGGATGATAATGATAAGCTCTATAATTATTATCATCTTTCCGAAAGAGATTTAACACGAATTAATATTTGTAGTTATAAAGAAAAAAATAAAACCTATACAGATGTAAAAAAAGCCAAAATAACCTTTGGCGAAGATTGTACTCTTCATCATATGTTTTTAGATGGAGATAGTAGAGTTGTAGCTATAAAAAGAAGTTCTTTAAGGCTGGACCCAGCCGAAGCCATCTCAAAAGTGTACTCACACAACGATGAAGCCATAGAAAGCTTTACTATTAGCTCCGATAAGATTAAGGATTGGCTGTCAAAGATTTAAAACTATATTTTTCGACCTATTTATTACTAAAATAGCTCAATGAAGATTAAAGATTATTATCTAAGCTTACTTAGTGAAAACGAAGATTTTTTCTACGCTGATAATCAGAGTATTGAAAAGACAACTGACGTTCATATTGATAAGGCTGGAGATACAATAAAAATAGACTTTGATACAACTTATGGCAAGCCAGGTAGTTTGGTTGTAAAGTACTCCAAATTTAAAGATTGGTATAAAAACAATATTGACAAACATGACAACGCATTCAAAGCATTTGTTGAAGAATATTTAACAAGCGCAAAAGAAACAGAAGATGTTGTTAGTGAGGTTATTGATGATGATGGAAACATCATGTCTAGCGATGATAAACCTAATAATTCAACCAATACAATGGTAGGTTCAAAAAACAATTGGGATTTAGAAAAACTTTACAAAACACTACCTAAGTCAATTAGATTTTATGGTGGAGGCGGCCTAGGAATGGGATTTGTAACCTGGTAATATAATTAAAAGAAATTAATATGAAAAACGAGAAAGACAGAATGGTTGAATTGGTAAAAATGTTCTCTAAGAAAGATGAAATATATCTTTCAAAAGATGACAAAAAATCTACTAATGAAGGTTTGACCAAAGAATACCTTAGATTGCAGAATTTAGCATCTGGTAAGGCAAACTCAACATTTAAGGAAAATTATATGAATTCCAATGACTTTGGAATGAGCGGAAAACAAGGAAGAACCGTTAATTCAATCATAGACCAAATGTATGACAACCCAGCTATTGCTTATAAGCCAATTAGACAGCCTTTACAGGCAGAAGAGGGATTTGAGCTAGCTATCAAGAGAGCGCTTAAATCAGGAGCTCCTGTGCAAAATATGGGCTTCTACGATGAAGTTAACTGGCACCTACAAAGTCTTGGCTTTGCGGCAAAGAATCCTTTAGACATTAAGGGTGTTCTTTTAAAGATGTTAGACGAAAAATAATGAAAAAACAGTTTATTACAGAAACTATAGACAAGCTTAAAGGTTTAGTCAATGAGGTTGGGGAATTTAATTATAACAAAAGATTCACCCCTACTGATGTTGTTGCCAAAAAAGCAAAAGAAGCACTTGCTTCCGTAGGCCAATCTGATAATACTACTCAAAATACACACGAAGGTTCTGGAAAAGAAAAGGCTGTTGAGCTTGCTGAAAAGAAATCTCAAACTATTGACCAATTAAAAAAGATGGGAACTTTCTTTACAAACAATGCTGCTGCAGTTATTAGAATAAAACAACAAGGTGGTCCTCAAACTGATGAAGAAAAAGGAATTATGCAAGCCTGGAACTTACATGGCGGAGAAGAAGGAAATCAGTGGGTTAAAAATGAATTGAAAAAATTTCATGACGAAAATTTAAGAACCAAAAGTAATTTAAGAAAAGCTGGTGGTGCTGGAAAAAATAAAGGTATGGGTACATTCAGTACCAACCATATGGACACAACAAACCATAGAATTCACAGATAACATTTGTTTTTCTGTTTCATAAGTATTATATTTTACAATAAACAAAAAAAAATATAAACTATGAGCACAACTTTCGCATCTTCTGCTTTTGCAGAATTAGACAAAATTAAAACACCAAATTTCGATGGAGCTGCAAACTGGAATTATCAAGATGCAGATGATGAATTGGTTCTTATTGCTAAATTTTTAGCTTCCAAGGCAAATCATGAATCTGAAATTGACCCTAGTAGAATTAAATTCTTTTATACAACAAAAGTAAAAAAAGATGGCGGTAAATTTATTCTTGGAACATTATCTGCAATAGATGAATTACAAAGAATGATTAATGATAAGTATGATTATATTTTGTGTATTTACTACCCAGTTTGGAAAGACCTTGATTCTAAAAACAAAGCAATTCAGTTGGATAAAATTCTTTGTGGTGTTGATTTAGCACAAGGTAAAGATGCTGCTGAAGTTGTAGTTAAAAAGAAAGCAACAGACGTAAGAGAATACGAAGAAAATATGAAACACTTTGGCGAATTAGAGGTTATGAAAAGTTCTGAAATCGTTAATCTTGCAGTTACTAGAATTTTAGAAGAAGAAGCTGAGCAAAAGAAGATAAAGAAAGAACAAAACAAAGCTAAAAAAGCTAAGAAAAATGTCTAATCCTAGAGAGGAAATATTAAAGCTTGCATCAGAAAGGCTACAAAACAAAGTTGAATCCATTATGCTTGGAGTTAATATTCTTTTGTCTAATCCAGAAAAATCTAACAATGTTGTTGATGATATTGTAAAGATGATGGATGATTTGGCAATTACAGAAAGTGCCTTAAATCATGCTAGAAATCTTTATACTCAATGTGTTGCATTAAAACTTAAAGAGATGTCGGAAGCACTTGAAAATAAACCCAAAACAACAGAATGATGATAATAATTTTAAAAATAATACTTGGCCTATTGGCCTTAGCTAATATTTTTGTTTTCAGATTTATTACAAAAGACTTCGCAAAAGTTAGAAAGACAGATGGTTTTGATAGCTTGTCTATATGGGAAAGGATTAGATTTAGTTCTGTTTTCTTTTTTATGTTCGCAGCCTTATTAAGCTTGTTTGTCTTTTTATTATATTTTATAATAATACCATTGCAAATAGTCTGATGTTTAAGAATTTGTGGAAATATTCTAAATTAAGATTTTATATCTTGAATACAATCTGGAATTATAAATTCTGGTTATTTTCTAAAAAAATCTACCGTGATGTAAATCATAGAGTTTCTAAGATTGATGAATTTGAAATGGATTACACCTTCAAGCTAAAACCAACAACTAAAGTCATAAGCAGTAGAAGGTTTTCTGGTTATATTTTTGAAAATAGAATATATCATGATAACCCAGGAATTCAAGGTATAGATTCAGAAACTTGGCAAGCCTGGAAAAGAAAAGGCCTAATAGATTAATTTACAACACAAATCTCGATTCAAAGTCGAGATTTTTTGTTTAAATAGCTTTTTTTTTAATATTTATTAGAAAACTCCTAATATGGCCAAAAAAGAAGAAATATATCCTGAAGGGTATCCACGTCAAAAAGAGAGCTTTAGCGATGCGCAAAAGTTTAAATTCGATGTGTTTGAAGCTATAAGAGAAATTGCTCTTGAGACTACAGAAAAATCATTTGAAGACAAAGGTTATAAAAAACAAGAAGGCGGAGCTGGCGAATACAGTACTGGTGAAAAATACGGAGCTGGAACGTCATTGGCCCACTTCAACATTAGATTATCTTCTAGACCAAATACAAACACTTACTTTGAGAAAATTATTTATTTCGGTGGAAAAAAAGCTATCAGCGATGTAACAATCGGTTGGGATGCTAAAAACAAAGCTATTGAATTAGCTTATAAAACATCAGAATTTAGCGCATTCAGAGGTTATCATGAGAAAACAAGTTATGATGGTGCACAGCTAATTAATGATAGAAGTAATTTTGTGATTGACTCAATCGCATCTTTTAAAAAAGAATTAAAAAAAATATTTAAAGATTTTGCCGACAGAGAAGTAGCTTACATCACAAGTACAAAAATAGGTATCGAAGATAAAACAGAAAAAAGTATTAATTCAATGGTAGAAAACTCTATGAAAAAATTTAGCATAAAAGACCTTATGACTTCTTCTGATGAAGAATTGTCTAACACTGTAGATAACTACATCAATGAAGGTAAAAAAGAAAAAGAAGATACAGTTAGAACGACAGAGCCGAATTCCCCTGAGGTTATTGCAGCTAATTCTCCTGATAAACTTTTATTTGATGACGAAGAAGAGTCAACTATAAAAGAAGAAGAAGGTGGAACTGGCGCAACTACAGCTGGTCCAAATGGTGCTGGCGCTGGTGCTTATAATACTCCAATGGCATTTAAAAAAGGTGGAGATTTAAACCTAGAAGAAAGAGAAAAGTTTGAAAAAACTTCTTATGCTCAAGGACAAAAAGCAAAACCTCATGTTGAAAAAACAATGAAAGAAGGAGATACTTTCTGGACTACAGTTGAGCTTAATCCTGGTTCTGGTTATGTTCCTAAAGGAATGGAGCATAATTTTGAAATGGGTGCGCATGCTAAAAATACAAATAAAAATTACCCAGGAAAAATGAACGAATCAGTTGAACCTAAAAAAGAAGACGCTTCTTTATTGAAAGAAAATTTAATTAAAAGAAAATTCTCTTCTCTTAATGAGAACGCAGAAAAAGGAATTAATAAGAGATATATCGTTACAGAACAAAGAACAAAAGCTGAAGAAGAAAATAGATGGAAGAAATTAGCAATGTTCGAATCTAACGAGACAATCAATCGTGAAGAAAACATCATTGAAGAATGTGGCTGTGCTGTAGATAATTCAAACGGACATGAAGTTACTATGGACATGGGTCAAAGCGAAAATGAAAGAGAATTCATGCAAAGAAACTCAGATGCTGAAGTAGGTTCTGATAACGTTGATGGTAGAGAAGTTGTAATGGTAGCAAAACCAGGTTCACTTTCAAATGCTATGTTCAAGGTGTTTAAAGAAGATTATCTTAATGAAGGTAAAGCTTATATGAAAGACCTTAACTCAGGTAATTTGGTAGCAAACCCAAATTTCAAAAATAAGAAATAATTAACTAAAAAATTTTATTAAAAACCACCCCAAAAAGGTGGTTTTTTTATTTTGTTTTATTTATAAAATACTATATATTTCTTGTATAAACATTCGAAAATATGAAAAAAACAAAGGTTGAGAACATATCTAAGGTTAAACTTGAATTTTTCCTTAAGCAGAACAAAAAGGACATTAGAGTCACGCTTTCTCCAGGGGAAGAATCTTGGTTCGACAAAGGAACTACAACAAAGTCTATGATTTTATATGGCAGAAAAGGCCTTATTAAAATTCATGACACAGATTCAACAATTGAACAAGATATTGATGCTAATAACGATGAGGCTTTAGATAAACTTCATACAACTGAAGATATCAGAACAATTGCCATTGATATCGTACCACCACAATCATTAAGCGCTCCAGATGCAAAATTGTTTGCAGAAATAAATTTTGATTCTATAGAAAAAAAAGCAGAACCGTCTATTTCTGATATAGAAGATATAAAATACCTGCAAGACAACCTATTCAAAGCTCTTGGATTACCTGCAACTGAAGATGTTTCTTTTTCTCTACTTGAAAAAGCACAAAAAGAAACTGAAGAATATAAAAACGAATCAGAGAAAACATACAAAGGAAAAAAGAGAGGTAGAAAGAAAAAAAGAGGCCCTAAACCAGGTTCTAAAAAAAAGAAAGCAAATAATCTACCAACAATTTCCGAAAACAATTCAGACGTAATAATCACAGGAGTTACCAACTAATGCTATCAAGAGAATTTAAAATAAACCTGAAGACATTCAGAAGAAGAAAATTAACTCTTCTTCAGCACAAGCTTAGAGTTGTTATGAAATGTTATACAGTAAATAATTTTGTTTTAAATGACCAAGATAATACATTCAGTTTTCAAAAAAGCTTTAAAAAAAGCGGCATACAAATAAATGATGACACCGTAAACACTGGAAATTTTGAAGTTACTGATATTCCAAATTCAGATGAAATTTTATTAAGAGTCAATGTTAACTAAGAGAGAAGAATACATAAAAACATTTTTCATCCCTCTACAAAAGAAGGATGGAATAACTTATATGTCCGATTCTGAGGCTGAAGTTATTGTAAAAAAGATTTCAAACATTGGACAAAATATTGGTTTTATCGGTCAAAATACAAGTCAAGATTCAGATAAAACAGAGAAAAGAAAGCACAAATATGATGTGTGGATTGCCAAAGAGGCAAAGAAAGATTTAAATATCTTAGATAGAACAATTGATTTGAGGTTAATAATCGACTGGGCCACTGACACAAAAGCTGACTTATTCGCATACAACTTCCAGGAGGCAAATGTAGAACAAAGTAGTTGGCACCAACAAATGCTCAATCAATATGAAATTGAGGATATTAAAATACCAGAAGTTGACCATGATAGGATTGTATTTAGATTTGGAGATAAAAAACATTTTTTATACTGCCTAAGTGCCAATGATTTAAAATATGAGGGAAAAGCGATGGGTCACTGTGTAGGTGGACAAAATTATAGAGCGAAGGTAAAAAACAAATTATCTCTTATTTTGTCTCTAAGAGACCAAAAAAATGAATCACACGTAACCATAGAAATAGACGTAAAGTCCTCTCAGGTGGTCCAGCAATACGGAAAAGGTAATAAAGAACCAGTACTCAAGTATAAAAAGATGCTGAAGGAATTTGCACTTTACGCCAGCAATTTTAAGGGCATAGAAAACCCAGAAACATTAAAGTTTTTAAATATGCATTTTTTAATGCAAAAATAGCAACTTATAAATTTCTCTAAATATTTATTACTAAACAAATATTTAGAAAAGTGACTGGTCTAACTTGCTTACAATACGTAGAACCTCAACATGACCCAAACGAAGGTAGGGTAATAATCAATACTAATTTTGATTGTGTAAATGATGCTATTTCTAATTTGACCTTTGTTAGTGCTACTGGTTCTACAAGTGTTTCGGCTGGAACAAATATAACAACTGCCTTAACTATAATAAGTGGAGTTCCAAATTATACAGTAAGTGTTGCTCCTAGTGCAGTAACTTTCACAAATGCAACAGCAACACCAACAACAATCGGAGGTATTGCAGCAGGTTCAACATTCGCAAACAAAACAATGCAAGAAATGTGGGATGCTTTATTATACCCATATCAATATCCTGGATTTACTTCATTCTCAAGAACAAACTTAAGTTCAACATATGAACTTGGAGAAGTTATGGTTGCAGGTTCTCAGACATTTACTTGGTCAACAAGCAATTCATCAAACGTATCTGCAAATACAATTACCATCGTTCAAAACATTGCTCCAGTTACAACTTTATTAAGCAATTCAGCAAATGATGGAACTGAAGTTATTGTCGCACCTACAACATATTCTGCTGGAACATCTTCATCAGTTACTTTGTATACAATAACTGCATACAATTCATTGAATTCTCCATTCTCTACAACAATTTCTAGAAGCTGGAGACCAAGAATTTATTATGGAACAAGTGCAACATCTCCATTGGTTGCAGCAAACATTACTGCTTTAGCAAACAATCCGCTTGCAGCTGGATTTGCTGGTACATATAGTTTTGCTGCAGGTAATTATAAATATTTTTGTTATCCATCTTCATTTGGAACTGCAACTGTATTTACAGATACAGGAACAAACTTTAATGTAGCTATGGAACCACTTTATGTAGTTTCTATAACAAATGCTTTTGGTGTAACTGCAAATTATAATGTACATAGAACAACGAATGTTCTAGGTGGAAGTATTAATATTTTAATTTCATAACATGGCAGCAATACCAGGCTCAGTAAGTTTAACAGGTTTCATCGCACCTACAGATAGCACAGACGTATTTGCTGTGACCAAGCCAATCTATGGCCTTGGAGGATTGCGTACTGTATCTGGTACAACTGAAAGAGATGCTATTACAACTCAAAGAAGAGAAGTTGGTATGCTCGTTTATATATCTGGAACTTCTGAATATTATAAACTTGAAAGTGGTCTTACAAACTCTGA
>Ga0315291_10011382_pt1 | contig 10853 bp, 9 predicted proteins | sample YL17G12_20_MG_FD_203070 | JGI IMG/M metagenome (GOLD analysis project Ga0315291, IMG submission 203070) | Sediment microbial communities from Yellowstone Lake, YNP, Wyoming, USA - YL17G12_20 | ecosystem: Environmental > Aquatic > Freshwater > Lake > Sediment | place: USA: Wyoming | collected... | reverse complement strand
GAATCCGTGTTCGTGTGACGAATATTTTCCTCCTCTGTTATTTAAACCCCCTTTCTTTATTTTCATTATCTTATAATTAAATCTCAACTGAAATTAAATAAGTTTCTAAGCTTTTCCTGTTTTTTATCATAATCATAAAAAACATATACTAATTATAGTATTGCAATAAAAACCAGCAATAATAAAACCTAGGACAATATATGTGATACATATGAAGGGCGAGGGCATTGGTTTTGGGAAAGCCATTTTATTTAATGAGCACTTTGTAGTATATGGAGTACCTGCTATCGTATCAGCCATTGGAAAATATACGGTTGCAAAGGCAGAACCGCTTAGTACTCATGGAATGAAACTAGATGACAAGAGGGGTGCGACTCCCAGATATAAGGAAGATAAACTAGAACAGCAAAAAGACTCAATTAATAGGATTTTGAAGGCGGTGAACATTGATACGTCGAAGGGGGGCGTTAAAATTCTATTGGAGGGCAATCTTTATGCTGCCAGCGGCATCGGTGCAAGTGCAGCATCGTGCGTGGCAATCGCCAGAGCTCTTTCGCAATGTTTTAGTCTAAATCTATCTGATGATGAAGTCAATAATGTTGCTTTTGAAGGAGAAAAAGGTTATCACGGCACTCCTTCCGGAATAGACAACACTGCTGCAACTTTTGGTGGGCTAATTTGGTTCAAAAAAGGTGAACCAAATGTTATTGATAGAATTACTTTGCAAAGTCCCATTGAAGTTGTTATGGGAAATACAGGCAAAGTAGCAGACACATCTGCGGTTGTTGCTGGCGTAAAAGAAAGAAGAGAAAAAAACCCAACTAAATACAAGGAAATATTCGAACGCGCTGAAAATATAGCTTTCTTGGCAAAACGTGCTTTGCAAGATGAAGATTACGAAGGCGTTGGTAAACTGATGAATGAAAATCATAAACTTTTGCAACAGATTGAAGTTTCATCCAACGAACTTGATTTTCTTGTGGATGTATCCAGAGACAATGGTGCACTTGGAGCAAAACTCACGGGTGGTGGAAAAGGCGGTAATATGATTGCACTTACTCCTGGTAAAAATTTGCAAGAGCAAGTAGCAACAGCAATTGAAAAAGAAGGATTTGAAGTTTTGAAAACCACCATAGGAGTTAGCAGAAGAGGTAGCTGAGGATGAATCTTCGGGATTTTCTTGCTAAACTTGAAAAAGAAGGCAAACTGGTACGAATCAAAAAAGAGGTCTCTATGCAGTATGAGATTGCAAATATTATTTATTCTCTTGACGAAAAACCAGTGATTTTTGAAAAAGTAAAAGGTTACAATTTTCCAGTTTTCGCTGGCATTACCTCAAATAGGGACATAATTGCAGAAGCTCTGGGTACAACTAAAGATAAGCTTTTGCTCAAACAGGTTGATGCCCTAAGAAACCTAAAACTTCCCAAGATGTTCGACAAGGCACCATGCCAGGAAGTTGTTATTAAAAATCCAGATCTGGACAAGATCCCTCTTCTTTTCCATCTGCCTGGTGATGGTGGAAGATATGCTACTGCAACGGTTGCTACTATAAAAGATCCAGATACTGGCAGAAATGTATCTTATCATCGTCTCATGCAAATGGGCAAGAATAAGTTCACAGCCCGTCTCATAAAAGGTCGGCAGACGCGTACTACCTATGATAAAGTAAAAGGCGATCTTGAGATGGCCGTCTGTATAGGTAATTCTGTGGCCGTTATGATTGCAGCGTCTTTGAGTCCACCGTCTGGCGTTGATGAGTTTTCCATTGCAAATGCTCTTGATAAAACACCGATGGTTAAATGCATTACAAAGAATTTGGAGGTTCCAACAGATTCTGAGTTTGTTTTTGAAGGAAGACTCACCAAAGAAGTCGACAGAGAAGGACCATTTTTAGATTTAACAGAAACACGTGATTTTGAAAGAAAGGAACCAGTTTTTGTAGTTGATTGTATAACACATAGAAAAGATGCCATGTATCAGGCATTGATTCCCGGTAGATTTGAGCATAAGATACTAATGGGTATGCCAAAGGAACCAACAATCTATGATGAAGTGAGCAAAGTTGTGAAGTGCAAAAACGTACTAGTTACCATGGGTGGTGGTTCTTGGCTTCATGGTATCGTTCAGATTGAAAAGAAACATCCTGACGATGGAAAGAAAGCAATTGAAGCGGCATTTATCGGGCATAAAAGCATGAAGCATGTCGTAGTAGTTGATGAGGACGTTGACATTTACAATCCAAATGCCATAGAATGGGCAATTGCAACAAGATTCCAGGGAGGCAAAGATCTTGTAGTAAAGCTGGACCAACCTGGAAGCTCACTTGATCCATCTGCAAAACACGAGGAAGGTAAGAAGACACTCACGGACAAGGTTGGCGTGGACGCCACGATTCCTTCAGATGTTGATCGAAAAAAATACGAGATTGTTAAGTACAAAAAAGTTGATATTAATGCTTACATCCGGTGAAGGCAAGTATAAAGTTTGGTTAAAGCAAGAAAAGATCGGCGATAACATAATTTATATTCTTGGTGGAGGAGAAAAATCTCATATTGGCGGCGTAGTTATCTGCGAGCCAGGCAAAAAAACACAAGCAATCAGATTGGAAGGACATTTTGATGATATTGTTTTAAAACCAATAGCTGAGGCTGCTTGTAAAAAATATAAGACGAAGGTTGTTGCAGTCGGCGGAGTTCATGTTGATAATGCTACTGAAAAAGAAATTGATTTACTGGTGAAAAATTGTAATGCACTTGCTAAGAGGATATAACAAGTTTTTTGCTTGGTTTTTGAAATGAAATCATTGTAAAAACCTGATTTTGTCTTATTTTCTTGTAGGATATTGGTTCAATAAACTTTATATACATTTAAATATACTATACTTTATAAAAATCCAAATAATGGTGATTAAAAAATGGAAAAAATAATTGTGTCAATACTGGTAATAGGTTTGTTGTCAACGTCTTCTTTTGCTAGTATAACTGCTCTCGAGATAGACTGTGATAAATCGGAAGAGTTAGAAATAACTGTGAATACTAATGCCGAGCCATTTGACGGATATATTTTATTTACTCCATTTTGGGGTACAAATACACGTTTACTAGATAAAAATAAAAAAGTTGTTCAAAGCTGGTTTAGTACTTCTCTAGGATTGGATGCATATCTACTGGAAAACGGCAATCTTATTCGACCTTGCATGACTATAAATTCGTATTTTCCGGGTACTGGACAAACTGGGCGTGTTGAAATGCTAAGTAAGGATGGAAAAGTTCTTTGGGACTTCAAATATTCAAACGAACAACATTGTCTTCATCATGATATTAAACCATTACCAAATGGAAACATAATAATGACTGCATGGGAAAAGAAAACAAACGACGAGGCTATTTCTGCAGGCCATAAGCCAACAGATTATACGGAAATGTGGCCAGAACATATAATTGAAGTCAAACCAATTGGATCAAACCGTGGTGAGATTGTTTGGGAATGGCATGTATGGGATCACCTAATTCAAGATTATGACCCTACAAAAGAAAACTATGGTAATGTTGGAGATCATCCTGAATTAATTGATATAAATTTGGCAGGATTTCTTCATGATGATTGGTTACATACTAATTCGATTGATTACAATGAAGAATTCGATCAGATACTGCTCAGCGCTTATGGTTTCGATGAGATATTGGTGATTGATCATAGTACCACTACTGAGGAAGCCGCAGGACATGCAGGAGGAAATAGTGGTAAAGGAGGAGATATTCTTTATCGGTGGGGTAATCCTCAGAACTACCGCGCAGGAGACGGGCATGATAGAAAATTACTTGGACAGCATGATGCTCGATGGGTTGAATCTGGATGCCCTGGTGAAGGTCATATTACAGTTTTTAATAACAATAACCCTAGATTTTCTGAACGTTCTTCTGTTGATGAAATAGTACCACCAGTTGATGAAAATGGAAATTATGATTTAGAATCTGGTTCTGCATATGGTCCAGAGGAACCGATATGGAGTATCATTAGTGAAGAGCAATATAATTTTTTTTCACGACATTATTCTGGTGCTCAACGACTTCCCAATGGAAATACGCTTATTTGTAATGGAGAATCCGGTCATTTCTTTGTAGTAACACCAGATAAAAAGTTAGTTTGGGATAAAAAGTTAGTTTGGGACATACGAGTACCCCCTTATTTTTTTAAAATGTCTTATTATCCACCGGATTATCCGGGAATTAGTGATCTATCAATCGACATTAAAAGTAGCCAAATCAGCAGCTTTAGTAGTCAGCCAAGTACCACTCAGCAATCTGCACCTGCCACAACCACTTTCGCTACTACGACTACAACAAGTAAAAGCCCAATTAATCTACTAGCTAGCAGATAATCACTAACTAAACCATTCTCTCTTTTTTTAATTTTTTAATCTATCATTAAATTTTTCATTTAATCCTAGTGACCAAATATCCGTTTTGTAATAAGAGTCGCATAACTTCCTTTTGGTAAACAAAACGATAGTCTAACTTTGATTTGAGGTTTACCATTAAAACTGTTTAACTCGTCTTCCATAGGATCAGAAATACTAAAATCTTCAGGTACGATAATTACCTGTCTTTTCCTTGTTTTAAAGAAATTTCCTGTCAATGATTCGATATCCAAATCTTGAATTGTGATACTCTCATTAGAAAGAACTTTTGAAACAATTCCATTGTCAAACTCAGAAAGCTTAACCTTTTCACTCAATGTTGGAAACATAGATGGAATCTTACTTAGTTCCTCATCATTTAAATCCTTATAAAAATACAATGAACCAATCGCATATTCAACAGAATAAAGCTTTCTACCATTTACACAGACTCTTAATATCTCTTTTACACATTCATTCCACAAATAGCTTTGGTATGCGTTTACAAACATCTCTCTTAGATGTGCCGGTATCTTTTTATAGGCAGCAAGCCAACTGTTTGTGTTTATATATTCTTTAATTACTGTTGCAAAGGTCTTATTCCAAACTGTAACGTTACGCAGGTCATTCCACTGTGCAAGTATTTCTCTCTTCTCGTCTTTAATCTTCTTTGGTTCGGATTTAAGATACGCCGTGAGATATCGTTTGACGGCTTGTTCATACTCTTTTTTTATCACGTACTTTGCGATGAACTCATTGCCGATGACGCTACCAAAACGTTGAGAATCAAAATAATTCGGAACACCACCGCAAGAAATGGTCTCCGCCCTCTCGGAAACATTGTCTAATTCATTCTCTTTTACGTCGCGAACGGTAATCGTGAATTTATTTCCATTCAGATCACCAATTTTTATTTTCTTTCTGTTGTAACCAACGAGCTGAATGTTCAATGTATCGATCTTTGTATCCATTACCTTGTAATGCGTCGGTATAGAAATGTATTGTTTAGCAAGTGCATGCCTGTCTTTTAACCCAGCATAACCAATCTCAAACAAAGGAACACGAAGTTTTTTTGATATCAAACGAATAGCATCAAACGTATCAATTTCTTTCTTTTCCAGGAGAAAGATTGCATGTTCATCTTTTTCCTGAGAGGTTTCAATGCTTGGAATTTCTTCGACAATGAAATCTGTAGACAACTGTTTTAGCTTCATGAAAGACAAAACAATAAAATATTACGAGCATATAACCCTGTTCATAAGGGGAGCATATGTATCTTACAAAAGAAGAAGAGAAGATTCTTGATGGTGGAGAGGGCGAAGTACCAGAAAGAATGCTTAGACTTTTAGTTCGTCTAGGGGAAATTTACGGCGCAGATAAAATGATACCCGTGGGGTCTGTTCAGGTTGCGGGTGTCTCCTACAAATCTATTGCTGACTCAGGTACAGAGTTTTTAGAGGATATTGCAAAAAAGGGAGCAAAAGTAAAGGTACTTACCTATCTAAATCCTGCAGGAATGGATCTTGAGGACTGGGAAAAACTTGGTTTTCCAAAGGATTTTGCAAAGAATCAACTGAGAATAATGAACGCATTCAAAAGCATGGGCATTGTAACAACCTCGACTTGTACTCCATATCTGGCTGGTAATCTTCCAAGGTTTAGAGAGCACATTGCCTGGTCAGAGTCATCAGCTGTATGCTTTTCCAACTCTGTAATTGGCGCTCGTACCAACAGAGAAGGTGGGCCATCTGCGTTAGCCGCTGCAATCATTGGAACGACTCCTAACTACGGTTTACACATATGGGAAAACCGCCAGCCTAATTTCCATATAAAAGTTGATGCAGACCTTAAATTCAGCTCCGATTTTGGCGCATTGGGTTATTTCGTCGGTAAGCAGGTAAAAGACAAAAATCCATATTTCACGGGAATAAAAGATGCAGACACAGATCAATTAAAGGCACTTGGTGCTGCCATGGCTGCATCAGGTGCTGTTGCATTGTATCACGTTGAAGGATTAACACCAGAGGCAGATCTTGTTAAAAAGGATAAATTAGAAACAATTACTGTCGGAAAGAAAGAATTGGAGGAAACCTACGCGAAACTAAACACGGGCAAAGATCCAGATATTGTAATTCTAGGTTGTCCGCATGCATCTCTTAAGGAGATTTCAACACTTGCAGAAAAACTAAAAGGAAAACATCTGAAGAAACCCATTTGGATTTGCACTTCAAGAATGATGAAAGAGGCAGCAGATAGAATGGGTTTCACAGACATAATTGAAAAGGCAGGCGGTAACGTCGTTGCCGACACATGCATGGTTGTTTCTCCAATTGAGAGTATGGGATACAAAGTAACGGGTGTAAACTCCGGGAAAGCTGCAAACTATTTGCCAGGTTTCTGTAAACAAGGAGTTGTTTTTGCAGATATTGACAAACTAATTGAGGTGCAATCATGAAAGGAAGAATGATAGCCCCAGGTAAAACAAAAGGCGTTGCAATCGTTTCAAAGGAACCAATCGGATTCTATGGTAGTTTTGACATCAAAACAGGTATCATGATTGAAAAAGGCCATCCACTAGAAGGAAAATCCATTAAAGACAAGATTCTTGTGTTCCCATGTGGCAAAGGTTCTACTGTTGGATCCTATGTCATTTATGGTTTAAAGAAAAACGGTGTTGCCCCAAAAGGAATCATCAACAAAGAAACAGAAACAATTGTTGCGACAGGTGTAATACTTGCAGGGATTCCTTGTGTTGATCAAATTGACATCGAGAAGATAAAGGATGGAGACACCATATTTTTAGATGCTAATAAAGGAACTGTTGAAATAAAATAAGTGTAAAAACCGCTCTTTTTGTCTCTTTTGGGATGTTTGTACCGTAAGACTTATATATTAATTAAATAAATTATATAATATATAAAAATAGAGTGAAACTATGAAATTGAAAATCCTAGCAATTGGAATAATGCTAATGATGCTATGTAGTACTTTTCTCTCAGTAGCTAAATTAAACAACAACAACGACATAGGAAAAATTGCAACTGATGAAATCAAAGAGATAAGAGTAGCCATCTATTCAATGGGAGATGTTACATGGTCAGATATACAAAGCTATTTTGATATATTTGATGGTTATCAATGGAAAGTGGGAAATAAAATTTATAGATTTACTTTAACTGCAATAGATGATAAGGGTATTTTTAAAGGGGAGTTAAACACAAAGAATTATGATGTATTTACAATCGCTTGGATGGAAGCAGGGATAATGACGATGAAGCTTTCTAACCCTAGTATAAAAAATATTATTTGGAAAAATAGAATAGCTGATTTTGTGAAAGAAGGAGGTGGATACTTTGGTTCCTGCTCAGCTTCAATTATTATGACAGCAGGGTTAAGTAACCGACCTGAAACGCTCTATGAGAAACAGATGGATAAGGGATCCATGCATATATCTCAAGTGAAATCATATATCCAAGGTGATTTTATTTTTCTTCCTCAGCTATCAGGTCATCCTGAGAAAATAGGGCAAGTTGCCTATGTATGGTTCTCCGGTTGGGATGAAAACAACGAGAGTGCTCATCTTGGCGGTTGTTGTTTAGATGTTGTTGTCGATAAAAATAATCCTATCTTTAATGATATATGTGGAGATACACGGCTAATCCGTTGGGTTGGCGGACCAACTTATGTACTACCTGAACAGAGTAATAACGTGAAAGTTATAGCATACTATCCCAGCGAGGAAATATCGGATAACAAATCTACGCAAATACATGCGTGGAAATATACCGGTCATCTCTCTGGTTTTCTTAGGGGTTTCTTTAGATCAATGAAGATGGGTGGAACCATCTTTAATAAATTTTACTTCACACCTTTCAAAGCTACCGACTGGGAGATGATGACAGATACAATAATTCAAACACATCTTGCTAATAAACCGTTTATGACCATGGAGACGTATCCCAACGAGAATCAGGGTAGAATATTATTGTGCGGTGGTCATCCTGAGGATCAAGTCTGGTGGGGTGGTCATATAGAAGAAGCAAAAGATAATTCTGGAAATAATCTTTTCGACTCACTTCACCACTGGACTAATGTTACCAAAGTTGATGATACCTATAATTGGTGTATCTTTCGAAGAGAAGCTGCATGGGCAGGAAAGGTCCCCGATAACGATCTCCCACCAATATATGGAGCCTCACAAGTAAGTAATATTTACCCATATAACCAATCATATAACTTTACTATAACTGGCAATACAAAAGAAGAAACAGAAGGACTTACATCATTAGATCTATACTACCGATATTCAGCTCATAACACATCCTGGAGTGATTGGACACTATACGGAACGGACACAAGCGGCTCCGACGGTTGGAGCTGGGAGTTCAATGTTTCAAGAGCTAACGACACTGGCTATTACCAGTTCTACTCCATAAGACATGTAAAATATGAGAACGAAGAATTAATTGAAACTGCTCCACCTGGACCAGATGCAATTGCATATGTTTACAAGGATTAATAAAAGACTGTGGCAAAAGTATTGGTAGATACTTTCAAAGGACTAACTGAAATGCAATAAATTTTTTTTAGAATAATGCACTCATACTCCAAACTGTGCCTAGGCCATTTAGATCGACTTCGTATTTTCCGTCATCATCTGTCCATGTGATTTTCCCACTTATTATGCTTCTTCCAACCTTCATTCCCACATAGGCTGGGAATTTCCATACCTTCTCATAGGTATTGTCAGCTTTGATATCTATATTCAATTGTATCTTATTTGTTGCTAACGGTATTTGGAGAAGACTTGGTTTTGCAGTTATGCTAATTTCAGAAGGTACTTTTACAAACGGGAAAACTTTCGTATCTGATGCCACAATCTTTGGATCAACATTATCTAGAATTGTCAGTGTTTTGCCATTGTCAGTTGTTATAATCAACGTGCCAAATGGGTTGATTCTTGATGTTTTACGTGATAAGGCTTGCGGTGTTGGATAGTAACTAGTAAAGTATATGTTCCATCCATTGTCCAGGGACATATGGCACCAATCCCAGCCGTTGATTAAACCTCTTGTAACAATGCCGGGTGACCAGGAATGTTCATGGAATCCATTACCCTTTACTTTGTAGCTAGTTTCATCTATTTTTATGGTACCATTCACGGTGCATCCCAAGAAAACGTAGCTTGCAATATTGCTTTTCGATTTGTCAAGGATTCTCTCTCCAGCGGTCCAAATTGGTTCAGATGGTGCAAAATAATCTAAATCTATGATAATCTTATGATTTTTGTCTATGTCGCCACTTTCAGCATGAACATGCCACTTGGGTGCTTTTCCTTCGGCCCACGAATTATCATAGGTTACGCTTACTCCAGGTGATTTAGCTTCCAATGTTGGTGGGCTAAGTATTCCAAAACCTCTTTTTTTGTTTATCATCCCTCCGTATTCTTCCCCGTTGGGTCCATGTAGTGTTACCACTAAAAGATCTGGTTTTAAAGTTCCAAAAAGATCACCTATGGCCATATGGTTAAAACTGACAGCAACTGACCAACCCTTAAGACTGCTATCTTCACCATCGAGTATTGCACTCCAGTACCACCATTCTCTACTGACAAGAATCTTGTTATAATGAACTCCCTCATCTTCAGGAGAAACAGCCCTCATGAAACCAGGTACAATCGATGCTGGTGGTGTTGGTGGTGACGGAGTTACAGGCACGTTTTCTTCCGTAACTTCTTTATTTTCTTTATTTTCAAATGGAAGATAACCTGATTTAAATAGTACAATACCAGCCACTACCAGTAGGACTACTACGATTATCGCATCGATCTTCTTTAGCTTAATATTCATTTAACACCAGCATAATATATTTTCATATAAATATTTAATGGTGTTTATTATTAAACCTTTCCTTACACTTGTTATCTGATTATCAGTAGTGCAACAGGTAAGGAAAATACAGGCTGCGGAAATATCTACATAAACACGCGTATACTCGTTTACATAGCTATCTGCGAAAAAAGCACTTAAAACCCCATATATTTCACTATTCGGTGATAAGTGAGAAGAGAGGGTAACCTAATTTTTCTAATTAAGGAAACCCATCCAATTACCCCTCTAAATCAAACCTCTCTTCTCATTCCCATCCCTTTTATAGTATTCAATAATCCTAAAGCAGCACTCAGCAGTCCATAACTACTACAACTGGTAGAAGCACTAGCAGTCTACCTACTCGCAGATAATCACTGCTAACTAGACAAGCCATCTCTTTTTTTACTTCTTTTTAGCCTAGTTTTGGCACCGAAGAGAATGTTAATAATACAGATACAGATTACAGAAAAAAGCTCTTAGGGGAGTAATATGGTTGAAAAAACCGATATAGAAAACTGTTTCAAAGAATTACAATGGATAAAAGATAAGAATCTGCAAGATAAAGTTGTATCAGTATGGAA
>Ga0315291_10011381_pt1 | contig 10853 bp, 8 predicted proteins | sample YL17G12_20_MG_FD_203070 | JGI IMG/M metagenome (GOLD analysis project Ga0315291, IMG submission 203070) | Sediment microbial communities from Yellowstone Lake, YNP, Wyoming, USA - YL17G12_20 | ecosystem: Environmental > Aquatic > Freshwater > Lake > Sediment | place: USA: Wyoming | collected... | reverse complement strand
CGTCGAAAGAAGTGGACGCCGTCCTGATCGCCACGCCGCCTTATTTCCACCCTGAACACCTGGAGGCCGTGGTGGCGGCAGGGAAGCACGTTTATTGCGAGAAGCCCGTCGCCGTTGATGTTCCTGGCGCGAAGCGCATAATGCGTGCCGGCGAACAAGCGCAGGGGAAGCTAAGCCTAGCCGTGGGCTTCCAGATCCGGAAGGCGCCGCCGTACGTGGAAATGGTCAGACGTATTCATGGCGGCGCCTTGGGCAAAATCGGCTCCGGCCTGGCGTACTACTACTGTCCCCGTCTCGGTCAACCGGCATCGTCCAATGCCTCGCCGGACGAGAAGCGGCTGCGGAACTGGGTCTGGTACCGTACGCTTTCCGGTGACATCGTCGTGGAGCAGAACATCCACCAGATCGACGTTGTTAACTGGGTGCTCCAGGGTCATCCCGTCAAGGCCGTGGGCGCGGGCAGCCGCAAGCTGCGCGATGACGCAGGCGACTGCTACGACAACTTCAACGCCGTCTTCACTTACCCCAACGACGTCCAGATCAGTTTCGGCTCCACCCAATTCGGCAAACAGGAGTTCGACGCTGCGGTGCGCTTCTTCGGCACGCGGGGGAGCTCTGAATCGCATTACGACCATCGCATGAAGATATCGGGTGAAGATCCCTGGGACGCGGGCTTGGGTTCCGCCGGGGAAGGCCTCGAGATCTCTGCCACGGGAACGTTCCGGGGCGCCACGAGCTCGAGCTTGAGCCAGGCTGGTTCGGAAAAGCAGAAATCGTTTATCGAAAGCATCACTAGCGGACAGTTCCTCAACGAGGCTGCTCAGGGCGCTGAGTCCGCGCTGAGCGCCATGCTTGCTCGCAACGCGGCGTACACCGGAAGAGCGCTTACCTGGGATGAATTGATGAAGTCGAAAGAAGTATACGAACCCAAGATCGATCTCTCGAAGTTTGCGTGATCAAGGCCTGAGGCGGGATCTCGGGACCCAGGCGGCGCAGCGTGCACAGGCGCGTTTGGCCCCGGATCTTGGGTCCGAGCCTGGAACGGTTTGAGCCGACCGCAGTCCAACTGGGAGGGCGAGATGAGCAAGGACTCAACGCGTCGAGAGTTTTTGAGAATTTCGATTGCCACCGCTTGCGCGGGAGCGATGCCAAGCGGCGTAGTCTCGCTCGCGTCGCCACCAGCCGCTGCGCAGGCCAAGATCAAGAAAGCGGTTTTGATCAGCATGCTGCCCGAGCAGATGAGCTACGCCGACCGCTTCAAGCTGGCCCGCGAAGTGGGCTTCGAGGCGGTGGAGGCGATGACTGTTAAGGACCAGCGTGTAGCAGAGGAGATCAAGAAGGCCTCGGAAGATGCGAACGTCCCCATTCATTCCGTGATGAACCTGGACCACTGGGAGTCCCCGCTTTCCTCGAGCGATCCGGCGGTCGTGGAGAAGGGTCTCGAAGGGATGAGGACCTCACTGCACAAGGCCAAGTTCTGGGGCGCCGAGGTGGTTCTTCTCGTTCCCGGCGTGGTCAATCCTCAGACGAGCTATCACGATGCCTATACGCGTTCGCAGGAGCATATTCGCCAGTTAATCCCGCTGGCTGCGGAACTCAAGGTCGTCATCGCTTTCGAGGACGTAGGGAATAAATTCCTGCTGAGTCCCCTTGAGTTCGCACGTTACGTGGACGAGTTCCAGAGCCCCTGGGTGAAGGCCTACTTTGACGTGGGCAACGTGGTGTTCTACGGCTATCCCCAGGACTGGATCCGCACGCTCGGCAAGCGCATCTGTCGTGTCCATCTGAAAGACTTCAAAGTGAAGCTGAGTGGCTCCCCTCCCTTCATCGCCCAGCGTGTGAACCTAGGCGATGGCGACGTCAACTGGCCGGAGGTTCGGAAAGCCCTGGCGGAAGTCGGCTACACGGGCCCGGCAACGGTGGAGCTGCGTGGGGGCGACGAGGCTTACCTGCGCGACGTCGCTCAGCGCGTTGACCGGTTGCTACTGAGTGCGTAGGCGCGAGCAGATTGCCACGGGGGGGCGATTGGGTGCCGGCTTGATGGTAGAAAGGCTATTTGCCTCCAAGGAGCCGAATGCGGGCCGTCAAGGCATGATCCTGAACTGTGCTGAACGCCAGGAAGCGCGGGGACTCCACGTTGTTGTCCACGACGCAGCGGTTATGACGGTTCGTGTGCCTGGAGCCGGGAGAACGCTTTGTTTGGGAAATCCATCTTCAGCCGATCGTTGACGCATGACTGGTCGGTTTTGTGCTTTGGTTTGGAGCTCAATATTCGGCCGGATTGGTTACTAAGAATAGGCCGGTGAAGGTCCGCCATGTCCAAGTCGTCTGAGCAGCTCAATGTCCTACCCGGCGGAACGAGTGAGGCCGCAGCCCTTGCTAGGGAAGATTCGGCCGAGAGAGGGCCCGGTGCTGCATCTGTAACCGCAGTCGGGCGATGGCGGGTTTTGCGCCGCCCAAGCCCGCCATTGCCCTCCGAGCCCGGCACAGAAGGGCAGCTCGTGTACGATTCTGCGGAGAGACAAAAAGGAGGAAGTGATCAATGAACCAGCCAGTCAAGCCGAAGTGCCAATTCTTACGACGATCCTCTTGGACGCTGCTGACCTTGCTCTGGGGCACTATCCTGTTTGTGAATAGCTGTCATAAAGCTTCGTCCCCGCCCGCCGAGCTAGTAGCGCCCTCCACCGTGTCTGTGACAGCCAATCCCGAAGGTCCGGTTGTTCTCAAGACCCCCACGGCGGAGTTCGACGTTTTGCCTTCGGGTTACGTGAAAGCTTACTTGCTGAAAGACGGCAAGCGTCTAACCTTAGACGCACCCGGACCCGAGTCGACAACGTCAGGTGACCACGTGATATGCGCCGGTACGGTGGTCGGGAATTTCGCACTCGACCTTGCGCACGTAATGGTCAGCGACACCAAAGGGAAACTGGGCGCCCGAGGCAAGAGAGTGGAGATCATTGGACGCAGTTCAGGCGAGCGTTGCGGCGATCTCGAGAAGACGATGGCGATCGAGGTCTATGATGATTTTCCTAATCTTGCCCTAACAACCGTGGCTTACAAGAACAGCGGTATGAAACCACTGCAATTGGACCGGGTCGTAGCTCAACAGCATCGTTTGGACGCCTCGCTAGCGGATCCCAAGGTGCCACCCTATCGCCTCTGGTCTTTCCAGGGATCAAGCTACGAGCCGAAGAAGGACGCCGATTTCGAAATCTCTAGGAACTTCTCTCAACCAAACCTTATGGGCGTGGCAGACCGAGAAGGTGAAGGCGGTGGGATTCCTGTCGTTGCCTTTTGGACGGCTGTGGTGGGTGAGGCCATCGGGCACGTCGAAACGCTGCCGCTGGTTCTTTCACTTCCTGTCAAAGTGGCCTCGGATGGGCGGATCGATGCCTCCCTAGTACTTGAGCCCAAGACCACGCTGAAACCGGGTGAGGTCTATTCGACGCCGCGTAGCTTCGTAGCCGTGTACTCGGGGGACTTCTACGAGCCCTTGCGCCTCTATTCGAGCGTGCTCCAGCGCGAGGGCTGGACTATCCCCAAGCCGACCAATGCGGACTACGACATCAGTTGGTGCAGCTGGGGCTACCTGTGGGACGTGACGCCGGCCCGGATGCTCGGCATCATCCCCAAACTGAAGCAGCTCAACATCAACTGGGCGTGTTTGGATGACGGCTGGTTTGACCGCTACGGGGACTGGGAGCCGAGACCGGACAGGTTTCCCGGCGATGCCATCAAGAAAATGGTTGATGAGTTCCATAAGCAAGGAATCCTCGTGCAAATCTGGTGGCTACCACTTAGTGTGAATGATGGCCAAGCCGAAGAACAGTGGATGGAGCCGTTTATGGGCCCGTTGAAGGTGGCCGAAGTCATTAGACAGCATCCGGATTGGCTTATTTTGGACAAGCATGGCAGGCACGCGCGCATGGCGATGGGTCTTGCGGCACTCTGCCCCGCCTTGCCCGAGGTGCAGGAATACCATAAGAAGTTGACAGAGAAGTTCATTCGGGATTGGGGGTATGACGGCCACAAGCTCGATGTCGTCTACACCGTCCCGGCCTGCTACAACCCCAAGCACCGCCACAAGTCACCCAACGATTCTATTAACGCGATGGCGCAGGTATACAAGGTGATCTTCGAAACCACTCGCCGACTGAAACCTGAGAGCGTGACCCAGATCTGTCCGTGCGGAACAACCCCCAATTTCGCCTGGCTCCCCTATATGGATCAGGCCGTCACGGGGGACCCGCTCGGAGGCGGCCAAATGCGGCGACGGATCAAGATGTATAAGGCATTGCTTGGACCTCAGGCGGCCGCTTACGGTGACCATGTTGAACTTTCGGAAATAGTGCACAAGAACTCCAATTTGCCCTTTCAACCTTCCAACCTGGAACCGTATACGGGGAAGGGCCTCGTGGCAGTCGGAAGAGATTTTGCCTCGACGATCGGCGTGGGCGGTGTCGTCGGGACAAAATTCACCTGGCCAGACTACTTGCCGGGGTATAGGGAGAAGGCGCATTATCTGACGTCCGAGAAGGAAGCCCACTGGAAAAAGTGGATCGACATCTACAACGCGAAGATGCTTTCGCGCGGGACCTTCTTGAATTTGTATATTTTAGGATATGACATTCCGGAGGGGTATGCGATCGAAAAGGAGGGGAAGATGTACTACGCCTTTTTTGCCCCTCCACCATCAGCCACCTGGAGAGGGGAGATTGAACTCCGTGGCCTTCTACCTGGTAGATACCGGGTGCTCGACTACGTGAATGGGAGGGACCTGGGTACGGTTGAGAGCCCGGGTTCAAAGCTTGCCACTAAGTTCTCCCACCACCTGCTGCTAGAGGTCAGCAGAATGTAGCACGGGTCCGATTCTCGAGTCGCTACCAGCCGGCAATTGCCATTGGGTGGCTCGGCGGAATTGCCTCTGCTCAGAGGTACAAAAGTGCGCACTCACTCGCATGAAGGAGATCAATCTATGTATACCCAAGATTCTCTGCCAGTAGGCGGCCGCAGGCGTTTTCTCCGCGACGGTCTCCTGGCTGGTGCGGGGGCCCTTGGCTTTCCCGCCATCGTCAGTTCGCGGTCGCCTAATTCCAGGCTGAGTATCGCCATCATAGGCGCCGGCGGGCGCGGAGCTTCTAACCTAGAAAAGGTGGCCTCGGAAAACATCGTCGCTATATGTGACGTGAACAGAACCAACCTGTCCAAAGCTGCAGACAGGTTTCCTAAGGCTCGAACCTATGGGGACTTCCGAAAACTGTACGAGAGGGTGGATGATATCGACGCCGTAGTGGTGAGTACGACCGAGCATACACATGCACTTGCCACCTTGCTGGCACTCCGGATGGGCAAGCATGTCTACTGCGAAAAACCGCTGACCCACGATGTGCGTGAGGCACGGATCATTATTGAAGCGGCCAAAAGAGCCGGCGTCGCCACACAGATGGGTACACAGACTCATGCCGGGGACAACTACCGCCGTGTTGTGGAACTCATCCAGTCGGGCTCGATCGGGCCGGTCAGCGAAGTGCACGTCTGGGTTTCTCGTGCCTGGGGGTGGCAGAGTGAAGAGGAGGCCAAGGCTTATGGCGATATTGTGTTCGTGCACGATCGACCCAAGCAACTGATGGCGGTTCCTGAAGACCTCGATTGGGATCTGTGGATCGGTCCGGCTCCGTACCGTCCCTATCATGACGTCTACCTTCCGGGGCCGAAATGGTACCGGTGGTGGGACTTCGGCAACGGAACGATGTCCGATCTCGGGAGTCACTTGGTCGATCTTCCCTTCTGGGCTCTCAAACTGGACGCCCCGCTAACGGTGGAGGCCAGTGGACCACTCCCGCATCCGGAGATCGCACCTGCGTCCATGAGGGCGAGGTACAGCTACGGTGCTCGCGGTGGCCTTCCGCCCGTAACTCTGACGTGGTACCAGGGGAATCTGAAGCCCGAAGTCTGGAAAGAAGGTGGCATACCACAGTGGCCCAACGGTGTCTTGTTCTTCGGCAAGAAGGGGATGTTACTGGCAGATGGCAACAAACACGCGCTCCTTCCGGAGAAGGAGTTTGCCGGCTTTGCGCGGCCGCCTCAGACGATTCCACCTTCCATGGGTCATCATGAGGAGTGGCTCCACGCCTGCAACACGGGAGCAGCAACTACCTGCCATTTTGGGTATTCCGGACCGTTGACCGAAGCGAACCACCTGGGAAACGTGGCTTACCGCGCTGGTCGGAAAATCGAATGGGACGCAGAGAACCTCCGTATCCCCAACGCTCCCGAAGCGGAAGAGTTTCTCGGACGGGAATACCGTAAGGGCTGGTCACTGCGTTGAAGCTGAGGAAGGGGTCAGACCCCAGGCTCCGTCCGTCCACAATTCCAAACGCGCTGTGTAGCAAACGCAGATGTGTACGGGGCAGCGCTGGCCATCTTTGACGCGCCTGGTGTGGATCGGCAAGCCTTGCGGTGGCTGGACCGGGTTGTGGGCAAATATCATGGCACCGACGCTGCGCTCGGACGGAGCCAGCCATGAATGGCTTTCTTACTAGGGTTAGGGCGTGCAGTTCATGCTGATGCATTAGCATCTGGCTTCAGACCTGCTCGGCGAAAGGCCGAGCAACCCCTGCTGGCGCGACGGTTGATGACGCATCCGGGGGTTGGGCCCGTCATCGCGTTAGCCACCGAAGTGTTTTTGGGTGATGCGACGCGGTTCTCCGATGGAAAAGCAGTCGCCAGCTACATTGGGATGATCCCCAGGGAGCACTCTAGCGGGCGCCGGCAGCGGCTGGGTGCGCTGAGCAAGCAGGGCAACCCTCTTTTGCGATATCTCTGGTGTGAGGCGGCGATCCACGCGGTGGGGCAAGATCCGGAGTTGCAACGCTTTTACCGGCGCAAACTGGTCCAGAAAGGACTGGGGAAAGCAAGGATTGCCGCAACTCGGAAGCTCGGAATTCGACTCTGGATCATGTTGCGCGACCAGATTGATTACCAAGAGTTCCGCCGCCGCGGACAGATGCGGCAGAAAGGTTGTGGTGCCCATGCGGGGATGCCTGGAAGCTACAGTGGTCCAGCGGTATCGTGACCGAGGAACTGAATAGACTACCCGCCTCCCCGAGTCGCGGGGAGTTCGAATAATCCATCATGGTCCACAGTGACCGGAGAGATGTTTGGTGGGCAACACCGAGGCGATGTGGCAAAACGGGCTGAGCGAGTAGGTTAGACATGCACAAAAAACTGGCAATCAAGGCGATTCGGTCGCCGAGCAAACGAGCGCACCTGCGCGAAGGGGTCGGTGTGCGCGAACCAGGCGAAAGGTAGAACAAAACCTTCTTGACACAGCCGACGTCGTTAGAGATGTAGCTTCGGAAAAGGTTAGATATGTCTCAGATGTCCTGAAGACGCACACTAACGTACGAGTTGGTGCACTCAGCGAAGCACGTTAGGTTATCCCTGATTTCCGGCTCCTGTTAAGAGACTGCCATGAACAAAGTCAAAATCCTTCAGCCGAGCGACGCGGTAGCCCTGATTCCCGATGGGGCGAACGTCGCTATTTCCGGTTTTGTCGGCGCAGCTCATCCCGAAGAATTGACGCAGGCTCTACAACAACGCTTCACACAGGACGGAAAACCCCGCAATCTAACTCTGGTCTACGCCGCCGGCCAGGGTGACGGTGAGACGCGCGGCCTGAATCATCTAGCGTCGGAAGGAATGTTACGGCGAGCAATCGGTGGTCACTGGAATCTAGCTCCGAAGCTCGGCAAACTGGCGTTGGAAAACAGAATCGAGGCTTACAATTTCCCCCAAGGGGTGATCAGCCGCCTCTTCCGTGAAATTGCCGCCGGAAACCCAGGGGTGATTACCCACATCGGGTTGGGAACCTTTGTTGACCCGCGCCACGGAGGCGGCAAACTGAACAGCCGCACGACCACGGACCTGGTGGAACTAATTGAGCTGGGGGGAAAAGAATGGCTCTGGTATAAAGCTTTCCCGATTCACATCGGCCTCCTGCGAGGCACCGCCAGCGACTCTTTCGGTAACATATCATTCGAAGACGAGGCGACAACAGGGGAAGCTCTTTCTATCGCCCAGGCTGCGAGAAATTCCGGTGGCAAGACGTTTGTGCAGGTGGAACGGCTGGCGGAGGATTTCTCCCGTGACCCGAAAAGCATCATCATCCCGGGGATCTTTGTGGATGCCGTGGTTTTCGGGCGGAAAGAAAACCACATGCAGACATTCGCCGAGCAATTCAATTGCTCCTATGTTACCCCAGGTGACATTGCGGGGCTCGCGCTTCCACCTCTGGAGGAGGGTCCGCGACGTTACATTTCCGCACGTGCCCTTAGGGAATGCCGAGCAGGAAACGTGATCAACTTGGGGATTGGAATACCGGAAGGTGTGGCGGCGCTGGCCAAGGAAGAGAATCGGTTGGACCAATTCACCTTAACTGTTGAGGCCGGTGCGATTGGTGGGATACCGGCTGGCGGATTGAACTTTGGAGCGTCTGCTTATCCCATGGCGATCATTGACCAGCCTTATATATTTGATTTCTATGACGGAGGTGGTCTGGATATTGCCATTCTTGGAATGGCCGAGTGCGACGCGCAGGGAAACCTGAACGTCAGCAAGTTCGGGGGGCGAATCGCGGGCACTGGTGGTTTCATGAACATCTCCCAGACGGCCAAGAAGGTCGTGTTTACCGGGACTTTTACGGCCGGCGGGCTGAGAACATCCTTTGCGGACGGTACACTTCGCATCGTAGCTGAGGGCAGGACCAGGAAGTTCATAAAGAGGGTGGAACATTTGACGTTCAGTGCCCCCCAGGCACGGCTCAGGTGTAAGACAGTCCTTTATGTCACTGAACGGGCGGTTTTTCGCCTGGCCGATTCGGGGCTCGAACTGACTGAGATCGCACCCGGAATCGACCTGGAGCGAGACATCCTGGCCCACATGGATTTCAGGCCGGCCATCGCCGAACCTCTGAAGATTATGTCGGTAGAGTTGTTTCTCCCCCGCAAAGGCGGGCAATTGCGGTAGAGGAATGCGCAAGCCACTTCAAGCATTTATGGTAAAACGAAAAATAAGTGCGGGCTGAAAAATCAGAGAGTTTGCCGGCTTTGCGCGGCCGCCTCAGACGATTCCACCTTCCATGGGTCATCATGAGGAGTGGCTCCACGCCTGCAACACGGGAGCAGCAACTACCTGCCATTTTGGGTATTCCGGACCGTTGACCGAAGCGAACCACCTGGGAAACGTGGCTTACCGCGCTGGTCGGAAAATCGAATGGGACGCAGAGAACCTCCGTATCCCCAACGCTCCCGAAGCGGAAGAGTTTCTCGGACGGGAATACCGTAAGGGCTGGTCACTGCGTTGAAGCTGAGGAAGGGGTCAGACCCCAGGCTCCGTCCGTCCACAATTCCAAACGCGCTGTGTAGCAAACGCAGATGTGTACGGGGCAGCGCTGGCCATCTTTGACGCGCCTGGTGTGGATCGGCAAGCCTTGCGGTGGCTGGACCGGGTTGTGGGCAAATATCATGGCACCGACGCTGCGCTCGGACGGAGCCAGCCATGAATGGCTTTCTTACTAGGGTTAGGGCGTGCAGTTCATGCTGATGCATTAGCATCTGGCTTCAGACCTGCTTGGCGAAAGGCCGAGCAACCCCTGCTGGCGCGATACCGCTGCCTACCGGTTGTATTTCAGCCTGACCCGCAACTCCTGGAGCCGTGAAAACGACAGTGCGGGTATTGCGGATTGTCCTCACTATGCCTGGAGTGGTCCACAGTACATTCTGCGCCGGATGCCAGGGCGGGGGCTGTGGGTCTTTCGCACGGAGGGCCGCGGAGCCTGCCTGAACTGGGACCTCGACCCGCCCACGGAGTGGCTGACATAGTTCAGGTCAGAATCCGTTACCCCCAGAAAAGGACTAGGCTATGATGCCCTCTCTCTCCGTCCTCAACGAAAGCGAAATCGCGGCAATCTGCAATGCGGCGCGTTCGATTCTTTTGAAAAAGGGATTGCGTTTCACTGTTCCAGAAGTGTTGAGAGTCTTCCGCCGAAACGGCTTTGAGATTGCGGACTGTAACGTTGTCCGCATAACACCTGATCAGCTGGAGAGCGCTCTCCGGACTGTGCCAAAACGCTTCGTGCGTCGCGGAGCATCGCCCAATCGAGATGTGCCGTTGGGGACTGGCGTCACTCATTTTGCGGTCGGTTCGCTGCCGATCTACGTAATTGAACGAGAACCCGCGATTCGTCGTCGTCCTGCAAAACTGGAGGATCTCAAACGGTTTACTCAACTTTCTGAGGCACTGGATGCTTTTACCATCGGGAATGCAGTCGTGCAGCCGCAAGAGATCCCTGCAGAGGTCATGCATGTGCTTTGGAATCGTACCAGCTCTGTACGCATGACGAAGCCGGCTTGTTGCTGGTACGGCACCAGCTGGGAAACGTCGGAAGAGGGGCTGGAGGTCCTACGTCTGGCAGCAGGGGGCCTGGAACAGCTGCGGGCACAAAAACGCTGGGCCATCACGATCTGTCCTGACAGCGCGCTGCAATGGGGCAAGAGTGCCATCGGAGCCATGGTGATGGCCCGGGCGGAAGTGCCCGTCGAAGTGTTGCCTATGCCTTTCCAAGGCTCGAGCCATCCAGTGACCACGGCCGGCGCTCTAGTTCAGTCAGCAGCCGAAGTTCTCGGAATCGTGGTGTTGACGCAGTTGGTACGTCCCGGTTGCCCAGCGCTGTACGCTGCATCCTATGGAGGAATCATGGACATGGCTACGGGCACGCATGCTTTCGGCACCCCTGAGTCGGCCCTTTTCGGTGCCGCATCCACCGCCGTTGGACGGGCCTTTGGGCTACCCAC
>Ga0315291_10011380_pt1 | contig 10853 bp, 8 predicted proteins | sample YL17G12_20_MG_FD_203070 | JGI IMG/M metagenome (GOLD analysis project Ga0315291, IMG submission 203070) | Sediment microbial communities from Yellowstone Lake, YNP, Wyoming, USA - YL17G12_20 | ecosystem: Environmental > Aquatic > Freshwater > Lake > Sediment | place: USA: Wyoming | collected... | reverse complement strand
CTCGCCCTCAGCGAGGCCGGCGCCGGCGTCACCGTCGCCTCGGCCACCCCCAAGGGCAGCGAGGTGCTGGCCGTCAAGCGCCTGGCCCAGCAGATCGCCATCACAGGGCGCCGTCGCGAGCCCCAGGCCCTGGACGCCTCCCTGGGCACCGCCGTCCAGGTCATGGTCCGGCAGGTGGTCAAGGACATGGGCGGCCTCGACATCCTGGTCACCGCCCCCGACCTCTTCCTGGGCAAGGCGGCCGAGAAGACCAGCGACGTGGAGTGGAGCCGCATCATCAACGCCAACCTGAGCCCTGTCTTCTACGCCTGCCGCGCCGCCGGCCGGGAGATGATCAAGCAGGGATGGGGCCGCATCATCAACGTGGTCTCCGCCATGGGAGAGCGCGGTCTGGCGAACAGCGCCGCCTACTGCGCCGCCAAGGGCGGCGTCATGAACCTCACCCGGGCCCTGGCCCAGGAGTGGGGGCCCCACGGCGTCACTGTCAATTGCATCGCCCCCGGCTGGTTGGAGGACTCGCCCGGCCTGGGCGACCCGGACCCCCAGGCCAACCGGCTCATCCGTTTTATCCCCATGCGCCGGCCCGGCAACGCCGACGAAGTAGCCCCCCTGGCCCTCTGGCTGGCCTCTGAGGCCGCCGGCTACGTGAGTGGCCAGACCTTCTTCGTCGATGGCGGGCTGCTATGCCACTTGTGAGGTGAAGGATGACGATCGCCCGCATCAACGGCTTCGATATGCACTACCGGGAGCATGGTGACGGCCCGCCCCTGGTCCTCGTCCACGGCCTCTTGAACAGCACCGCCATGGCGGACGCCCTCGGCGAGACCCCCATGTACCTCGCCGACCGCTTCCGGCTCATAAACTACGACGCCCGCGGGCACGGCCGCTCCGGCTACACCACGAACCCCGCCGACTACATCTGGGATGCCCTGGCCGAGGACCTCCATGAGCTGTTGCGCCATCTCGGGATCCAGCGGGCCACTCTTTGGGGTGGCTCCGTGGGCGGCGGCACTGCCCTAGTGTTCGCCCTCCACCACCCGGAGATGGTGGAACGGCTGATCCTGCGGCCGCCACCGCCCCTGGGGCAGCAGGCATCGGCGCCCGGGGCGCAGCTCTTCGGGGGCCTGGCCCTCCTCATCGAAGGGCTGGGCCTGGAGAAGGCGGTGGACATCGCTCTGGCCCTGCGTCCCTGGGCCGGCCTGAAGGAGGCCAGCCCGGAAATCTTCGCATGGATCCGCAACTGGCTCCTGTCCCAGAACGAGGAGGGTATTGTCTACGCTATTCGCGGCATAGTGCTGGGCCCGGAGCTTCCCCACCAGCGCTTCCATGAGATCAAGGCGCCCACCCTCATCGTTGCCCACCCGGGTGACGAAATTCACCCTCTGGCGTCGGCCGAGGTAGTACACAGGGCCATCGAGGGCTCGAGGCTGGTGGTGGCCCCGTCCATGATCCACTATCAACTGCATCCCGAAGAGCTGGCGGCTCTCGTCGAGCAGTTCCTGAGCGAGGAGGCGCCGGCTCCCTGATAGGGTGGCCGCTAAACCTTACGGCTAGAGGCATCAGAGCCAGCGGAGCGAGATCCTATGCCAACCGCCCATATCAAAGGCTTCGACATGTATTACCGGGAGCGCGGCCAGGGCCCACCCCTGGTCCTGGCCCACGGCCTCATGGGCAGCATCGACATGATGGACACCCTGGGCGAGAACCCGGAGTCCCTCTCCCGCCGCTTCCGCCTCATCAACTACGATGCCCGCGGCCACGGCCGCTCTGGGTACACCCCTGACCCCGCCTATTACTCCTGGTACGCGCTGGCCCAGGACCTGTTTGCCCTCCTCGGCCACCTGGGCATCGAGCGGGCCCACGTGGGCGGCGGCTCCATGGGCGCCGGCACCAGCCTCGTCTTCGCCCTTGACCACCCGGAAATGGTGGACAGGCTCGTCCTCATCGCGCCGCCGCCCTTGGGCGAAGACATGGGCCCGGTGCAGCGGATGTTCCTCGCCTTCGCGGCCATCATCGAGGCTCAGGGGCTTGAAAAGGCGGTGGAGGTGGCCATGGCCATGCCTCAGTTCCAGGCCGTGCGCGAGGCGAACCCCCAGGAGTTCGAGTGGATCCGCGGCTGGCTGCTGTCCCAGAACCCGCGGGCCGTCGTGCCGGCCATCCGGGGCCTGCTGGGTGGGCCGCCCCTGCCCGAGGAGCGCTTCGTGGAGGTCCGGGCGCGCACCCTCGTCGTCGCCCACCCCGACGACGATGTCCACCCGCTGGCTTCAGGGCGCCGGCTCCAGGAGACTATTCCGGACTGCCAACTGGTGGTCGCGCCTACCATGACCCACTACCGCGAGCACCCCCAGGAGCTGGCGGACATCATCGAGGGCTTTCTCCAGGATAGCAATGCACCTCCGCCGCCAGTGCACCCCTGACGGCCTCCGGCTGGCGCTTGTGACGCCCGACAACAGGTCTGGCTCGGTCCGGCGGGAGCTTTGACAGCAGAGCGGCGATGGCTGGTCAACTACAGGGGCGCAACGAGGCTCTGATGGGAGAACAGCGGAAGGCACACAGGCCCGCTATCGACGCCGCCGAGTACGACGAGGCCTACTTTCTCTGCGCCTCCGAGGGCTATCGGGAGTTCGCTGCTTCCGGGGGGCGGCGCCTTGGGCCCCGCTTTCGCAGGGCGCTCTCCCTGGCCGATGTGCGGCCGGGCCAGCGCGTCCTGGACATCGGCTGCGGCCGCGGCGAACTGGTGTTCCACTCGGCCCTGCGGGGCGCCCGCGCCGTTGGAATCGACTACTCAGGGACGGCGGTGGCCATCGCGCGCCAGGCCCTGGCCAGCCACCCGCCCGATGTCCAGGAGCGAGCCGCCTTCGCCCTCGTGGACGCCCGCCGCCTGACCTTCGCCGACGCCTCCTTCGACATTGCGTTCATGACCGACGTGGTGGAGCACCTGCACCCCCAAGAGCTAGTGAGCGTGTTGCGCGAGACTAGAAGGGTTCTCAAGCCTGGCGGGCGGCTGGTCGTTCACACCAGCCCCAACAGGATCCTCTTGGATACGGTGTACCCGCAATACGTTCGGAGAGTCCACCAAGCCGTCGCCTTCCTGTCCCGTCTCTCAGGTAGTCAGGATCCGGTCTTCACCTGGCTGTTGCCGGTAACTCCAAGGTTTCCTCGCACCCAGTATGAACGCGTCACTCACGTTAACGAGCAATCCGGCCCAGGCCTGATACGAGCGTTGACAAAGGCTGGATATCGTGTGACGGACGTCAGCTACTGGGAGCCTCCTCACGACTGCGGCTACTGTCGGCGGTACGCAATCAGGCTCTTCCTGCTGGACGCCGTCCGCTACCTGAGGCCGTTGAGCTATGTCTGGCCCCTGAACATCCTCTTCTCAAACCACATCTGGGCAGTAGCCAGACGGCCCTGACCCTGTTCAGGCGTGTGCCGGCCCGCCGATGGGGAGAAAGTGGCAGGCGCCACTGGCATAGCGGATGGGCCGGTCACGTCGAGGGGTCACGTACCGCCGTTCGTGACCAAGAACGCGAGGGCGGCAAGGGACATGGCGCTGGCCGGGGCCACGGTCCAGGAAGCCTTCCAACGCCGGAGCGCGCCGTGGCGGAACGGCGTCTCGATCAGGTTGTAGGAGATGATGGCGAGCACCAGGGTGAGACACACCCGCGCTGCAAAGAGGGGATACATTTCCAGGCCGGTGCGACCGGTCGTCAGCACGAAGTAGACGGGCCAGTGCCAGAGGTAGACGCCATAGGAGATAAGCCCGAGGCCGCGCACCGGCGGCAGCGTGAGAAGGAGGCCCAGGGGTCGGGCCTTCGGCTGCGCGACGGCCGCGATCACTACGGCGACCGAGAGGGCAAGCAGGAGGAAGCCCCCGCGGTAGAGGAAGTCATCATTGATGGACGTGGTGGACCAGGCCCAGACGACGGCGCCGGCGCAAGCGACGGCGCCCAACTGAAGGGCGACCCCGCGGACGGCGCCGCGGATCGGGCCGTGCTGCGCGAGGAGGATCGCCAGTGCGCTGCCGATCAGGAGAGATTGGGCGCGCGCGTCGGTGCTGTAGTAGGCGGCGGACGGTTCGGTGCCTGCCTTGTGAAGCCAGGCCATGCGAAACGCGGAGACGACGATAAGCACAAGCGCTGTGCCCAGGAGCACTCGCGGGGAGCCCCGTCGCAGGCGCAAGAAGGCGAAGGCGATGAGCGGCCAGACGGCGTACCACTGCTGCTCGATGGCGAGTGACCAGGTGTGACTGAGCGGTGTCAAGTATTGCTGGTTGAAGACGAAGCGCCAGTTGGCGACGCAAGCCAGGGTTGTGAAGGATTCGCTACGCACCTTGGCCAACTCCTCCGGCGCTGCGAAGACAACGGCGTAGCCGGCGACACCGATCATCATCAGGAAGAGGGCGGGAAGAAGTCTGCGCGCTCGGCGCGCCCAGAACGCGGACAGGTTTATGTGGCCGGTGGCGCGCCACTCGGCAAAAAGGAGGCTGGTGATGAGGTAGCCGCTGAGGACGAAGAAGGCGTCGACGCCGAGGAAGCCGCCGCGAGCCCAGGTAAACTGTGCATGGAAGGCGAGGACTGCGCTGACCGCCAGGGCGCGTATGCCATCGAGCGCCGGCTGGTAGACCACCCGGCTGTTGTCGCCACGTGGGGTATCTTGAGCTGACACAGACGGCACCGTATTCGATATGTGAACAGATTCCACTAAAGACGGCTTTGAGATGGTAGCGCCCGAGAGCGGACCATGTCTATGTATAGCTTCACCATCTGCTCGGGGCAAGGCTCCATGCGCTACGTCGCCTCTGCGCCGTTACGCCCGGGCGCCCGCTTACGTCCCGCACCCCACTGCCGCAACAGTGCCACAGATCACGGCCACTTTCAAGGCGACGGGCACGTGGTGACTGCCTCAAGATTGGTGGGGAGCTTTCTTGGCTCAGGATGCCCGCGGCTTCGTGGCTGCCGGGGGTGCAAGACAGGATCACGCGTGGGCAAACCCGTCCGGTTCCCCGCCGGCGACGCCCTCGCGCTCCAGCTCGGCCACCTCTTCGGCCGAGAGGCCCAGCAGGTGGCGGAACACGTAGTCGTTGTGCTCGCCGAAGCAGGGGGCGTTGAGGCGCACGTGGGCCGGCGTCAGGCTCAGCCGCCAGGGGACGCCGTCCATCCGCCTCAGGCGGACGTCGGCCTCGGCGTGGGCCGCCGTCTCGAAAAAGCCGCGCTCCTGCAGGTGAGAGTCCTGCATCAGGTCCGCCGCCGAGGCCACCGGCGAGGCGGCCACGCCTGCCTGATCGGCGGGCAGGCCTGCCTGACCGGCAGGCAGGCCCGCCGCCTGAAGCGCCGAGGCCGCCTCGTGTGGCGTCTTCCCCCTCGTCCAGGCCGATATGGCCTCGTCCAGCTCGTCCTGGTGGCGGTAGCGGGAGACCACGTCGGCGAAGCGGGGGTCGGCGGCCAGCTCCGCACGGCCCATGACCCGGCAGAGGGCCGCGAACTCGGCGTCGGAGGCCACGGCGATGGCCAGCCAGCCCCCCTCAGGCGGGCCGGCGCAGGGGTAGCAGCCGTGGGGCGCCATCGAGCGGTGACGGTTGCCCAGGAGCGGCGGCTGCCCCCTGTTCATGCTAAACCCGACGAAGAACTCGCCGATGAGGCTGGCCATGCTCTCACGCTGCGCCACCTCCACCCAGCGTCCGCGGCCCGTGCGGCGCCGGTAGAGGAGGGCGGCGCAGAGGGCGGCAGCGGCCGAGATGCCCGCCACCGGGTCGGCGTAGCTGATGCCGGACTTGTGGGGGCCTCTGTCCGGGTAGCCGGTGAGCGACGCCAGCCCTGCCAGTTGCTCAACGTTGGTGCCGCTGGCGACGTGGCCCGCCTCCGGCCCATCCTTGCCGTGGGCCGAAATGGAGACCAGGATGATGTCCGGCCTCGCCTGCCGCAGCACGTCGTAGGAGAGGCGCACGTCGTCCATGACGCCTCCGCGGTAGTCCTCGATGACGGCGTCGCTCAGGGCCACCAGCTTCAGGAACAGCTCCCTGCCTTGGGGATGCGACAGGTCCAGCGCGCAGCCGAGCTTGTTCCGGTTCAGGTGGTTGAAGAACCCGGAGATGTTGTAGCCCTTCTCCACGTCTTGACCTAGCAGGTGCAGGGAGCGGGTCACGTCCCAGTCCTTCACCGACTCGATCTTGATGACCTCGGCGCCCATGTCGCCCAGGAGGCGGCTGGCGTAGGGGCCCGCCCAGCCCGTCGTGAGGTCGAGGACGCGGATGCCGGAGAGAGGAAGGCGGTACATGCGTTACCTTTCCCTCTAGACCACGCCGGCCGCCCGCAGCCGGACCAGGTCCGACCGCTCCAGGTCCAGCAGCCCGCCGAAGACCTGCTCGTTGTGCTCGCCCAGGAGGGGGGCGCGACCGGCCCGCCATCCCCAGCCGCCATCGGAGGGCGGACCGTCGGTCAGGCGAAAGGGCGGCCCGGGGTAGACCCAGCGACCGGCCACCGGGTGGTCCACCTCCTGGAAGTAGCGCCGCGCCCTCATCTGGGGGGAGGCCAGAGCCTCCTCCAGGGCAAGGGCGCCGACCGGGGGCGCGGGGGAGAGGCGGATGAGGGGCGAGTTGACGTTGCCGCGCCGCCGGCCGAGGGCGTCCGACCGCCGGTAGGCGTAGTCGGGCAGGTAGTTCTCCAGGACGCAGGCCTGGCACTCCATGGCGCTGACCTCGACGTGCTGGCCTACCTCCATCACCGCCAGCCCCAGGAGCGCCGCCAGGGTGGCGGCGAAGGCGTTCAGGCCCGCCTGGTACTCCGCCTGGTAGCCGCCGTTGACGAGGGGCTCCCGGTCGGGGTCGCCGGTCAGGTACATCTGGCCGCCGGAGGCGAAGGAGGTGAGGTTGGTGGCCTTCCAGCGGCCATAGGGGCCCTCCCCGAAGGCCTTGACCGAGACCATGAGTAGCCTGGGATTAAGGCCCGCCAGTTCCCGGTAAGAGAGGCCAAGCTTCTCCAAACGCCCCGGCGGCTGGTTCTCGACCAGCACGTCTACCTCCTCCACCAGGCGGCGCAGGAGCCGCGCCCCACTGGCGGTCGAGAAGTCCAGGGTGACGCCCTTCTTGTTTGTGTTGAGGTAGAGGAAGAGGGCGCTCTTCTCCGGGTGGGGCAGGCCCGCCTGCCTGCCTGCCGGACGGGCTGGCCGGACGGGCAGGCCGGCGCCCGTAGGGCCGTTCGGGAAGGGGCCGTGACGGCGCGCCGCATCGCCCTCCAGGGGCTCGACCTTGATCACATCCGCCCCGTAGTCGGCCAGGAGCTTACCGCAGTAAGGGGCGGAGACGCCCTCACCCAGCTCGAGGACGGTGAAGCCAGCGAGCGGCAGGTCTTCCGCTGTCTCAGGAGTCATGAGGCCTCGCTGCGTTCCTCGGCTGTCGCCGCTGAGGCGGCGGGGCCCTGCTCCGGTGCCGGCAGCGTCACCTCCCGCCCCTCGGCTGCCGAGCGGTAGACGGCGTCCACCAGCTCGTGGGCGCGCACGGCCACCTCGAAGCCGGGGAAGGGCCTCCGTCCCTCTGCCACGTCTCGGAGGAAGAAGTAGTCCTCCAGCGCGAACTTCGTCAGGGCCTCCCTGTACCGGGGCTCCGAGAGGCCTGCCAGGGCCAGGTAGCGTTCGTTCACCTCCTCCGGGGTCAGCACACCGCTCGGCACGCTGCCTGTCTCATAGCGCAGCTCGCCGAAGAAGTCCTGGTCGCAGGCGAAGTAGCCATTCTCCCAGAAGATCTCGATGTTTCGAAGGGACGGCCGGCTGAGAACGTTGTGCCATACCGAGACCAGGTGTCCCTCGGCGCCGCTCCGGAACCGCAGCCAGACGGACGCCAGGTCCTCGACCCCCGGGTGACCGGCGAAGTTGTGAGTGCGCGCCGCCACCGCCTCCACGTCGCCCATGAGCCACGTGAGGAGATCAAGGTCATGGATGCTGTGCTCGATGAGGGCGCCCCCGCCGGCCACCTCATGGTCCCTGCGCCAGGTGCTCTGGTACTGGCCCTGGATCGGGAAGAACTGGTCGTCGCGGAGTACGACCGCCATGGGCCGGCCCAGGCCGGGATCGCTCATCAGGTCCTTCATCACCGTGAAGATGGGCGAATGCCGGAGGACGAGGCCGACCTGATGAGGGATGCCCGCGGCCACGACGGCGTCGTGCATCAGGCGAGCTTCCTCCAGGTTCCTGGCCAGGGGCTTCTCGCAGAAGACGGCCTTGCCGGCCCGCGTTGCCCTCAAAACCAGGTCTTTGTGGGAGCCCGTGGGGGTGCAGACGTAGACGGTATTCACCTCCGGCGAGCTGATCAGCTCGTCGGGGTCCGTGGTGCAGAGCGAGAGGTCGGCGACCTCAGCGAACTGCCGTGCCCGTCCCTCGTCGAGGTCGCAGACGCCTACGTACTCGCCATCGATCAGCCCCATGCTGATGGCGCCGCGGACGTTCCAGGCATGGAACAACCCGATGAAGCCCGCGCCTATGATGCCGACCCTTGGCTTCACCATGTTCTCTTCCCTTCTCCAAGCGGGGTACGTGCCGAGAGCGCCGGACGGATCCCCCATCGAGCAGGACAGCGACGATCTTGACGCGGTGCCGACCGTCGCCGGCCCGGAGCTGAGACTGCGTGGCGCTGGTTGAACCAGGCCAGGAAGAGCTGGCCCAGGTATCGTTCCAGGGACACGCTCTCCCCCGCTAGATGTTCGACCTGGTCTGCCCGCCGTCGACGTTGATGCAGGCGCCCGTGACCCAGGAGGCGCGCTCCGAGGCCAGGAAGACGACCACCGCCGCCACCTCCTCCGGCCGGCCGAAGCGGCGCATGGCTATGTTGGCGTCGATGAACGCCTTCATGCCCTCTGGGTCCTGCTCCAGGCGCCGTCCCCACGAGCCGCCGGGGAAGGCGGTGGAGCCCGGCGCCACCGAGTTGACCCGAATGTTGTCGCGGGCCAGCGCCAGGGCCATGTTTTTGGCGTGGCTGACCATGGCCGCCTTCATGGCGTTGTAGGGGATGGGGCCGCCGGACTCCCGACCCCAGATGGAGGCGATGTGCACGATGCTGCCGCCGCCGGCTCGCCGCATGTGCGGCACCACCGCCCGCGTGGCGCGCACCGCCGCCAGGATATTGGCCTCGTAGGTGGCGTTCCAGGCCTCGTCCTCGTCGCCTGCCCAGGAGCCGCCGACGCTGTTCACCAGCACGTCGATATGCCCGAAGGCGGCGGCCGTCTCCGCCACCAGGCGCTCGATGTCCTCGCCCTTCGTCAGGTCGATCACCAGGCCGAGGGCGCGGACGCCCTTCGCCCGCACATCGGCCTCGGTCTGGCGCAGGCGCTCCTCGCCGCGGGCGCTGAGCGCCACGTGACAGCCCTCCTCGGCCAGGGCGAGGGCGATGGCGCGCCCGATGCCGCGACTGGAGCCGGTGACGATGGCCACCTTGTCCTTCAAGCCGAGGTCCATGGCCGGGCCTTTCGAAGGGGGTCGCTTAGCTGCCGTGCATCTTCCGCAGCTCGGTCTTTAGCACCTTGCCCAGGGGGTTGCGCGGAAGCTCCTTCACGAAGGCTACCTCTGAGGGGGCCTTGAAGCTGGCCAGCCGCCCCTTGCAGTGCTGGATGATCTCTTCCTGGGTGAGCGTCTCCCCTGGCTTGAGCACCACCACCGCCTTCACCTTCTCCCCCCACTCGGGGTCCGGCACGCCGATGACGGCGGCGTCTTGGATCTTGGGATGCTCCTCCAGGCAGGCCTCGATCTCCCCCGGCGAGATGTTCTCGCCCCCGCGGATGATGAGGTCCTTGGTGCGTCCCGTGATGAAGAGGTAGCCTTCCTCATCCAGGTAGCCCACGTCGCCCGTGTGCAGCCAGCCGTCGACGACGGCCTGGGCCGTCTCGGCCTCCCGCCTGAAGTACTCGCGCATGATGCGGGCGCCGCTGACGCATATCTCCCCTTCCTGGTAGGGCACCACCATCTCCCCCCGGCTGTTCATGATGGCGATGGCGATGTCATCCATGGCGCGACCCACGGAGCGCAACCGCTGGAGCTTCTTCGCCTTCTCCTCCTCTGTGCCCTCGACGAGGTGGTCATCCGGCCCCAGGAAGGTCATGGTGGACGTGCTCTCGGTCTGGCCGTAGGCGTTCATGAGGCCGCACCTGAACACCTCGACGGCGCGGCAGACCACCTCGTAGGGCATGGGGGCGGCCCCATAGGTGATGAGCTGGAGGGAGCTGAGGTCGTACTTGTCGAAGTCCGAGTGGTCCATGATGCGCTTCAGCATGGTGGGGACGACGAAGCTGTGGGTCACCCGCTCGTTCTGGACCGCCTCCAGCCACAGCTCAGGCTCGAACTGGGGGAGGATGACCAGGGTGCGGCCCCCCCAGATGGCCGAGAGGGGGACAGTGGCGCCGGCCACGTGGTAGAGGGGCACGGAGAGGAGCGTCACCTCGCGCCCGGCCTCCGGGTCGGCGGGGTTCATGGTGTTGGTGACGTAGACGGAGAGGGTGAGGTGAGTGAGGACGACGCCCTTGGGCAGGGCGGTGGTGCCGCTGGTGTAGAGCAGCATGGTGGGGTCGTCCTCCTCGGTCTCGACGAAGACCTCCTCGTCGCTGCCCGAGGCCATGAGGTCGTCGTAAGACTTCATGTCTCCCGCCGCTGGCCCGTAGCAGAAGAGGCTCTTGATGGCGCCGAGCTCGGGCCGGATGGTGGAGACCAGGTCCAGGTAGCGCTGGCCCACGAAGAGGGTCGCAGCCTCGGAGTTGTTCACCATGTAGATGATCTCCTCGCGCTTGGCCCGGTAGTTCAGAGGGACGAAGGTGGCGCCGATCCTGGCGCAGGCGTAGTAGGTCTCGATGACCTCAGGGCCGTTGAGGGACATC
>Ga0315291_10011379_pt1 | contig 10854 bp, 1 predicted proteins | sample YL17G12_20_MG_FD_203070 | JGI IMG/M metagenome (GOLD analysis project Ga0315291, IMG submission 203070) | Sediment microbial communities from Yellowstone Lake, YNP, Wyoming, USA - YL17G12_20 | ecosystem: Environmental > Aquatic > Freshwater > Lake > Sediment | place: USA: Wyoming | collected... | reverse complement strand
CACTTACTAATAAATATGAAAAATCTCAACCTTATATAAGTAGTGGTCAACAGACTGGAGCTAATTTAGAATTAATGAGAGAAGAAGTAAATAAAGCTTGGGCAGAACAAAGAATACAAAATAATATTGCATTTAATAATAGAAATAAATAATGGAAAATAATACTAGTTCATTAGATCCACTTGGACCAGAATTTGGTAAAGTTCAAGGACCTGCTATTAATTCACAAAGTTTATCACCATTTGAAGGAGAAGAGTTAAAAGAAAATACAATAGATTTTTTTCCTATAGCTGCTAGTATTGGTACTACTACACATCCTAATTATCCTATACAAGATGCAATAACTGGTCATGCTCCATTTAGACCAAGTAATACAAATCCTAATAAAAAACTTACAGTAAAAGAACAAGGAGATGCTTTTGGTGCCCGTATGGATATGTTTATCAAAACTCATCAAGATAAAAATTCATATGCAAAAGTTAATGTTTATAATGCTGGTCCATCTGGTAACTCTTTTTACAAAAGATATGCAGCTTATGGTCAAAAGAAATTTGATGAAGTAGGATTTTCTCCAACTAGAGATAATGAAGCAATGTACAATGCCCATACAACAATGGGTGATGACTTTACTAGAATGATGAAAAATTCATTCATGCCTTTATTAGCTAGAGGTTTTGTATCTGGTCCAAAAAGTTTAATCAAAATGCTACAAGGTGACTTTAGTGCTGATCTTGATGATGCAAGGGCATATGAAGAAGCTGCAGCTATTGGACAGTCATCTAAAAAAGGTATGGGTGCATTCTTTAATAATACTGCAATGAGTTTTGCATATACAGCAGGTATTATTAGTGAAGCAATTCTAGAAGAAGCAGCTGGTGCTTTACTTGCTCCTGTAACAGGAGGAGGTTCTTTCTTTGCTGCTACTTTTAATAATGCTAGAAAAATTGGTAAAATTGGTGATGCATTTGAATTAGCAACAAAAGGTTATAATGCAGTAAGAAGAACTATTCAAGAAGCAAATACTATTGGTGCAACAAGAAATATATATACAGCAGCAAAAAATATTGGTGCTAGTAAAGTTGGTAGATTTTTAAATCCATTTGAAAATGCAGTTGATGCAATTGCAGGTATTGGTAAAAATGCAGATAACTTAACAGGTCTTGCAAGATTAGCACAAGGAACAACTAAAACAGCAGGTGGGTTATTTAGAGATATAAGAAATATTAATATGGCATTATCAGAAGCCCGTCTAGAAGGTGGTATGAATGATAATAAAGTATATGATACTCTATATGATGATTTTTATAAAAGAAATGACAGAGCTCCAAATAATGAAGAACAATATGAAATAACTAAAACTGCAAAAGAATCTGGTACAAATACATTAATGTGGAATACGGCATTAATATTTGCAACAAATAAAGTTGTAATTCCTAATTTATTAAAATCAGGTGTTGGTAAAAGAATAATTAATTCTAAGATAGATGATGTATTAGCCATGAAAGGTGGTAAAATTATTTTAGAAAAAACTGCTGTAGCTGGTAAAAAATTAGCTCAAGGAGAATTTACATTTGTTGCTAATTCATTTAAAAACTCACTTAAAGGATTTAAGAAAACACCATTTAAAACTGGTATTAAAGTAGTTGGTAAATACATGAAAGCTAATGTAATGGAAGGTGTTCAAGAAAATTTACAAGATGTTATTACAATAGCTAATGAAAAATATTATATAGATGCCTATAAAAATAAAGAATTAGGAGCACATATCTATAATAAAGGAAAAGCTTCATTAATGTTTAGTGGATTAAAAGATCAAGTTTCTTGGCAAGGACTAGAAACTTTTGCATCAGGTGCATTAATGGGTGTATTTTCTGGTGGATTAAACTTAGTTAAAGGAGGTTTAGATGCAGGTTATAATAATATTTTTAACAAAGAAGAATATAATAAATATAAAGATTTAAGAAAAACACATGGTGATGATGTAGCAAAAGAATTAACTGCATTGTATAAAGATCCTAAAGAGTTTTTTAATTCAAGATTATTTAACTATGGTGTTCAAAATAATACAGTGTCTAATGTAGATGAAGCAGATACTAAAGAAGGAAAAGATGAGTTAAGTGATGCATTTGTTAGTCAAGTATATACTGCTTTAAATACTGATACAATTGAATATTTTAAAGATCATATTGGATCTATGAAAGATTTATCAGTAGATGAATTTGAAGAAGCATTTGGATTTGAAAAAGGTAAAGGAGCTAAGCAACAAGATAAGATTGATAATATTTTATCTAGCATAGATGAAGTAAAGAAATCATATAATTATGCAAATGAAAGATTTCCTAATCCAATTGATTTAAGTAAATATGATAAAGATTTACCTGAATATAGAGATGCTGCAATACTAAGTGAAGCTTGGCAGATGGGGATAAAAAATTATGTTTTTGCTAATCATAGTTTTATGGATAATGCTAAAAGAATGACAAGCATTTCTGGTAAGATTCTAGATAACCCATCTATGAAAAAAATGTCTCAAGCAGACATGCTTATGGTATTTGAACCTTTAAAAATAAATGATGAAATACAATTAGTTAAATCAGAAATAGAAGCATTTAGTCAATCAACTGATCCTAAAGCTAAAACAGAAATATTAAAAAAACAAAATAGAGTAAAAGCATTAGAAGATTTTTCATCTGCTCATAGTATGTATGCTTTATATAATAATGCAGAAGGAAAAGCTAAAGTCTCTAATGAATTATTTGAAGCAGTAAGACAACAACAAGGTGTTGATGAATTAACAGATGAAGATAAAGAACAAATACTTGAGATTCAACAAAATGCAATAAATAATGAATTAGAAATAGCATATAAAAATTATTTAAAAACTACAAATGGTATTGATTCAACTTATATATTTGATACTGATATTGATGAAACCTTTAGTATGCTTAAAGATCATTATAAGCTAAGTGATGAGCAAAAAGTACTTGTAAATCAAATTAATTTATTACATGATCCACAATCTTTTATGGATCAACTTAAAAAATCTCAAATTTGGATGAGCAATATGTACAATAATAGAAAAGACTATTTTGTAGATATGGTTAATACACAAATTAATGGATTAGAAAATAATACATTCTTAAATGCATTAGCTGATAAAAACATATTCATGGATCTTGATGCATTCCAAGATTATATGGAGAATGATATCCCACCTAAAGAATTTCTTAATGAAACTACTAAGCAGGTAATAAAACCAGGTAGTGCTGAATATGCTATAATATTTAACAGGTTACAGCAAAATAAAGAATTAAAAAATAATGCTCCTTCAAAAGAAAACTTTGATGAAAAATTACAAGTAAAACTTGATGAGTTAAAAAATGCATATAATAAAGAATATAATTTATTACCAAAAACTGAAGTAAAAACAAAAGGTGCAACTGTTAAAAAAGATAACATAAAAATTAAAGAAATTATTGATGCATTAGCTATTGGTGATTATGTAGAAGTAATAGTTTCAAAAACAGATAAAGTTGTAATATTATATAATTCTCCTGAAGGTTTAAGAACTACTGATAAAAACGGTAGTATAATAAAACTAGAAAATATTAAAAATACATTTTCTCAATACACAATATATAAAATTGAACTTAAACCAAGTAAAGAAGATGTTCAAGAACTTAATAAAAAATATACTGCACTTAAAAAAGAAGCAATAGATACTTTTGATGCTGAAAAAGATAAAAATGAATTAAAACAATACTCAATATATACTGATTTAAAAGATTTTCCTAAAGACTTATATAGTCAATTACAAAAAGAATTTAATAAATCTGAAGCATTAGCATCTGCAGTTGAAGATGAAGTATCTGATGAAGAGATATCAAATATGTTTAAAGCATTTATTGAAAAAGATCCTAAAGCTAAAACCATTATAGATAAGTATAATGATAAAAATGTAGAAGAAGTAGAAAAACAAAAATCTGGTAGAATAGAAGACTTTGATTTTGAGTATAATAATAAAACAAATAACACTTCTAAATATAGCAATGAGCAAATAAAAACTTTAAGTACTCAGTTTAAGAACTTTAGAGATAATGAAGAAGACCCTGTTAAAAAAGCTTATTATTCAAAAGTAATTAATGATTTTGAAAAATTAATAGCTACACGTTTAATAAAAAACTTTAAGCCAGATATTCAAGAGACAATAAGAATTATAGAAGAAAAATTATCTGCTCAACAAAAAAACATAAGAAAAATTGGTCAAAGTGGTTACTTACTAAAAGGGTCAAAAGGTGATTTATTAAAAAGAGTAACTAATTATACACAAGAATTAAAATCTGAAGCCTTTACTTATAAAGGTAAAAAAATTATAGGTGAAGTATTTAATGATGTTTTTGCACAAGCTAAATTAACTGAAGAAAGCATTAATGCTTTTATGACTAATATTGATAAAAAATTAGTTGCATTAGAAAATTCAGGATATACAAAAGATACTCTTGATGGTATTGCATCTAGCTCAGATAATTTAAGAAAGTATTTAAATGAAATACTTGCTAATCCAGAAACTAGTAATATTAAAAATAAAAAAGATTTATTAGAAGCTATACAAAATCATATATCTGAAAATGCATATGAGTATACAAGAAAAGCTGGTACATATTTAGATGAGCAATTAAGAAATTTTTTCTCTAAAGAAAAAACAGAATTTAAAGAATCAGAAATTACTAGTGAAGCATATAATAGTATGTTTGGACCTACGGGTTTCTTAAAACCTATTAAACAAAAAATAGACTCAGGTGAGTTATATGTATTAGCAAAAGGTCTTGTAGTATTTGATGAAGAAGGTAATGTTGCTGGTGAAATGGATTTACTACTTATTGATCAAACTGGTAAATTACATATAATAGATTTTAAAACTGGTGAACAAAAAAAATGGAATGGATTTGTTAACAAAACAGAATCAGGTTTAAATAAAACTGAAGATTATACTTTACAACAATATACTTATGCTAGATTATTAAAAAAGATGACAGGACTTGATGCTGAAATAAACATCATGCCTCTTGAAACAATTATTAATCAAAAAAAATATCAGATAATATCTGTAAAAGAACCTACTAATCCAGAATTATTAGGTCTTGATAATTGGTATTTTTCACTTGATATTAATAATCCTAGTTTTGCTAAAGCTAAATCTAAGATAGATGCTAAAATTAAAATTGAAACAAAAGCACCAGGTATAAAAGTTGCTACAGCAATAAATCCTAAACTAGTTGAAAAATTAGTAGAACTAGAATATCCTGAAGATATAATTAAAGTATTAAGTAAAGAAGACTTAACTAAAATAGTTGATGAAAATCTTAATTATACAGAATACCAAGAAGAACTAGGAGCTTCATTAAATGCACTTGCATTTGCTGATGAGTATGCAGCTTTAAGAAAAGGAGTTATTAAAAAAGAAACAACTCCTGTTGTTGATAAAGAAGTTAGTACAAATACTAAAGTTAATGTAGATACTACAGATATAGAAAAAAGAAGAAAAACTGCATATAACAGTGTACAATTTAATTACTCAACAGATGAGGGTTACTATGGTGTATATACTGATGCAACTGGTAAAAAAGAAACAATTGAAGCTTGGAATGAAAAATCAGTTAAAGAAAAACTAAAAGAAAAATATGATGCAGAAATAACTATTTTAAATGATAAGGTAGTAGGTAGTGGTGTAGATACTAAAGCTGACTTACTTAATAAGTATAATAAAGAAGTAGCTAAAATTACAAATGACTATGCTAAACAAATAGATTCTGTTGGTAAAGCAAGATATAGAAACAATCTTGAAGAAGCTAGAGATAATGAGTTATTAAAATTAAAAGAAGATTATGACGCTGAAATAGCTGCTTTAGAAACTCCTACAACTGAAAAAGTTAATACTACAGATACTAAAGCTGATATAGAAAGAAGAAGACGAGAGCTTACTACATTTACATCTACTAGAAATTTTATTAAAGGTGTAAACCATTCAGTAGTTATAGCAAAAAAACAAGGTAGGGATGGTTTTGATGTTGATGTATCAAATAAAGCTGATGTTTCTACTGGTTTTTTATATAGCAAATCTTTATCAGAACATTTTGATACTATTGAAGAAGCAATAGAATATGCAAATGAAATTATACAAGGTGATAAAGAGTATATTAAAAAGGTTGATGCAGAACTAGCTGCTTTAGGTACTACAGATGCTAAAGCTGATGTTATTTTACCTATAGGAACTTCTGGAAGTGGTAAATCTACTTTTATAAAATCTTTACCACAAGAAAATTTAGTAGTTATTTCTCCTGATGATATGAGAGTTGAGTTTACAGGTGATATAAATAATAAATCTAAAGATAAAGAAATATATGAAGAAGCAGCTAAAAGAGCTGTGGCTGCTATCCAACAAGGTAAACAAGTTGTATTTGATACTACAAATTTAACTAAAGATAAAAGAAGACCTTTTATTGAAGCTATTAAAAAGGCAATACCTAATGCTAATATTCAATATAAGTTAATGGAATTAAATCCTGAATTAGCTAAACAAAGAATAAAAGCACAAATAGCAAGAGGAGAAAACAGAGCAAATGTATCAGATGAAACTATAGATAGACATGCTGAATCATATAAACAAATGCTTGAAGATATTAAATCTGAAGGTATAACAAATTATGATACAGAAACTACTACAGAAGAAGGTATAAAAGAATCAGATCCTATAAAAAATAAAATTGGAGAAAATGTAAACCAACCTGTTATTTATAATGGTCGTGTTGGTAAGTTAGTACTTATGCCAAGTGCTGAATTTGGAGTTGAAATTGTTATTAATGATGACATATCTACATTACAACTTACATTAGATACATTGAATGCTAATCTTACTTTAGAAAAACAGTATGGAACTGAAGAAACTATTTCTGAATTAGAAAAGAATGTTAAAAGAATTAAAACTGCAATCTCTTCAGCTAAAGGATTTACTCAAGTTTTTCCATTACAAATTGCTGGTAAAAATGTTTCAAATGGTTTATTAAAACTAAGTGATGCTGGAGTAAGTTTAGTAATAGCAACTGACTCTGTTGGTCAAGTGTCTACTATAAACGGAGAAGTTATCAATGCTTCTTTTTCAAATAAAGATGAAAGCATTGCATCTATCAATGGTGTTAGATATGATGTACTACGGGATGCTACTGGAAATATAACAGTACTAAGTTACTTTTCTAAAGATGAAGAGATAAGTAAAATTGATAAACAGATTGGTGACTATGCTCAAAAAATAGGTAGTTTACGTAGTAGACTTTCTACAGAAGACATAGAGTCTACTACAAAAGATGATATCATTTCTAGAATAGCAGATCTACAAGAACAGATTAAACAACTAAATAATAAAAGAGTTTCTTTAGCAGAAGCAAATAACAAAATGTATATCTATGGTGAGAATGCAAATGATTATATCTTTGCATTAAACAGATTACCAAATGGTTTCCAAAGAGCTACTGCAAAAGCAACAAAAGCAAATGAAACACAAGATTTAAAATCTATAGAAAATCTATCTTTGTCAAGAGCTATTGCTACCACAATTACAGAAATATTAAGTGAAAACTATCCTGAAGTATTAGATACTTTAATAGAAGATGGAGTTCAAGCTGTAAAGAGAGCAGATCTTAAAACTATTACTAACTGGGCAAAGGAAAGTATTACAAAACTAGAATCATTAGGTTATTCAGTAATTAATCGTGGAGACATAGTAGATGATATTACTAACCAAATTAATGCTTTGAATGAATTATTAAATGATTTAGCATCAATTAATTTAACTAAGAATGGAAGAATCAGCAAAAAACAAGAAACAGCAGACCAACTCTTCGGACCAGGCAACAAAGAAGTACAGAACAGGTCTAGTGTACCTAAGAATGAAGGGACTACCGGAACAACAACAAAGGGAGTTTCTAGACCAGCTACAAGAACGGAACTCCAAGAACTTGTCAAACAATCAAGAGAAGAAGGCTTAGGTGAAACATTTGAAGAACCAGTAGATAATGAAGTAAATGATCAAATTGCTGAGTTAATTAAATTAAAAGATTTAATATCTAAAACAGATGATTTAACAGCTATAATGGATGCTGTATTCAAAATTTTAGATGAAACAAAATATGAAGCTTGGCAAGGAACATTAAATGAGAAAAATCTTGAAAAAGATTTAAAAGATAAAATGGTTGATGTTCAATCTCAAACTGAAGCTTATAATATTGTTTCAAAATATCTTTTGGCTAAGTTTATTGATACAGAAGTATCTGCTTTAAAAAAGTTAAAACCTAAAGAAGTATTGAGTGCACTTAATGAAATAAACAATGCTACATTAGATACAATTGATGAAGTTTATGAAAAAGCATTTTTAGATGCTCAGAAAAATGGTACAAATGCATCTCAAATAGTTGCAGCATATAAGACTAAACTAGAAGAATTAAAAACTATTGTTTCTATTCAAAATGTTGCTGTAGATGAATATCTTATCAGTAAAAATCCTATCTTTACAGCTATCTCTGATGAAGTAGTAATTGTAGTTAAAAAGAAAAAAGGTTTGATTACTTTAAAGAATATTAAAACAGAGGAGTCTAGAGACTTTACAGAGGATGAACTTATAGATAATTTTGAAAAAACAACTATGGAAGCAAGAGAACCAGAAGTACCAGTAGAGATTACACCAGTAGATATTGAAGATTCTAATGAATCAAAAGATACTATTAAGGAAATCATGAATGATAAAGATGCATTAGCTAAAGCAAAAGCACAATCAAAAGCATCTGATAAAAAATCAAGATTAGATAAATTAGGAGAAAATTCAAAAACTTGTTAAAATGGCATGTAGTTTAAATAAAGAGCAGGTATTAGATTTATATGAGGTACTTTATGGTGAAGTAACTGATAGATTAGGTGATTCTGAATTACCTGCAATTGACTTGAATAAAATTGTTCAAGACACATATAATGTTGTAAAAGAAGCTACAGGAGATCAAGTTAAAGCTATGTTATATGCACAAGCTATTCCTGATGTATTTCATTTAGTTACTCAAGACAATGAAGCTAATGATTATCTAGTAGATAATGGTTTTGATTTTACTGCTCTTGCAAAAATGAGAAAAAGATTTGCTGATCTTATTGAAGTAGGTAAAGCAATTGCAACTAAAAAAAAGACTAAACAAGGAATTGATTCTGAAATTAAAAATACAAACAAGAGTAAAAAAGACTTTTCTCCTGATGTAAATGATGAGGGTTTCTGGTCTTACAATGAAGACAATGGAGCAAAAGTTAGTAGTGCATGGACTACATCTATTCAAATTGCAGAGGAAGCTAATCCAGAAACAGTATCTGATGAAGATAGAAATAAAATAGATTCTGAAAAAAAACTATTTTCTGATGTAATTAAAGCTATAGTAAAAATAGTTAAACAAAGAATTGGTACTGAAGAGATTGAATACAATGGAGTAGTGCTTGCATTAACTACACAGTTAACTAGAAATATTCCAAGTAATTTATTGACTGCAAAAGATAGAAAATATTTAATAGATAAACCAAATGATGTTGGTATAGCTGCAGTTATAACAGATTCTAAAGGAGATTTTGTTTATTTTAAACCTGATGGTACTATTACAGATAATCCTGAAGAGGGTCGTATAGTATATCAATATTTAAGAAAAGTAAATTTGGTAGATGGTAGATTACTATTATCTAATAGAGCAAATCGTCATTATAATCTTGTTGATCCTGAAGTTCTTGCAAAAAGACAAGCAACTATAATAGAAGAAGAAAGTAATGGTAAAATTAAAGTTACTGATGCTCAGTTAAAACAATTAGTGAAAACAATAAAAGATCGTCAAGAAAATGAAATGAATGATCTTTATCAGTTAAGAAAATTAATTGAAGAGTCTGATAATAACTTACAAGTTATTCTTCCAATATTAGGAGGAACATTTGGTATTCCTGTTACTGCAGTTAAAACAATAACATTAGAAGAATCAGGAATTAGTGAAGAAGATATTAAAAAATATGTTCCTATAACAGTTGGTAAAGATAAAGGTAAACAATATTTTATAATTAATAAGAATACAGCTGGAGGATTATCAGTTGATGAAGAAGTATTTTTACAAAGATCTGATATTGATAGACCTTTAGCAGAAAAGATAGCAAGTGTTTTAACTACTACTGCAGAAATAAGGGGAAGACAGTTAACTCCTGATGAAAGAAAAGCATACTTTGAGGTCTTTATAAATAATGCATTGATGAAAGATCCTAAAACAGGATATAAAACTAATCTTCCCTACAACAGAGACAGAATTGTAACAAAAGTACTTACAATAAATAATGAAAAAACTTTTGTTGTAGAGTTAAATGGTAAAGAGATTTCTGAAGATGTTTTATTTACTGAAGAAGGTAGACAACTTATTCTTAATCATTTATTAAATGCTAGACCAAAAGATATAATAAAAGATGCATTTTGGCCAGCAAATGTTCAGTTTAATAATAAATATAAAGCAACAACTTTTACTGATTATACAATTGAAGGAGATAAAATTACTGACATGGCAGTAATTTATTGGGATACTATTAAACCATATGTAAAAATTGTAATTAGTGATGAAGAAAATGCTTATGAAAATGGATTAAATGCATATCTTACATATGCAATTCCAACAGGTACAGTAGAATCTGAAGGTATAATTCCTGTAGGTAGACCAAAACCAACACAGTCAAAACCTGTTACTAAAGCTAAGGTAGATAAAGAAGCACCAAAAGCTCTTCCAAAGAAACAAGCAAGAACAACAC
>Ga0315291_10011377_pt1 | contig 10855 bp, 2 predicted proteins | sample YL17G12_20_MG_FD_203070 | JGI IMG/M metagenome (GOLD analysis project Ga0315291, IMG submission 203070) | Sediment microbial communities from Yellowstone Lake, YNP, Wyoming, USA - YL17G12_20 | ecosystem: Environmental > Aquatic > Freshwater > Lake > Sediment | place: USA: Wyoming | collected... | reverse complement strand
GGCGGTGTACGCCACCCGCAGGTCCGTCCCGACCTCGCCCACGACCACCGGGCCGGTGTTGATCCCAACCCGCACGTTGAAGTCGCGGATGCCCCGCTCTCGCTCCAGTTTGGCGGCGTACTCCCTGGCTCCGACAATAATATCCAGCGCCGCCCTGCATGCCCGCTCCGGGTCGTCCTCGTGAGCGATCGGCGCACCGAAGAAGGCAAGGATGGCGTCGCCCATTAGTTGCGCCAGCGTTCCCTCGTAGCGGAAGATGGGCGGAATAAGGAACTCAAAGGCACCGTTCATCACCTCCAGCACATCCTCCGGATCGAGGCTTTCGGCCATGGAGGTGGAGCCCTTGATGTCGGAGAAGAGAATGGTGACCGTGCGCCGCTCGTGCCCCACCTGGCCGCGAGCCGCCAGCAGCCGTTCAGCATACTCCTTCGGCGCAAGGCGCTTCAGAGCCTCGGCAAGAGGATCAGGAGGCGGAGCGCCAAGGGGTACACCGCACGCAAAGCAGAACTTCGCCTGAGAAGGCAGCTCAACCTTGCACTTGGGACAGACCAGGGTCAGTTTCGTACCGCAGCCAAGGCAGAACCTGGCTTGCTCCGGGTTGTCCGTGTCACACTTCGGGCATCGCATGGCCGCCCTCCCATGTTCCCGGTAACCACAAAAGTCACGGTGGTGTAGAAACAGCATCAAAGAGATGCGACGAGACTGCGGAGATTCATGGTTGTGGCCATACTATACACTGTAATTGCGCAAGATGTCAACCGAGGATTCACGCAAACTCAGCTTGCAGAGATTGGCACTGTGAGAGCATCTTGACTGAACCTCACCAGTCGTTCTCGAACAGATCCGGCGCATTTCCCAGGGCCCTGTCAAAGTCATTGCGAGGAGCGGAGCGACGAAGCAATCCTGCTCTGATACAGGGGTGGCCGCACGACGGGGATTGCTTCGCTTCGCTCGCAATGACAGTTTGTCGACTTTGACATGACCCTGCGCATTTCCAGAAAACACTTGACAATTCCCAAGCGCATGTTATAATCCTCGCAGTTATGTCGTGCCCTGGTGGAGGTTGCAGTGGATGGTCTCTCTGCTCGCTGGAACCTTGTGTCGCTTGTGGCTGAAGCCGATGCGGAACAGATGGTCCAGCCTTTCCGCGACCTGGAACAGGCTCTCGCCGCTCTGGAGTCTTTGCGCGCCATGCTTTCCCCAGACACCTCGACGGGCGACTTCCTCCGTGTGCTCGCCGCCTATGAAGCAATGGCGAACGCCGCCCGCCGCATCACCGCGTACGCGTTCCTTCGGTTCGCCGAAGACACCCAGAACCAGGCTGCTCTCAACCTCCAGAATCGCGTCAATCAGATCGCTGCCGATGCGGAAAATCGCGCGCTCTTCTTTGAGCACTGGTTTAAGTCCTTGCCGGAAGAAACCGCCGCGCGCCTGAGCGATGCCAGCGGCGACCGGCGCTACTTTCTGGACTCGTGGCGCCGCTTCAAACCCTTCACTCTGAGCGAGTCCGAGGAGCGGATCATCACGCTCAAGGATGTCAACGGCATCGAGGCTCTGGTAACACTCTACGATATGCTGACCAGTGCCTTCACATTCAGCCTGGAGCTGGATGGCGAGCGCAAGACGATCACCGAGAGCGAACTGGCCTCCTATTGCCGCCACCCTTCGCCAGAGATGCGCACCGCGGCCTATCGAGAGTTGTACCGCGTCTACACCGATCGGAGCTCAGTGCTTGCGCAAATCTACGACCACCGGGTGCGCGACTGGCACGCCGAGATGATTTCGCTGCGGCACTTTTCGGAACCGATCTCCGCGCGCAATACCATGAACGACCTTCCCGACGAAGTAGTCCGCACGCTGCTGGACGTATGCCGCAGCAACGCGCCACTTTTCCAGCGCTATTTCCGGCTCAAGGCCAAATGGCTCAAGATGGATCGGCTGCGCCGCTATGATATCTACGCGCCGCTCGCGTCCTCGGAGAAGCGATACGAGCTGCCGCAGGCGATGGACATGGTCTTGGGCAGTTTCGGCGGCTTCTCGCCGGTGCTCGCAGAACAGATACAAAGGGTCTTCGACGAGGCTCACTTTGATCCCCAGCCGCGCCCGGGTAAACGCGGTGGCGCCTTCTGCTACCCCGTACTGCCCACACTCACACCGTGGGTGCTCATGAACTTCAACGGCCGAAGCCGCGACATCGCGACCCTGGCCCACGAGATGGGCCACGCCGTCCACGCCATGATGGCTGCCAGCCACTCCGTGCTCACTTTTGATTCCGCTGAACCGCTGGCTGAAACAGCATCGGTGTTCGGCGAGATGCTTCTGGCGGAACGGCTTCTGGCAGCCGAGAAGGATACAGCAGTCCGGCGCGAGATGCTGGCGTCCATGATAGATGACGCATTTGTGACAGTTCAGCGCCAGGCCTATTTCTCGCTCTTCGAGCGCGACGCCCACCGCCTGATAGCCGAAGGCGGCACCACAGATGACCTTACCGCATGCTACCAGGCGAATCTGGCCGAGCAGTTCGGCGACTCTGTGGAAGTCAGCGACGAGTTCAAGTGGGAATGGCTGCTGGTTCCGCACATCTACCGGACGCCTTTCTACACCTATGCCTACAGTTTCGGCCAGCTGCTGGTGCTGGCGCTAGTGCAGCGATATCGCCTGGAGGGCGAGTCCTTCAAGCCCAAGTATCTGAAAATCCTGGCCTATGGAGGCTCAGCATCGCCCATCGCGATTCTAAGCGAGGCGGGCATGAACATCACGTCGCCCGCCTTCTGGCAGGGCGGTTTTGACGTCATCGCAGGCATGATTCGGGAACTAGAAGACATGGACACAGTATCGTGAAGACTCTTCTTTCTCGCGCCGGCTTACCTAACGCCCCGCATTCACGAGCAAGGAGCGTATGATGGCAACAACGAACGCAGTCAATCCGACGCATTCGCCATCCCCTTTCGCGGTGTTCCGTAACCGTAACTTCACGCTGATGTGGACCGGCCAGCTCATTTCCACCATCGGCAGCGCGCTGACCGCCCTCGCCGCGTCCATCCTCGTGTTTCGCATCACCAACTCGGTGTTGAGTGTCGGCCTCATGTTGATGGCTACGGCCGCGCCCAGCATCCTGGTCGGACTGGTGGCCGGGGTGTTCGTCGACCGCTACGACCGCAGGAAGATCATGATGGCCGCCGATGTGATTCGCGCGGTGCTCGTCTTCCTCATCCCGTTCCTGATCCCCCTCAACATCGCATGGCTGTATGTCATCGTGATGCTGACTGGCGCCGTCGGGCAGTTCTTTGACCCTGCGCACGAAAGCGTCCTGCCCGAAGTGGCCTCTGATGAGGAACTGGCCGCGGCCAACTCGCTCATGGCGATCTCGTCGTTCGGCGCTACCGCAATAGGTTTTGCGGCCTCCGGGCTGATCGCCTCTCGGTTTCCGATTGAGTGGGTGTTCTACATTGATGCCATTTCTTTCGTCATCTCCGCCATCTGCATTTTCATGATCCGCGTGCCTTCGCTGGGCGTCAGCGAGGAGGCCAGCGTGCATGCGGTCGTGCGCAATCTCAAGGCGGGCGCGCGCGTGCTCATTGACACTCCCATACTGCGCTCGCTGTTCATCGTCTTCGCACTCGTTTTCGTCAGTTTCGGCCTGTCCAACTCGCTCCTGCTGCCCTTCGCGCTGAGGGCCCTCAACGCCACCGAGTTCGAATACGGCGTGCAGGAGGCCATGACCTCGGTCGGGTTTGTCGTTGGAAGCCTGATGATGGCGCGCGTGTCCGAACGGCTGCGCGAGGGCCTGTGGATTGCGCTGGGATTCATCGGCATGGCTCTGGCCGGCATCGGCTACTCGTCCATGACTGCCATCGGGCCTGCCATCGCCATCATCACCATTTCGGGCTTCATCAACGCTCCGACGTCCATCGCGAGGCGGCTGGTCATCCAGCGCCACACTCCGCGCGAGATGCGCGGACGGGTGAACAGCGCCTTCTTTGTGTGCCGCGATGTGCTGTTTCTAGCGGGCATGGCGGCGGCGGGGCTGGCCGACGTGTTTCCCGTGCGCATCATGTACCTGTTCAGCGCGCTGCTGCTCCTGGCAGCCGGGGTGTGGGCGCTGTTCATGCCGGGATTGGGGCAGCCCGCAGCCGAATGGCGGCGAGCCATCGGGCTGTTGCGGTCAGCTCCGGCAGCGCCCGGTCTGAGCGCGGCGCGCCCGGCGACGCTGGCCGATTTTGACGCGCTTGCAGCGCTCCTGCCCTCGCTTTCCCGCCTGGATCAGAACGAGCGCCAGGCTCTCATCCGCCGGGCGCGTGTGAGTGACGCACCCGCCGGGTCAACCATCATCCGCCACGGCGAAAAAGCCGACGACGCGTATTTCGTCCTTGCGGGCAAGGCAGTGGCCGGAGTCGCAACAGAGGGGGGGGACTACCGCTCCCTGTCCACGTTGAGCCCCGGCGACTTCTTCGGCGAGATCGCCGCGCTGACCGGCGCGCCGAGGACGGCGAATGTGGTGGCCGAGGCGCCGACGACGCTGCTCACCGTGCCTGCGGCGGCGCTGCGCGGCCTGATGGCCGACCCAGCGCTCAGCCAGTTGTTCCTATCCAAGATGAGCGAACGCCTGAGCCGCACGCATACAGCCGACTGGCCACGACTGGCCGGGCTGGACCAGGAATCGCTGCGCGAACTACGCGCCACGGGAGAAGAGGCGGTCTGATGAGCGAACCGAAGCGGGCCAGGAAACCGAACCGACAGCCTCAGGGCACCGGCATTCCCCAGGCGCTGCTCGACCTGCAAGCGGCAGCCGAGCGAGCGCGGCAGCGTTTTGAGAACGAAGCAGCCGTCGAACTCTACACGCGCGCCCTGGAAGCGCTACCAAAGAAAGGTCGCCGGCAACTTGCGCCCCTTGAGTGCGATCTCCTATATGGCCGCGCCGAGTGCTACGGGCGGATGGGCAACCTGACGGCGCAAGCGGCCGACCTGGCCGCAATGGAGCAAATGGCGCGCAAAGCGGGCGATGTGGCGCGCCAAGTTGTGGCCCTCACCGCCCAGGCGGAGGGCATCGGTCTCCTGGGCGACGCTGCAGGAGCGGAGCGCGCCGCTCAGACAGCCCTGGACATCGCGCAGAAGGCAGCGGAGCGTTCGCTTGTTGCCCGCGCCCTCACAACGCTCGGGCGCGTAGCCTGGGCAAATGCAGACTACAGCCGCGCCGAAGAAGTTGCCGAACGCGCTCTATCCCTGTGCCGAGAGATTGGAGACCGCGGGGGTGAAACGGACAATCTTCGGTCGTTGGCCGTCGCGGCACGCGCTGCGGGCAGGCTTGATCGGGGCAACGAGTGCTTGCAGGAAGCGCTGGCGATTTCCCGCGCCATAGGCGATCGGGAGCGCGAGGCGCAGGCACTCAACATGATGGGCATCGGCGCAACCGACTTTGCCCAAGCGCGCGCCTACCACGAGCAGGCGCTGGATCTCTTTCGGATCATAGGCAGCGGGCCGTACCAGTCCATGATGGAAAACAACCTGTCGCTGGTGTACTGGAGGCTCGGTTTGAATGGAAGGGCGCTGGCTTATGCAGAGCGCGCCGTGCAGTACACGCGCGAGAAGCAGGTGCCGAGCGGATTGGTGGGCTTCCTCGACAGCCTGGGCCGGCCCTATGCCGATTCTGGCGCGTTTGACCATGCCCGCGAGGTGTTCCAAGAGGGCCTCTCCATTGCGAAAGCGATAGGGAGCCGCGAGAACGAAGGGTATCATCTGCTGAGCCTCGGGCGGCTGGCGCTCTCGCAGGGGAAGACGGACGAAGCACGTAAACGCCTCCGTGCGGCGGCCAGAGCATTCGCCGAGGTGGGCGACAAAGTCGAGGAAATGACAGCAGTCGCCTGGCTGGGAGCGGCGTGCCTTGCGGCGGGCGACTGGGCAGCAGCCGACCAACATACGGCGGATGCGGCCCGGAGGATGGAGGAACTCCAGACAACCCGCGGCGAGTATCCGTTGCAGGAAGTCTGGTGGTGGCGCTACCAGATTCTGCGCCGGTCCCCCAAAAAGGGCAAGCGCGCTCGGGACGAGGCCTGGGCCTGCCTCCAGCACGCCCGCGAAGTGATGCTAGCCGGAATCGCCACGCTGAGCGATGAGGGGCTCCGGCGCAACTATCTGAACAAAGTCGCGATCAACCGCCAGATTGTGTCGGAATGGACGCGTGAGGCTGCGGCGCGCGGTATCTCAGTCCAAGAACCGGAACCCTTGGCGGGCAATTTGCAGGACCAACTGCGGCGCATGATGGAGATCAGCGTGCGCATGAACGAGCAGCGCGATACGGACGCGCTGCTGAACTTCATCATGGACGAAGCCGTGGAACTGAACGGCGCAGAGCGCTCTTTCCTGGTGCTGCTAGATACACAGGAGCAGCCCGACTTCCGCATCGCGCGGGGCATGACGGCTCAGGAGATGGATGAAACGCAGGCGCTGGCGCGGACGATGCTCGACCGCGTGTCGCAAACCCGGCAGGCGGTGTTGGACGATGCGGCAGGGACGCGATCGGTTCTCGCGGCGCCGCTCATCGCCCGCGGCCAGATGATCGGCATGCTGTACGCCGACAACCGAGCCATCTTTGGCCGGTTCGCCCAGGCCGACCTGGAACTGCTATCCCTGTTCGCCAACCAGGCGGCTACAGCCATTGACAACGCCCGGCTTTACCAGGGTCTGGAGCTGCGCGTGGCCGAGCGGACATCGGAACTCTCCACCTCCAACGCGGCGCTGACACAACGCAACGCCGAGCTCTCCATCATCAGCAGCGTGCAGCAGGGGCTGGCCAAGGAGCTGAACCTTCAGGCTATCATCGACATTGTAGGCGACAAGATCCGCGCCACCCTGGGCGGTCAGAACTGCCTGATCGTCCTGTACGACGCGGCGACCAACCTGATGCAGTTCCCGTACTGGGTAGGCGACCAGGGCCAGCGTGTTTTCCAGGAGCCCGTTCCACTCGGCCAGGGCCTCACGTCCATCGTCATCACCTCGCGCCAGCCTCTGGTCTTGGGCACGGTAGAGGAAGGGACCGAGTTAGGGGCGATCATTGTGGATGATGGCACCACTGAGCAGCCCGAATCCTGGCTCGGCGTGCCGATGATCGCAGGCAACGAGGTGATTGGAGCCGTGGTCGTGCAGGACTGGCCGAAGAATCGCTACAGCGAGAACGATGTTCGGCTCGTGAGCACGCTGGCTTCCAGCCTGGGCGTCGCGCTGCAGAACGCGCGCCTCTTCGACGAGACCAAGCGCCTGCTGAAGGAAACCGACCAGCGCGCGGCGGAACTCGAGATCATCAACAGCGTGCAGCAGGGGCTGGCCAAGGAACTGGACTTCCAGGCGATCATAGACATCGTCGGCGACAAAATCCGCGAGACTTTCGCCGGACAGAGCACGTACATCGCCATCTACGATCGGGCAACCGACATGGTGCAACTCCCCTACTGGGTAGGGGATCAGGGCCAGCGTATCCAGTTTGACGCACTTCCACTGGGCCAGGGACTGACCGATACTGTCATCCGCTCGCGCAAGCCGTTGGTGCTGGGGACGGCGGACGAGGGGAAGGAACTCGGCGCGCTGATCGTTGACGACGGGAGTGGAAGGCTCGACCAGCCAGAGTCCTGGCTCGGCGTGCCGATTCTGGTTGGGAATGACGTGACCGGCGTTATCGCCGTTCAGGACTGGCCCAAGAACCGCTACAGCGAGAACGATGTTCGGCTCCTGAGCACGCTGGCGTCCAGTCTAGGAGTTGCGCTGCAGAACGTTCGCCTGTTCGACGAGACGAAACGCCTCTTTGAGGCCGAACGCCAGCGCGCTGCGGAACTGGAAATCATCAGCAGCGTGCAGCAGGGACTGGCCAAGGAACTGCACCTTCAGGCGATCGTCGACATCGTCGGGGACAAGATCCGCGCCACCCTGGGTGGACAGGGTTGCATGATCGCCCTTTACGACTCGGCGACCCAAATGGTGCAGTTCTCCTACTGGGTGGGCGACGATGGGCAACGACTTCACCAGGAGCCCGTGCCGCTTGGCCGGGGACTGACGTCCATCGTCATCACCTCGCGCCAGCCACTGGTGTCGGGTACGGTAGAGGAAAGAGCCGGCATGGGGGCGATCATCGTGGACGATGGCAAGCCGGATCGGCCCGAGTCCTGGCTGGGCGTACCGATGATCGCGGGCAACGACGTGATCGGAGCTGTGGTCGTGCAAGATCGGCGGAAGAACCGCTACAGCGAGAATGACGTTCGGCTCGTGAGCACGCTCGCGTCCAGCCTGGGCGTTGCACTGCAGAACGCCCGTCTGTTCGACGAGACAAAACGCCTCTTTGAGGCCGAACGCCAGCGCGCTGCGGAACTGGAGATCATCAGCAGCGTCAGCCAGGGGCTGGCGCGAGAACTGGATTTCCAGGCAATCATTGACCTCGTCGGCGACAAAGTCCGCGAGATCTTCCACACGGACAACATTGACATTCGCCTTGTTGACCGCGAGCGCAATCTGCTGCACTATCCGTACTTCATTGACCACGGCGAGCGTCTCACCGTCGAGCCAACACCTCTCACTGGCGGCATGGCCGGGCACATCATACGCACTCGTCAGTCATTGGTGATCAACCGTGACCTGCTCAAGCGCATGGCCGAATTCGGGAGTACCGGATTGGGTGACGCAGACTCTGGCTGGAACCAGTCCTTCCTCGGCGTGCCTGTGCTTGCGGGCGATGAGATAATCGGCCTCATCACTATGGAAGATCCCCGGGAGGACGCCTTCCCGGAATCCAGCGTGAGCCTGCTCACCACCCTCGCCTCAAACCTGGGCGTCGCGCTCCAGAACGCCCGCCGGTTTGATGAGACAAGGAGGCTTCTGAAGGAGACCGACCAGCGCGCCGCGGAACTCCAGATCATCAACAGCGTGCAGCAGGGTCTGGCCTCCAAGTTGGACGTGCAGGCCATCTACGACCTGGTCGGCGACAAGATCCGCGACATCTTTGACGCGCAGGTAGTGCAAATCGCCATACATAACCGCGACACAGGTCTTATTGACTGGCGGTATGGCATAGAGAAAGGCGAGCGACTCTTCCCGGAGCCGGACGTCGTCGGCGGATTCGCCGGCCACATCCTGAAAACGCGCCAACCGATGCTGGTGAATCGTGATATGGAGCAGCGCCGCGCGGAACTCGGCAGCCGGACGCTCGCAGGCAGCCCCGCCAGGTCATACCTGGGTGTGCCACTGCTCGTCGGTGACCAGGCAATCGGGGTCATCTCGCTGCAGAACGTTGACCGCGAGAACGCCTTCAGCGAGTCGGACGTGCGGCTGCTTTCGACCCTGGCTTCGTCCATGAGCGTCGCGCTGGAGAACGCGCGGCTGTTTGACGAGACCAAGCGGCTGCTGAAGGAGACGGACCAGCGGGCGGCGGAACTGGAAATCATCAGCAGCGTGCAGCAGGGATTGGCTAAGGAACTGGACTTCCAGGCCATCATAGAAATCGTAGGCGACAAGATCCGCGAGACGTTCGCCGGGCAAAATACCTTTATCTGCCTCTACGATCGGGCAACCGACACGCTGCAATTCCCCTACTGGGTAGGGGATCAGGGCCAGGGCATTCTTCACGCCGAATCAATGCCACTGGGCCGGGGACTGACCTCCATTGTCATCCGCTCGCGCAAGCCCTTGGTGCTAGGCACGCTGGCTGACATGCTCGCATCTGGTGCGGTAATGGTTCACGCTGAGGAGAACCAGCAGGAATCCTGGATGGGCGTGCCGATGATCGCGGGCAACGAGGTGATCGGGGCCGTCGCCGTGCAGGACTTTCCGAAGAATCGTTACAACGAGAACGATGTGCACCTTATAAGCACCTTGGCCTCCAGCCTGGCTGTCGCGCTGCAGAATGCGCGACTCTTTGACGAGACGAAACGCCTCTTTGAGGCTGAACGCCAGCGCGCGGCGGAGTTGGAGATCATCAACAGTGTGCAGCAGGGACTGGCCTCCCGGCTGGACTTCCAAGGGATTATAGACTTGGTCGGCTACAAGGTCCAGGACGTTTTTGAGGCGCAGGTCGTCAGCATCTACCTCTACGATCGCGCGACCAACAAGGTACGGTGCCCCTTCAGCGTAGAGCGAGGCCAGCGCTACGATGGGGCGCCGCTTACCCTAGACCGAGGTCTCACGGCAGAAGTGCTTCGGACGCGCCAGCCGCTGGTCATCAATGAGAACATGGCCCAGCGCGGAACCGAACTGGGCGCGATAATCGTGGATGGCACCGAAATGCCCAAGGCCTACGTTGGCGTGCCGATGGTCGTTGGAGACGAGACGCTGGGCATCATTGACCTCCAAAATCTGGACCGTGAGAACGCCTTCACCCCTGAGGATGTCCGCCTGCTGTCCACGCTCGCGTCCAGCCTGGCCGTTGCTCTGGAGAACGCGCGCCTGTTCGACGAGACAACCCGGCTGCTGAAGGAGACCGACCAGCGCGCAGCAGAGCTCGCGATCATCAACAGCGTGCAGCAGGGACTGGCCTCCAAGCTGGATGTGCAGGCCATCTACGACCTCGTCGGCGACAAGATCCGCGACATTTTTGACGCACAGGCTGTCTCCATTGGCACATATGACCTTCAGGACAGGATGATCTACACTCGGTATGTATTTGAAAAGGGCGCCCGTTACTTCGACGAACCCGCACCGATACGCTCAGGAGGGGTGGCTGAGCATCTTCTACGCACTCGCCAGCCTCTGCTGATCAACCAGGTCACAACCGAACGCATGGCAGAGTTCGGCGGCATGCAGTTGGTCCCGGGCACGGAGTCGCCCAGGTCGATGGTGTATGTGCCGCTGATTGCGGGCGGCGAGGTGCGCGGTGCGA
>Ga0315291_10011376_pt1 | contig 10855 bp, 6 predicted proteins | sample YL17G12_20_MG_FD_203070 | JGI IMG/M metagenome (GOLD analysis project Ga0315291, IMG submission 203070) | Sediment microbial communities from Yellowstone Lake, YNP, Wyoming, USA - YL17G12_20 | ecosystem: Environmental > Aquatic > Freshwater > Lake > Sediment | place: USA: Wyoming | collected... | reverse complement strand
CGTGCTCCCCTTCGAACGGCGGCTTCCCCGTCGCCATCTCGTACAGAACGACTCCGAGCGACCAGATGTCGCTTCGCTCGTCGGCTTCCCCTCCCTGCGCCTGCTCCGGCGACATGTACATGATCGTGCCCACCGTCGTCCCCACCCGCGTGAGCCTCGCCTGTGTCGCGAGCTTCGCCAACCCGAAATCGACGACCTTTGCGAGCCCGTCGCTGGTCACGAGAATGTTCCCCGGCTTCACGTCCCGGTGGACGATGCCTTTCTCGTGAGCTTTCGCGAGGCCCCTGGCTATCTGGCTCGCGATCCCAACCGCCTCTTCGAGCGCGAGCGACCCCCTCTTGATCATCTCCTGAAGCGATGCGCCTTCGTAGCAAGGCATCGCGATGAACATCTGGCCATCGGGGGTCTGATCGATCTCGTAGATCGAGCAGATATTCGGATGGTCGAGCGCGGATACCGCGTGCGCCTCGTTGGCGAAGCGCCGTGCCGCCTCGTCGTCACTCACATGGGGAGGGAGAAACTTGAGGGCGACGAATCTGTGGAGCTTCGTATCCTCGGCCTTGTACACCACACCCATCCCGCCCTCGCCGAGCTTCTCGAGGATTATGTAATGAGATATAGTCTTTCCAATCATGACAGTTCCCCTCTTGCGGGCGCGTCGCCTGGCACGCCCGAGCAGACACCCATGCCGCTCCTCACGGCTCGAGCCCCATTTTCTTCATGAGCGCAACATATCGCGGATCGGATCGGATACTGTCGAACGCCGGCTCGACCCTCACCCAGGGGAGCGCCGGGTCGCGCAAATCGTATGCCTTATCCAACCAGTAGAACGAGCTGTCGCGCTCGCCGAGAGCAAGATACGTGGCCGCTATTTCCGTCTGGTACGGGAACCCCGATTCCGATTCCCGGATCAAGTCGGCGAGTACTGCTCTCGCTTCCCTGGTCTTTCCGGCCCGGGCAAGGGCCGGCGCGACTCCTTCAGGAACGCCGGATTCGCCGGCACCCGACACCTTCTTCAGGAGCGACGCTGCTTCGTCGAACCTTCCCTCTCCGAAACGTATGCGCCCAAGCAGCAGGCAATACACGGTGTTCGTGCTGTCCTCGCTCTGGACTTCTCTGAGAAGCGCTTCCACCTTGTCGTACTGCCGGCGGTAGTAGTACTTGTTCGAGAGCATGACAGTCATTGTCACGTTGAGTGGATCGAGCTCTTTCGCGCGCATGGCCTCCCGCAGCGCTTCGTCGGACCTTCCCATGATATTCAGATACCCGCTGTACAGCCCATGCGCAAGCGGGCTGTTCGGATTCAAGGCAATGGCCTTTCGATAGTCGGCTTCCGCCCCTTTCCAATCCCAATCATAAGCGAGCTTCAGGCCGCCGAGAAGCGCATAGGCTTCCGCTATCGTGGGATCGATGCTCAAAGCTTTCCGGGCGTAGATTCTCACCTTTTGAGAGATCTCTCGAGGCGACATTTTGATCCCCCCCGAACCGACTTCGTAGGCAAAGGCGAGGTCAACGTATGCGAGGGCATAGGTCGAGTCTATCGCAACAGCTTGCTCGAGGTACCTCGTTCCTTTCTCGACATCTGGAAAGGTCAACTTCGACACATAGAAATGGCCCTTGAGGTATGCTTCGTGAGCCGCGGGGTTGACGGGCCGCGAGGCCGCGATCCGTTCTTTCTCATCGGGCGTCACCGTGACGCGTATCTCGCGGGCGATCTCTTGGGCAATGTCGCTCTCGAGAGCCAGGATGTTCCGGTAGCTCTGCGTGTACGTATTCGCCCACATGTGCTTCTCGGGGGCCGCTCGCACGAGCTGCGCCGTGACGCGCACTTCGTCCTGAACGCGCTGGACCGAACCTTCGACGACGGCGTCCACGTTCAGTTCCCTCGCGATCTCGGGGAGCGACTTCTCGCTCTTCTTGAACCGCATGACGGAGGTTCGCGAGATAACACGGAGCGCCTGGATCTTCGAAAGCTCCGCGATGAGCGCCTCGGTCGTCCCGTCGGAAAAGTACTCCTGCTCAGGATCGGCGGAGAGATTCTGGAAAGGGAGGACAGCAATCGAGGTGATTGGCTCTTCGTGAGGCGCAAACAGGTAGATGCGGCCCAGGATTATCGCGGCGGCCAAAATCGCGCAAGCGGCGATCGCATACGGGAGCACTTTTGCCGAACGCCTCTGCCGACTCGGCTCAAACGCCGCCCGCGCCGATTCGAGCTTCTTCCGGCACGATTCGAGCTCGGCGAGCATTTCACTGACGTGCCGGTAGCGGCCGTCCGGTTTCTTTGCCAAGGCCATATCGAACACGCGCTGGAGCTCCTTTCGCATGTCCGGGCAAATGGGCACGAGAGGCGCCGGCTCTTCGTTGAGGATGGAATACATCATCGCCTGTTCGTATTGTCCCTTGAACGGCAGCTTGCCCGAGATCATCTCGTACAGCATGACTCCCAGCGACCAGATATCGGTTCGATGATCCACGGCATCGCCGCGCGCCTGCTCGGGGGACATATACGCCACGGTGCCGAGCGTCGAAGAGTCTCTCGTGAGCCCCACCTGCCCCGCCAGCTTCGCGAGGCCGAAATCGAGGATCTTGGCGACGCCGTCCTTGGTGACGACGATGTTTGCCGGCTTTATGTCGCGATGAACGATTCCCTGCGCATGCGCTTTGGCGAGACCCTGAGCGACCTGCGCGGCGATCCGAAGCGCCTCTTCCGGCGACAGCGGACCGCGCCCGATCTTGTCCTTGAGCGTTTCCCCTTCGTAATACGCCATGCAGATAAAGAGCTGGCTGTCGGAGGTCTCGTCTATTTCATGGATATTGCAGATATTCGGATGATCGAGCGTCGAGGCGGCCTGCGCCTCCTGGATGAACCGAGCCTTTGCCTCGGGGTCCCGCGTGAGCTCCGGCGGGAGGAACTTGAGCGCCACGGTGCGGCCGAGCGTCGTGTCCTGGGCCTTATAGACAACTCCCATTCCGCCCTCGCCGAGCTTCTCGAGGATCCGATAATGGGAGATCGTTTTCCCGATCATGCTCATACCTCGAAATGCTCCCATTCGTACTTCACGCGCTCAAGGAGCTTCTTGAATCGTTCCTCGCTGCGGAGATTGTCAAGATGTGGATTACGGTTGAGTTCCGGGTAGTTGATGAACCCTTTATTGATCGCATTCTCCAACCAGTCGAGAGACTCCTCTTTGACGTCGAGAAGAGCAAGCGGCAGGGCAACAAAATAGGACCACTGATGATCCCGCCTGCATGTCTTCTGAAACTCGGGAGTCAGTTCCTGAAATGCATTCGCCCTGTCTTTCAGCAACGCGTATTTCAGCAAAAGACCGAACTTCGTGCATGCATTATCCGGTGTCGCCTTTGCGCCGCGATCAATTATGACAAAAGCCTCATCGAGTTTCCTTTCTAGGACGAGTGCAGTGACATAGAAGAACTGAGCGACGGGATTGTCCTGATCCGCTTCATAGTATCGACGGAACGGATCGAGAGATGCTGCATACTGGCCGTCATAGCACAGGAACAACCCCCTGCAAACGTGGTTCCAGGGATCGAGTGGATCGATTTGCGTCATTCGCTGCAGAAGTGGCTCCGCGGCAGCGAGCTTTCCAAGGGAGATGATATATGGGCCCACGAGGAACCTCAACGCGTCGACAAAGTTCGGATTGATTACGAGCGCCGTTTTGAGCCGGTGAATCCACTCGTTGACGTCGCCTCGAAACGCTCCGGCGATCACTCCCATGACAAAATGCGCCTGCGGCGAATCCGGATCGAGCGCGAGAGCCCGTTGCGCATATTCCTCGGCTTTCGCGATGCAATCTTCTTGCCCGGCGCCGATATTCGCAAGCTGGAAATAGGCGGATGCCATCGCCGAATAGAGCAGCGCGTTGGCGCCGAGCATATCGAGGCCCTGCTGAAGATGAACAAGCGCGCTGTCGAGAGAGCTTTCCGTGAACCGCCAGATTTCAACGTTCGCCCTGAGATAGCACTGATACGCCGCGACATTATCAAAGGGCCGCTCGGCGATCTTCTGGCTTTCCTCGGGCGTGAGCTTGAGCTTCAGCGCAGCGACAATCGAGCGGGAGACCTTCTCCTGAACATCGAAGATATCGTCAAGCGTACCCGAGTATTTCTCCGCCCACAGGTGGGCATCGTTCGCTGCGTCGATGAGCTGCGCGGTGATTCGGAGGCTGTTCCCTGCTTTTCGTACACTTCCCTCCAGCACGTACTGCACGCCGAGCTCTCCCGCGATCTCCGGCACCTTCTTCTTCGTTCCCTTGAACGTCATCGCGGAACTTCTCGAGATCACCCTGAGCGCGGTGACGTTCGAAAGATCGGAGATCACCTCTTCAGTCAGCCCGTCGCTGAAGTACTCCTGGTCCGGGTCCGGGCTCAGGTTCTCGAAGGGCAGCACGGCGATCGACTTCTCGTAGCGCGGCAGCTGCATATGTGGAGCGGCGAGTCTTTCCAAATCGCTAATGAACTCGCTCGTCGTCTGGTAGCGCAGCGCACGATCCTTTTGCAAAACCTTTGAAATGAGGGAGGACAAAGGAGCGGAAACGTTCGAAAGCGCCTCAGGCTTCTCGTGCACGATGGAGTAGAGCACGGCGGCTTCATGCTCACCCTTGAATGGAAGCTTCCCCGTCAGCATCTCGTAGAGCACAACGCCCAATGACCAGATGTCCGTCCGGTGATCGACGTCCTCGCCCCGAGCTTGCTCGGGAGACATGTATGCCGCCGTCCCCAGCGTGGAACCGGTTCTCGTGAGCTTCGCTTGACCCCCGAGCTTCGCCAAGCCGAAGTCGAGGATCTTGACCTCGCCTCGATTCGTTATCATGATGTTCGCGGGCTTGATGTCCCGATGCACAATTCCCGCTTCGTGCGCCCGCCCCAGACCCCGGGCGACCCGCACGGCGATCCCGACGGCTCCCTCTGTGGCGAGAGGGCCCCGCTCGATCTTCTGCTTGAGGGTCTCACCCTCATAGAGAGTCATGGCGATGAACAGCTGGCCGTCTCCGGTTTCGCCAATCTCGTAGATCGTGCAGATGTCGGGGTGATCGAGGGCACAGGCAGCTTGAGCTTCCTGGATGAACCTCGCTTTGGCCTCCGCGTCGCGCGTGAGCTCGCTCGGCAGGAATTTGAGCGCGACCGCGCGTTTGAGCTTCGTGTCCTCGGCCTTGTACACCACCCCCATCCCGCCCTCGCCGAGCTTCTCGAGGATCTTATAATGTGAAATCGTCTTGCCGATCATTGCTCGACGCCCGCCTTCTTCATGAGCTCCTTGTATCGGGGATCCGACTTGATGAAATCGCACCAGGGAGGCATCAGGCCGGGCTGGATCAGGTTGTCGTCCCGTTCCTCGTACGCCTTCTCCAGGTACTCGAACACATGCTCACGATCACCCATGGCACAATAAACCCTGGCCACATCAGAAGGTGAAACGTAGTGGTCACCCATCCACTCGAGCAATTCTGCAAGGGCGTCTCGTGCCTTGTCGGTTTGCCCGGACAACGCATACGCGATAGCGAGATAACGGAAAGCGTAGGAGCTCTTGACGAGCGACAGCTTCTGGGCTTCCGCGATGGCCTTGGGGTACGCACCTTGCGCCAGATAGACATAACATCTGACCACGGCAATATTCGGGAATGTGCTGTCGATTTCGGCGGCCCGCTGCGCGTACGCCAGAGCGCTGTCGTACTGCCCGGCGGACGCGTATACGTAGGCAAGTTGTTGAGTCATGACAACAGAGAGAGGATCCGTCTGTCTTGCCTGCCTCAGTTCAGCGATACCTGCGCCGAATCTGCCTTGGCCGGCGAGCAACCACCCATAACTCAGGTGAACGTCAGCGATGTTCGGATTAAGCTCGATCGCTCGTTTGTAGTACTCTTCGGCGCCCTTGACATCCCACTCGTAGCTGAACTTCACGTCCCCCATAAGCCCAATACCTTCGGCCAACGTGGAATCGAGAACGAGCGCTTTCTCGGCGTACGTTTTGACTTTGGGCAATGCCTCTCGCGGCGATAGCTCCACGAGGCCCATGAGATAGCCGTATGCTTTCGCCAGACCCGCAAAGCCAAGCGCATACGTCGAGTCCCTGGCGATCGCCCGCTGAAAATACGAGATGCCTTTGTATACGTCCGCCGGCACCGCCTTGTTGACGAAATACTCGCCTTTGAGGTACGCCTCATGCGCTTCCGGGTCGATCCGCCGCGCCCGGGCGATCCGCTCCTGCTCGGTCGGCGTCACGGCAATTCTGATCTCACCCGCAATCGCCTGCGCGACCTCGCTCTGGAGGATAAGCACGTTCTCGAGGCTCCGCGTGAAATCCTGCGCCCAGAGATGCCGCTCGGGGTCCGCCGCGATGAGCTGTGCCGTGATACGAATGTCGCGGTCGGCACGAAGCACCGAGCCTTCCACGACTGCGTCGACCCCGAGCTCGCGGGCAATCTGCGGTATCGTTTTGTCCGAGTTCTTATACCGCATCGCCGACGTCCGCGAGATGACGCGGAGCGCTTTGATCTGCGAAAGCTCCTTGATGATCGCCTCCGTCATCCCGTCGGAGAAGTATTCCTGCTCCGGATCAGCCGAAAGATTCTCGAGCGGGAGAACGGCGATCGAGGTGATCGGTTTCTCGTGGGGTTTCGAAAGATATGGCCGCCCAAGGACAACAGCAAGAACCGCAACAACGACGATCGCGGCAAGCCCGATCAACACGCGCGGCCTCGTGGCGCGGCGACCTGGAGTCGCCGAAGCCTTTGCCTTCGTCGCAAGGCTTTCTCTCAGGAGGTCGAGATCGGCTGCCATTTCGCTCATGCGCTGATAGCGTTCGGCGGGGCTCTTGGCGAGCGCCTTCGTCACAATCCGCTCGAGATCCTTCGGGGCTCCCGGAAGCAGGTGGCCAACGGGCTCGGGCGTCTGGTTCAGTATCGAATAGATGATCGCCTGTTCGTGCTCCCCTTCGAACGGCGGCTTCCCCGTCGCCATCTCGTACAGAACGACTCCGAGCGACCAGATGTCGCTTCGCTCGTCGGCTTCCCCTCCCTGCGCCTGCTCCGGCGACATGTACATGATCGTCCCCACCGTCGTCCCCAACCGCGTGAGCCTCGCCTGCGTGGCGAGCCTCGCCAGCCCAAAATCGACGACCTTCGCGAGCCCGTCGCTCGTCACGAGGATATTCCCCGGTTTCACGTCCCGGTGGATGATCCCTTTCTCATGAGCCTTCGCGAGGCCTCTGGCTATCTGGCTCGCGATCCCGACCGCCTCATCGAGCGCTAGGGGGCCCCTCTTGATCATCTCCTGAAGCGATGCGCCCTCGTAGCAGGGCATCGCGATGAACATCTGGCCTTCGGGAGTCTGATCGATCTCGTAGATCGCGCAGATGTTCGGGTGATCCAGGGCGGACACCGCGTGCGCCTCGTTCGCGAAACGCTGTGCTGCTTCGTCGTCACCCACATGGGGAGGGAGGAACTTGAGGGCGACGAATCGGTGGAGCTTCAGGTCTTCCGCCTTGTACACGACACCCATCCCGCCCTCGCCGAGCTTCTCGAGAATCTTGTAATGCGAGACTACCTTCCCGATCATGCTCATACCTCGAAGTGCTCCCACTCGTGCTTGACCCGCTCCATAAGCTTCTTGAATCGCTCCTCGCCGCGGATGTTGGCAAGAAACGGATTTCGATCGAGCTCCGGGTAATTGATAAAACCCCGATTGACCGCGTTCTCCAGCCAATCGAGGGATTCTTCTCTTGCGTCTACCATAGCGAGGGGAACAGCGACCAAATACGACCACTGATGGTCCCTTCTGCACGTTTTCTCGAAGTCGGCGGTCATTTCTCCGAATGCTCTTTCTCTGTCCTTGAGTAGTCCGTACTTCAGCAAGAGACCAAACTTCGTGACGACATTATCCGGAGCCATTTGTGCACTGTGATCGATGATGGAAAAGGCCCCGTCGAGATCCTGCATATTCGCCAGCGTCAAGGCATAGAAGAACCGCACAATGAGATTGTCCGGATCCAATTGATAGTGTTGACGGAACTGCTCGGCGGCAAGCTCGTACTGACCGTCGTAGAAGAATAGCCTCCCCTGGAGAAAGTAATTCCACGGATCGAGCGGATCGATTTGCCCGACTCTCTGCACGAATGGAATCGCGGCGGCGGGCTTCCCGACCGACATCGTTGAAAGGCCCGCGAGGAGTATCAGCGCATGAACATAATTCGGATTCACCGTCAGGGCAATCTTGAGCTCGCGTATATACTCTCGCACATTTCCGTACACCCACATTTTGATAATTCCGATAATAAAATGGGCTTGCGGAGATTCTGGATCCAGGGCCAAAGCCTTTTGAGCATACTCTTCCGCCTTCGCGATATACTCCTCCTGCGCGATGCCCAGATTCACATATTGCCAACAAACGAACCCCATGGCCGAGTACAAAAGTGCATTATCGCCCAGGATATCGAGACCCTTCTGGAGATGGGCGAGGGCGCTGCCAAGGGAGCTCTCGTTGAACCGCCAGATATCGGCGGTGGCCTTGAGATAGCATTGATACGCCGCAACGTTGTCAATGGGCCGCTCGGCGATCTTCTGGCTCTCCTCGGGCGTTAGCTTGAGCTTCAGAGCCGCGACGATCGAACGAGAGACCTTTTCCTGAACATCGAACACGTCATCCAGCGTGCCGGAGTATTTCTCGGCCCAGAGGTGAGCGTCGCTCGCCGCATCGATCAACTGCGCCGTGATTCGCAGGCTGTTCCCCGCCTTCCTGACACTCCCCTCCAGTACATATTGCACATCGAGCTCTCTCGCGATCTCGGGCACCTTCTTCTTCGTCCCTTTAAATGTCATCGCTGAGCTCCTCGAGATCACCCGGAGCGCGCGGACGTTCGAGAGGTCGGAGATCACCTCCTCCGTCAGCCCGTCGCTGAAATACTCTTGATCCGGATCCGGGCTCAGGTTCTCAAAGGGCAGCACGGCGATCGACTTGTCCTGGTGCAGCAGTTGTATGCCTGGAACGACAAGCTTCTTCAAATCAATGATCAGCTCGCTCGTCGTCTGATAGCGCAGCGCACGATCTTTCTGCAAGACTTTGGAAATGATGGATGAAAGAGATGTGGGAACATCCGGCCTCGACTCCGAAAGCGCCTGCGGCTTCTCGTGCACAATAGAATAGAGCAGCGCGGCCTCATGCTCCCCCTTGAATGGCAATTGCCCCGTGAGCATTTCATAGAGCACGACGCCGAGGGACCAAATATCAGTCCTCTGATCAACCTCTTCCCCCTGCGCCTGCTCGGGGGACATATACGCCGCCGTCCCGATCGTGGAACCGGTCCTCGTGAGCTTCGCCTGCCCCGCGAGCTTCGCGAGACCAAAGTCGACGATCTTCACGTCGCCTCGCCCGGTGATCATGATGTTCCCGGGCTTAATGTCCCGATGAACGATTCCCGCTTCGTGTGCACGCCCCAGCCCTTGTGCGACCCGCATCGCGATCTCGACAGCTTGCTCAATGGGGAGAGGCCCCCGCTCGATCTTCCGCGTGAGCGTCTCACCTTCATAGAGGGCCATGGCGATAAACAACTGACCGTCTCCGGTCTCATCAATCTCGAAGATCGTACAAATATCCGGGTGATCGAGAGCGCAGGCAGCCTGCGCTTCCTGGATGAATCTCGCTTTAGCGTCGGCATCGCGGGTGAGCTCCGGCGGAAGAAACTTGAGCGCCACGGTGCGCTTGAGCTTCGTGTCCTCGGCCTTGTAGACCACTCCCATTCCGCCCTCGCCGAGCTTCTCGAGGATTCTGTAATGGGATACTGTTTTGCCGATCATGGAAAGGACCTCACCCCGCCGCGCACTCGGTCATGTCATGCTACAAGGAAATTTTCCCCTACGATCCCTAGGAATTCCTGCGGACTGCATAGGTAAAATGCGAGAAGTATTTCCTCCACGAGATTTCCGTCGACTTGAACTCATTCGTCCCGCAGAAGTAATCAACAAGGGCTTCCCGCATACGCGCGACTTCTCTCAGCCGCGATCCACGCTCCGGATGCTCCATGGTACGATCGATCAACTCGAGCGCGCGCTCGAACGCCTTCAGGCTGTATTCGGCGTTGTTCTTCGCCCGCCACCCGAGGGCGTGCTCGACCTCGCTGCCGATATTCGCCATTTGCTCCAAGAAGGGCAATTCCTTCCATCGTCCAGCCGCGAGATCTTTGTGTTGATATCTCATCGGCCAATCCCCTTTGCGAGAAAGGCCTTTACCATGTTGCCGAATATATGCTCGGCGATGCGCTCGAGCTCTTTCAGCGTCATCTGCTGCGTGATTATTTCCAAGGCATTGAACCCCTTCGTGTGGTCGGCGTGCTTCCCGCCGATTATAGAGGAACGGGGCGCGTTGGCAAGATGTAATCTCCACCCACGAACCTGGAGCTCCGGGATCGAGCGCTCCTCTCGGACGTTGATTTCTCTGCCGCCGCCGCCGCGAATCTGATAGAATCCGGCGGTCATGGTCTCTTGAAGCGATTCAACAATGTCGAATAGGCCACGGGCTCGCGCAGGCGCTCGGGGCACACGACCCAAGGAGGTTTTTTCCATGCGCGGACGGCTCGTCATCCTTGTCGCGGCGCTCGTATGGCTCGCCGCGGTCGCGGCGGCTTTCGCCGCGCCGGCGGCGATCAAAACCCCCGCCGAGTACCTCGGCTTCGATATCGGCGCCGACCGCAAGCTCGCCGACTACGAACAGGCAAGGGCCTACTTCGATCTGCTCGATGAGGCGTCGCCGTGGGTCACCGTCAAGAGAATCGGCACGACGACGCTCGGCAAACCGATGATCGCGGTCATCCTCTCGACGCCCGCGAACCTCGAGAAGCTCG
>Ga0315291_10011375_pt1 | contig 10856 bp, 9 predicted proteins | sample YL17G12_20_MG_FD_203070 | JGI IMG/M metagenome (GOLD analysis project Ga0315291, IMG submission 203070) | Sediment microbial communities from Yellowstone Lake, YNP, Wyoming, USA - YL17G12_20 | ecosystem: Environmental > Aquatic > Freshwater > Lake > Sediment | place: USA: Wyoming | collected... | reverse complement strand
CCCCAGGACGCGTACACCGACCGGCATTTGATGCTCTTCGCCGCCCGCCACGGTCGCAAGGACCTCGTGGAGCGCTTTCTGGAGGGCGGCGTCAGCCCCGACGTGAAGGATGTATGGACGGGCGCCACGCCCCTTCTGCAGGCAATCACCCACGGATATGAAGACATCGCGCAACTGCTGGTCACGAAGGGTGCCCAGATCGACGCCAATGACTTCGGCGGCAACTGGCCGCTGCTCGCCGCGGTCAACCGCTCCGACAGAGACTTTGCCGAGTTTCTGATTACCCACGGTGCGGAAGTGAACCGGAGGGACGACGCGGGCAGCGCACCACTTCATTATGCCATGGATAGGAATGATCGGGCCATGGTCGAGCTTCTTCTGCACTATGGCGCCGATATCAATGCCAGCAGCCACAGTGCCGATACCCCATTGCATGCGGCGGTACGCGGAGGTCATGCCCGGATTGCGGAACTGCTGATCGACAAAGGCGCGGACGTGAACGCCGGCAATTCCCGAGGTACCTCGCCACTGCACTACGCCGCCTCATCCGGGCAGACGCGTATCGCGGAACTGCTCATAGCGAAGGGCGCCAACGTCAAGGCCAAGGGTGGATATGGCGATACGCCGCTGCACCAGGCAGCGCTCAAGGGGCACAAAGACACGGTCGAGCTGCTCCTGGCCCACGGTGCCGACGTCGCGGTGAAGGACGACGCGGGCACCACGCCTCTGGACAAAGCCATCCGCCGGGGGCATCATGATGTGGCGGACATCCTGCGACAACACGGAGCCAAATAAAGGAGCCGATCCGATGAGACCGATGGGACTCGTTTGCCTTGCGGCGACAGCGGTGTTCCTGGCTTATGGGTGCGCGAAGAAACCCGCCCAAACCACCGCTCCAACGGAACTGCACCAAGCCGCAGAAGCCGGCGACGCCAAGTCCTGCCAAAAGCTCATTGCCGGCGGGGCCGATGTCAATTCCAGAGACAAAGAGGGCAGTACGCCGCTGCATCGAGCTGCACGCGTCGGTCATCTGGAAGTTGTCGAGCTTCTCATTGCGCGAGGGGCCGACGTTAACGCGAAGAATAAGAGTAATTGGACGCCGCTTCACGTTGCGGCCTGCTGGGGTTATGCGGAGGTGGCGGAATTCCTTGTGACCCAAGGCGCCGATATCCGCGCCAGGAATAGCGACCAGCAGATACCTTTGCTTTGCGCGATCGCCGAGGGTAACGTCGAAGTGGCGAAGCTCCTGCTCTCGAAAGAGACAAATCCTGACGAGATCCACGACATGCTCGGCAGGGCCTTAGTTGGTGCGGCTGGATCCGGATATAAGGATATCGCGGAGTCGTTGATTGCTCTGGGCGCCGATGTCAATCGAGAGGGTGAATATCGAACTGCGTTACAGGCCGCCATCCAAGAGGGCCACGCGGATATTGCCAGACTGCTCATTTCCAAAGGCGCCAACATACGTACCACGGATTCGGGCGGTGGCACGCCTTTGCACTATGCGTGCTCGGTAGGTGACCAGGATACCGCCGAGTTGGTTATCGGCAAAGGCGCCGATGTCAACGCAAAAGACGAATATGGTACGACACCTTTGCACGATGCGGCTCGTTCTGGGCATTACGACATCGCCAGCTTGCTCCTTGCACATGGCGCGGACATCAACGCGAAAGAGCAGAATGGCTCTACGCCCCTCCATGGATCGTTATTCGGGGGCAATGTGGATCTGGTGAGGCTGCTTGTCAGCAAAGGCGCCGACATGGAGGCAAGAGACGACCAGGGCCGGACTCCTCTGCATCTCGCGATCAAGGCGGGGCCAACACAAGCGGCGGAGGTGCTGCTCGCAAGAGGAGCCAATCCCAATGTGACGGATGGCGAAGGAATGACTCCCTTGCATCACGCAACTCTGTCGATCCTTGTCGGCGCGCGTAAGCGTGCGGTCGATCTGCTCCTGGCCCGTGGTGCTGACGTCAATGCGCAGACACCAGCCGGCTGGACAGCGTTGCACTTTGCGGCCCGGGAGGGGTATGCCGATGTAGTGGAGGCGCTTCTTGCGAACAAGGCCGATGTCAATGCCATTACCTCCGGCGGCTACACGGCGATCCAGTACGCTGTGCGGCATGGCCATAAGGAGGTTGCCACGCTGCTGCAAAAGCACGGAGCGGAATAGGGGCGGATCCTGGCATTGAAGCACCAGCGCCGGTTGACCTGCTGGCCCGGTTGGGTTAGGATGCGCGTAGCGCGGTGAATCTTGATTGACAACCGGGGTCCGCAGGAAGGAAATGCACCATGAGCTGGTACAAGATATTCATGATCATCGGGGTGATCGTCGTGGTGGTGGGGTGGGCCGCGTATTTCGTTTGGGATTATAAGATGCGCAAGGAAGAGGAAAAGCGGCCGAAGCAGCACGGCGAGCGGCTCGTCAAGACCCGCGGTGAGGTCGCCGACTGGGCCAAGAAAATGGCTGAGTTCAAAAGCCCCGCACCCAAGAAACCCAGCGAGAATGACCCGGCGGAGAACGGATGATGGAGGAAAAACAATTCCTGACCGAGGACTTTCTGCTTCATACCCGGACCGCTCAAATCCTTTACCACGAGCATGCGGCGCACGTGCCGATCTACGACTACCACTGTCATCTGCCGGCCCAGCAGATCGCGGCCGACCACCGGTTCGAGAACCTCACGCAGGCGTGGCTGGCCGGTGATCATTATAAGTGGCGCACGATGCGGACCAACGGCGTGCCTGAGCGGTTCATCACGGGCGATGCCGACGACTACGAAAAGTTCGAGAAGTGGGCCCAGACGGTCCCCGCCTGTCTCGGTAATCCGCTGTACCACTGGACACACCTGGAGCTCAAGAGGCCGTTCGGAATCTCGGGAAAGCTGCTCGATCCCGGCACCGCCCGGGAGATCTACGAGACGTGCAGCGAGATGCTTCGCACGACCGAGTTCAGCGTCCGCAACATCATGCGGAAAATGAACGTCAAGCTGGTCTGCACGACCGAAGGCCCGCTCGATCTGCTCGAACACCACTGGCGAATCCGGCAGGACGGCTTCGAGATCAAGGTGCACACCGCGTGGCGGCCGGACCAGGCGATGGCCGTCGAGGCACAGGACCCGGCGTCTCTGCAAAGGGTCAACACCTTCATCGGCAAACTGGAGGAGCTGTGCAACGTGGAGATCGCCGACTTCCACAGCTACATCGAGGCCCTGCGCCGGCGGCACGCGTACTTTCATGAAAACGGCTGTCGGCTGTCCGACCACGGCCTGGAAACCGCCTACGCGGAGGACTACACGCAGGAGCAGATCCAGGCCATCTTCACGAAGATACGCTCCAACCGGCCTCTGAGCGAACACGAGGCGCTGCAATTCAAGTCGGCGATGATGATCGAGTTCGGCTTGATGGATGCCGAGCGCGGATGGGTCCAGCAGCTTCACATCGGCCCGCTGCGGAACAACTGCACCCGGCTCTTCCAGAAACTCGGGCCGGACATCGGCTGCGATTCGATCGGCGACCTGCCCGTGGCCAGACCTCTCGCCAAATTCCTGGATCGCCTGGACCAACAGGGCAGGCTGCCCAAGACGATTCTCTATAACATCAATCCGCGGGACAACGCCGTCTTCGCCACGATGATCGGCAACTTCCAGGACGGCTCGGTCCCCGGCAAGCTGCAATACGGCTCCGGCTGGTGGTTCCTCGACCAGAAGGACGGCATGGAGAACCAGATGCGCACTCTCGCCAATATGGGTCTGCTGAGCCGGTTCGTCGGCATGCTGACCGATTCGCGCAGCTTCCTGTCGTACCCGCGGCACGAGTACTTCCGGCGGGTCCTGTGCAATATGCTCGGCGGCGACGTCGAAGCCGGCCTGCTCCCTAACGACCTCGGCCTGCTCGGCCCGATGGTCGAGGACATCTGCTTCAACAACGCTCGCAATTACTTCCCGATGGAATGCGATAGCCACACGTGACCGCCCGCGCACGTACGTCCTATCGGTCCCATCGGTCCTATAGGTCCTATTCCGAGGAGGCCGGCAATGAACAGGCTCTATCGTGCGTCTCATGCAACGATCCTTCTCGCCTTGGCCGCTGTCCTTGGCGGCGTCGCACCTTCCTCCTCCGCCGCGGAGAGACCGTTCGACCTCCGCCCCGTCCTGGAGCTGAACCTGGGCGCGACGTTGGGCCAGTGCCGGGCCGTGCCGGTGGACCTGGGCGAGAAGAAAGGCATCTTCGTCGCTTACTGTGAGGATGCGGAGATCGATCCTTATGTGGAGATGTTCTTCTTCCCGAAGCACTCCCTGAAGCTGGCCGTCTTTGCACTCGACGGCACGCCGGTCTGGAAGAAAGAGCTCGGTCCTGGCGTGATTCCGGGCATCTGGTTCACGCCCTTCTTCCCCTTCGATCTCGACGGCGACGGCGTCGATGAGATCTGGTTCGTGAACAACGTCGACGACGAGCACCCGCTGAGCCTCAGGGGCCGGCGGCTGGAGCGTCTCGACGCGCGGACCGGCCGGACGGTCGGCCAATGGCCCTGGCCCGAGGTCGACAGCGACCAGAGTCCCAGCCACACCTTCCGCAACTTCATCCTCGGCGGCTACGCCAAGGGCCAACCCGTCCTCGTCACCGCCCAGGGCACCTACGGCTCAATGCAGCTCCAGGCCTGGAGCCGGGACATGAGCCCGCGCTGGCAGCGCAAAATCGAGCGTGACTCGCCGGGGGCGCGGGGCAGCCACATGTGCCCCGTGGTCGATCTCAATCACGACGGCGTCGACGAGGTCTTCTGGGGCGAGCGCTGCCTCGAGCTGGACACGGGCCGGGAGCTCTTCTGCGGCGACCGGGACAGCTATCGCGGCCATTCCGACGTGGTGCAGCCGGTCCTCGACCGCAAGACCAACCGCTGGTTCCTCTACACCTGCCGGGAAAACGGCGGCTCCCCGCGCGTCGCCCTCTTCGACGACGCGGGCCGGCGGGTCTGGGCCGACCTGACGGAGGGTCACATCGACATGGGCTGGACCGCCCGGCTGGACGAGAGCGGCGCACCCGTCGCCCTGGCCATCCGCATCGGCTCCAAGTCGGCCGGACAGAAGGGCTTCTTCCGCAAGGGTGTGGAGGAGTTCACCTACGACGCCTTCACCGGCCAAAAGCACGACCTGCCCTTCAGCGTTTTCTGCACCCTGCCCGTCGACCTCAACGGCGACGGCATCCACGAGCTGGTCCGCGGCCTGGCCGAAGGCGACGGCTCCGTCCTCGATCAAACGGGCAAATCCATCGGCAGCATTGGCGGCCATATCGCGATGGCCTCGAAGTTCACGGACCGCCCCGGCGAGCAGGTCCTGTCCTATTATCCCGACGGCACCATCCGTATCTGGGCCGACCGTAACGCCGCCGACACCCCGACCGCCCAGGCCCGCTACGCGCACCCCTTCTACCGTGCCAACCAGCGCCTGACCGCCACCGGCTACAACCTGATCAACCTCAGCGGCCTGTAACCTTGCCGCCTCCCTGCGTGGCGAACTCATCGCGGCCGCCCTCCCCTTATCGCTTGTCGCTTACCGCCTATCACTTGTCGCTGTTTGCCCTTGCCCGACCTGCACCCGCACGCCCCATAATACGGTCAGGTAAGCACCTTTAATGGAACTGCGACAAATTGGTTGGTGGCGTCTATGGGCCGGACAGATGTGATGGGGCCGAGATGAGTGTTATGGACGTCAACGTACGAGGGTCGAGGGATCCATGAGACGAGAGAGCGAGAAAACAGGCGACCGTCCCCCGATCATGAAGAGATACCCGACGGTGGGCGTATGTGGCCTGGATTGTGGCTTATGCCCGAGATACTACACGGTAGGTCCTTCCCGGTGTCCCGGCTGCGCAGGTCCCGATTTCCCTAACAAGCACCCATCGTGCTCGTTCATCACCTGCTGCGTCAAGAAAAAGAACCTGGAGGTCTGCGGCGAGTGCCCGGACTTTCCCTGCCCGAAGTTCAAAAGCGAAGAAGAATATCGGCAAGTGAAGGAATCCTCTTCTTACCCGACGTACAGAAAGGTCATGCCGAATTTGCATTCCATAAAAGAGCACGGGATCGAAAGGTTCGTGGAGCAACAGAGAAGACGAATCCAGTTGCTGGAAAGGATGATAGAGGACTTCGACGACGGCAGATCGAAGAGTTACTACTGCAGGTCAGCGGCTTTGCTTGATCCGGCCGGTCTGGAAAGTTCCTTGGATGCGGCCGTTCGAAGAATCAAGGCGGACCATGTCAAGCCGAACGACGTTAAAACCAAAGCCAAGATTCTCAGAGGCATCCTCGACGAGCTCGCTGCAAAGGAAGGTATGACTGGGAAACCGGGGACTGTCGCTGGGGAAACTTAGGGAAACTATAGAAACCTCTATGGTAAGGAACCATCGTCGCCATGAAGATCGAATATTTTCATGCCTCGAAGTATGGAAATGGCGCCCTGGTCGCAGAGGAGTTCACGAAGCAGATGGGCGCCCAGGGGGTCACGGTCAACGTCCATCACATCCGGGAGGTGAGGCCCAAGGAGATGCCGCCGGCCGACCTGTACCTGTTCAGCTCACCGGGACGCTGCGGCAAGCCCATCTGGGGCATGCGCCGTTTCCTGAAGAAGGCCCAGTTGCCCTCGGGAACGAAGTACGCCATCCTGACCACGGAGATGCCGACCCCAGAGGAGCGCGCCAAGTGGCAGCGCATCATCCCTGTCATGAACGAAATCCTGCAAGAAAAGGGCCTGGTCCAGGTCGCCCAGAGCAAGATTCTGGTGACCGGCCTCAAGGGGCCGCTGGAAGAGGGCTGGCAGAAGAAAGTGGAAGCCTTTGCCTCCCAGATCCCCATCCTGAGGTGAGCCGTAACCCAGTGGATGAGCCGTCAGCGTACGTGAGCTAAAAACCTCAGCGTTACCTTTCTTGTGTCTGATAGTTCCGGGGACAGCTTACTTATTTCGGTTCTGAATTGAGTATGGCGTCCCAGAGCTCCAATCGTAAATCACAAATCGTAAATCATAAATCCCGAGGCCCCGCCGCCCTTATCCGGTGGGATTTCCCCTTGCCGGACCTGCACCCGCGGGCCATAATACCCTCAGACAAGCACCTCTGACGAAGCTGCGACAAGTTGGCTGGTGGCCTATATGGGCCGGACAGATGTGATGAGGGCGAAATGCGTGAGATGGCCGTAAGGGTGCGAAGGCCGAGGAATGAATGAGACGAGAGAAGGCGGAAATAGGTGAGTGTCCCGTTTTCCCGCCCACTGCCGAAGACATAGCTATATAGGGGAATAGGGATGAGACCACTTGCCCCTCCAGTCATTAAGGATCGTTTTGACGTGTATAGATTTTTCAACGGCCTTTCTGCCGACGCCAAGGAAGGGCTTGACCGACGCCACACGCGTGTGCCGCTGGTGAAGACGTTTCTCTTGGAGCACGTCGCATGCCGAAATGGTACACAGCCTAAGGCCCCAGCCGATATCTTCAAGAGCTTGGGGGCAGACGTCTGCATGGTAGATGATGACTTCATGACGTTGACCTTCGATGTATTGGATCAAGAGACCAAAATATCCGCGCGAAAACCGACCGGGTTTGTGGAACAATATAACGAAAGATTCTTTGCATATTACACGTGTGAAGACTCTGTTGAAGCCAAGAGACGGGTGGCGAAATGGGTTCTGGCCCCCGACCTGGATTATACATGGTTCAGCAGCCCGCTCCTTCAGGTCCTCTGGAATCAGGATATTTCCAGCAGAGGCGACGAACGTTTTACGAAGCTCAGTTTCCGACACGAAAGCATTTTCGACATGCCCGAAGACTTCTCATCGTCGGATGACCTTCCGGAGGAGGCTATTCCCGACGATGTAAGAGAGAGTATGGACGACGAAGAAAGCATCACCGAGGACCACGTGGAAGTTGAAAGGCGGAAGGCTCGCTTTGAAATGGGCGATAGGATCGGTCGGATAAAGAGGTCGCTTACCAAGCTCCAAGACAACTATGAACCGCTGAATGCGCTTTATGCGCTTCGCATACCATCGCGCATTGGGCGCGGTGGTCACGATCTCTTTCAAACCGGACAGATAACCAATCGGACAGACAGTTTTGAAGATCATCGCAATACCGTACGTTACCTTTATCGAATTTACAGAGCTGTTTTGGACTTCACGGAACATTCTGCTTGGCATGATGTCACCAACTCCGAGACTTTGCATATCGGGCTTAAGGGAGTCCCACTTGTTATCAAATTTGCCGAGCCACTGTCCCCTGAAACCTTCAATCACTGGGTGCAAAGGGCGTTTCAGAAACGTAATCGTTTCAAGCTATGGGGAGATCCAATCAGACTGGGGCCGACCAAAGTCCATGTTTATGGTGCAGATCGGCACCTGTGGCAACCGATCAACCTGGAACTGACGGAAAACGGTGTAGTTGCCATTCTACCACAGGGCACGTGCGGTAATACCTTTCATCGGCTGGTTACGAATATTCAGCACTACGTGTCTCCCAAAATACAGGCGTGGTTAGGTTCGGAATCATTCGATAATGTTGTTAGCCAGTGGCCGGCCCGACCGGAGGAATCTAATGAAACTTGATCTCCTATTGAAGGACCCAGTATTCCAACTAAACATTCTTCTGTGGATGGCCAAGGAGCAAGATGCGGAGAATTACTATGTCTATCCACTGTTTCACCAACTCGGCTTCAGAATTGTGTATGTTGAGACACCCTTTGCTTTCCCCGAAGTGACTATGCGGGCAATACTGGATTCCGGATTGGATATCTGCATTGAGCCAGAGCCAGACGTGGTACTCGGACGAGAAAGTGACAATAAGGCCCTTTATTTTGAGGCAAAAGCCAACTCTTTTACCCCCGGTAGCACAAACAGCAAGCAGGCCCGAGCACATCTTGTGGCAAGTGGGCCTGTATTCGAGGAAGTCTGGTCTCCGTACAGCGCTTGCCAGCTTTGTTACGTTCTTCCCAAGAGCAGATGCGGCCCAATGTCCAGATGCCTGACTGCTCTCGCGGGAAAACTGAGGGAAAATGGATTGCGACCTGGACCATTCTCCTGCCACGGGTTGGCGGTAAAGGGGACACGAATCATTTACTCTTGGGATTCAGCCTTCAAAACACATGTGGCAGAGCGGAGGAACGCTGTTACGGTGCTTGACAAGCTTACCGAAGACACCGACCCATCCCCGCTCGTCATTATCTTCACGGATGATGATTGTGAGTGTCAGGAGAGACGTGATTTCTACAGACACGTGGTGATAGATCAAGTCCGAGCTTGTCTGCTGTGTGATCTGCATGCCCACAACCTCGGTCTCGCTTATGAGGCAACGCCCGACACTCTTCTAATGAAAACCAGCGACCAAGTTTTCAAGTTCCTTGGCCGCAAGCGGCAGAAGAGCCTGTGTCGTCTGATCCGCGAAAATGTTCTCAAGCGGATCTATGAATATTGGAAAGACAGACAGTCCGGCATTCACTTGGACTATGATCATCTACGAATCTTCTGGAGTGTTCCCGGTGAGAAAGATGATTTTCTTGACTGGCTTGAAGATCGACGCATGAGCTTTGATGCAACGAAACCACCGGAAGAGGGACCAACTCTATTCGATTCCGTAGACTCCAATCCAGAGGCACAAAAGTAAACAGGAATTCCGCGGACAGCTTACTTATTTCGGTTCGGAGTTGAGTATGGTGTCCCCAGATTTAAGTCTCCACTTTCAACTACGCGGCCGAACGACAGGCATAACCTGCAAGAGGCCCGCAGGGGCTCTTGTCAGTGTTAATGCCATGTTAGGCTCCCCTAGCTTTTCTCTTGATTATTATGGCTTACGACGAAACTCAAAATTATCAAAATCTATAACTACTGACCCCCCTTGGTCCGTCCCTACACCAAGCCCGACTTTACCACCTGTAAACCCAACATGTCTGTACTCGCCTAGAACCTCTGAATTCAGGTAACACCTTATTAGTTGTTCGTCGACCACTACGCTCATTCTATTCCATGCATCAGGTTCAAACTTGACAGTGATAGGAGTCGCGTCAATTAGCGTTGTGTATTGTTTATTCTTAACATCATATATAAACAGAGCAAAATAACGGTTTAAGGAAACCATGAATTCGTATTGTTCATTCCCGGTAGAACCGAAGACCAGGTTAGCTGTCATTGGATGGGTAAAGTCTGTAAATTGCACATCAACGGCAACTTTAAAGTTGACCGCCGATCCGTATGGAGATATGAGAGTACGATGCTGGCTTCCGATATATTTATATTCGATATCCCACCGATATTTGCCATCGACTACTCTAAGATCAAACCTGGAGCTTCGCCCCTCCTCGGGGAAACTGCCAATAGTCCAACCCCAACCTTCCTTTGTAAAGGTTTCTTCTGCAATTAGTGGCCAACCTGAGGGGCTCGGGGCTTTTGTCGCAGCTAAAGGAGTCGCTGCTGGCTGAGCGCCTGATGGAATTGTGTCTTTGTGAAGGGGATTCAATGCAAGGTAAAGCGCTGTAAGAGCAGCGATTACACTGGCAATTCCCGTCAATATGCCCGGAACGGTAGTCCAGAATGACTTCTTCTTAGCCATAGTCCTCCCCGATATTCCTTTCGAGTCTCTAACTCCTGATTCGACAGACCTGTATAAGACGGGCCCTGTGGAATACTAAATACTAGGGCAAAATACTAGAATACTTGGGACAGTCACAATCCTGTTCGGCACAGCGTTTGCACAGAGATGGGTGGTAGGCGGAAGCGGAAAAATTCTTATAAATATTTTCCATTTTGTTCTTGCGCCCGACCTGCGACTTGCCTACCTTACCAGGCATGAGTGCCAAACGCCCTAAGATTCAAGAGCAGGAGTTGCAAG
>Ga0315291_10011364_pt1 | contig 10861 bp, 12 predicted proteins | sample YL17G12_20_MG_FD_203070 | JGI IMG/M metagenome (GOLD analysis project Ga0315291, IMG submission 203070) | Sediment microbial communities from Yellowstone Lake, YNP, Wyoming, USA - YL17G12_20 | ecosystem: Environmental > Aquatic > Freshwater > Lake > Sediment | place: USA: Wyoming | collected... | reverse complement strand
ACAACAAGCAATGCATTCATCGCCCAGTATCTCCTCTTCCACGCAGGAGTCCTTCCCGCTACCACGCTCTGGTGGTAGTCTGGTCCTGTACTCATGTAGCCTCGAGCAGCCCATTCGAGAGGATTGCCTGGAGACCACATGCGGTCCTTCTCTTCTAGAACCGAGGACTCGACAAGTTTCTCCCTCGCAGTGTGTGAGGTCTCTTCCGAAGGGTCCATTCTCCTAATCTCAGATCTCTGTAGCTATCTCGTACTATTAGGGAGGTCGTAGGAATCCCTGCGCCTTTCCTCCCCTATGGCCTTTTCCGAGAATCATAGTGGACCGAAGGGGATTTGAACCCCTGACCTCCTGCTTGCAAAGCAGGCGATCTTCCGCTGATCTATCGGCCCGTCTGGTGGCTGCGCTGGGACTCAATAGAAGTTGCCGATAAATATGTTTGCCGAGGAGGACGCGTTCAGGATCGCAGGACGATCTCGATATTCACGCCGTCTGGCACCTGGATCCTCATCAGCTGCCTCAATGCGCGCTCGTCCGCGTCGAGGTCGATCAACCTCTTGTGAACGCGCATCTCCCACCGGTCGATGGTGCTCGAGCCGCCTCCGTCGGGGCCCTTCCTGCAGGGCACGACGAGGCGCTTCGTCGGGAGAGGTATCGGGCCGGAGATCGCGACGCCAGTCTTCTCGCTGATCGTCTTGATCTGCTTGCAGACGTTGTCGACCTTCTTTGGGTCGGTCCCGCTGAGCGATATCCTGGCCCTCTGCACCATCTCGTTCAAACCTCATTCAACAAAACATAAAGGAAGTCATTGGGAAGGGGTTTACATCTCTTTCTTCTCGACATCCTGGACCATCCCAGCAGCCACGGTCTGGCCCATGTCCCTGATGGCGAACCTGCCCAGCTGCGGGAAGTCCTTAGCCTTCTCGATGACCAGAGGCTTTGTCGGCGTGATCTTCACGATCGCCGCATCGCCGGTCTTCAGGAACTGCGGGTTCTCTTCCTTCACAGTGCCCGTGCGCGGGTCGAGCTTCTTCAGGAGCTCGGTGAACGTGCACGCGACCTGAGCGGTGTGGCAGTGGAACACAGGTGTGTATCCGACCGTTATCACGCTCGGGTGGTTCAGTACCATGATCTGGGCGGTGAATGTCTTCGCGACCGTCGGTGGGTTGTCCACTGGGCCCGCGACATCGCCTCTCTTGACATCTGTCTTCGCGATGCCCCTCACGTTGAAGCCGACATTGTCACCAGGCACGGCCTGAGGCAGCGTCTCGTGGTGCATCTCGATCGACTTCACCTCGCCCACCTTGTTGGCGGGCATGAAGATGATCTTCATATCGGGCTTCAGCACGCCGGTCTCGACCCTGCCCACGGGGACTGTGCCTACACCAGTGATGGTGTACACGTCCTGCACGGGAATCCTGAGCGGCTTCTCCGTGGGCTTCGAGGGCTCCTTCAGGGTGTCCAACGCCTGCAGCAGCGTCTGGCCCTTGTACCACGGCATGTTGGTCGACGCTTTCGCGACGTTGTCTCCCTTGTAGCCAGATGTTGCGATGAATGGGATATCTTCCGCCTTGTACCCGACGGTTTTCAGCAGCTCCGTGACGGCCTTCTTGGTCTCATCGTACTTCGCCTGCTGGTAGCCAACCGCATCCATCTTGTTGACGTCGATGACGATCTGGTTCACGCCCAGCGTCCTAGCGAGGAATATGTGCTCCTTGGTCTGGGCCTGCGGACCCTCGATCGCAGACACAACTATCACCGCTGCATCGGCCTGGCTGGTACCAGTGATCATGTTCTTGACGAAGTCTCTGTGGCCAGGCGCGTCGATGATGGTGAAGTAGAACTTCGGGGTGTTGAACCTCTTGTGAGCGACGTCGATGGTGAGACCTCTCTCCCTCTCCTCCTTGAGTCCATCCATGACCCACGCGAACTCGAAAGTCGCCTTGCCCTTCTGATCGGCCTCTTTCTTGTACTTCTCGATGACGTGGGGCTCGATGTGCCCAGTGTCGAGGAGCAGTCGGCCGACAGTGGTCGACTTCCCATGGTCAACGTGTCCGATGAACACCAAGTTCATGTGTGGTTTTTCCGCCATGTTTTCCACTCCATTGGCTTCTCTTCGAGCATGATGCTATTGGTATATTAGTCTTTTTCCCTGTCAACCAGCGCGCACTTCAGTGCCTGGCTCACCCTGCATAGTAGGAAGCGTCGTACGGTTCCGGCTTGAGGCCTTTCCTCTCCCTTATCTTCGCGACGATCTTCTCCTGCACCTCGCGGGGCATCGGCTCGAAGCCCGCGTTCTCGGTTGACCAGAGCGCCCTGCCGCTCGTCGCGCTTCTTATGGACGCGGCGAACCCGAACATCTCGCCTACCGGGCACTTGCCCTGAACGGTCGCGACATCGCCTTCCTGCTTCATGTCCTCGATGATGCCTCTCCGCTGCTGTATCTCGCGGATCGCGCTCCCCATCTGGTCCTCGGGAACGTTGATGAAGACCTTCTGGACCGGTTCGTACAGGATCCGGCCTGCTTGGCACATGGAGCCGTAGATGGCCGATCTCGCTGCTGGAATGACCTGAGCCGGACCCCTGTGTATGCTATCCTCGTGCAGCTTCGCGTCGACGAGCATGACCTTCATCGCCATGCACTTCTCGTTCGAGAGTGGGCCCCTGATCATGGCCTCGTCGAAGGCCTCTTTGATAAGCTCCATCGTCTCATGCAGGTACTGGATGCCCTTGGTCATGTCGAGGAGCATGTTCGTCCCGTTGAACGAAACGACCCCTTTCCCCTCGTCCTTGCTCATGCCGAGGTCCTGGAGCTTCCTCGCCATGGCTTTGGCGTCCTTGATCCTCCCCTCGGTCTCGATCTCCCCGGACCTGATGGCCTGGATGACGCTCACCGGGAGCGGCTCTGTCTCGATGTAGAACCTGTTGTGCTTGTTCGGGGACTTCCCCTCGAACGGCCCGCCCTTGCCGGAGACGCACTCCCTGTACACGACGATGGGCGTGGATGTCTTGATCTCCACCTTGTGCTCGTTGACGATCCTGTAGTTGGTTATCTCGAGGTGCAGCTCACCCATGCCAGACATCAGGTGCTCCCCAGTCTCCTGGTTGATCTCCACCTGGATGGACGGGTCGGCCTTCGCCACCGTCCTCAGGACGTCGATGAGCTTCGGCAGGTCCTTTGTGTGCTTCGCCTCGATAGCGACGGTGACCACTGGCTCCGAATAGTGCACGATCTTCTCGAACGGCATCATCGCGGGATCGCTAGAGACGGTCGATCCAGCGATCGCGTCCCTCAACCCGGAAACGGCGACGACATTGCCCGCGTCGATCTCATCGACCGGTATCCTGTCCGCGCCGACCGTGAGCGACACCAGCTGGGCCCTGTTCGAGTTGGGCATGCCGCTTATGAACAGCTCCTGCCCTTTCACGATCTTGCCGCTGTACAGCCTGCCCACAGCGACCTCACCAGCGTGCGGGTCCATTATGATCTTCGTGACCATGTACGCGACCGGCCCTTCGGGGTCGCATGTGAGCATCGACTTGCCTTGCACCGACTCGAGGTCGCCGTGCCATATGACCGGGATACGGAGCTTCTGTGCCTCGAGAGGATCGGGCAGATGAGCGATGACCTCCTCCAGAAGCACCTCGTGCAGTGGAGCCTTCTTCGCGAGCGCCTTCTGGTCCTGGTTCTTGCAGTGCTCGTAGATCTGCCTGAAATTGATACCGGACTTCTTCATGAACGGGACAGTGATTGCCCATTTGTTGAACGCAGACCCGAAGACGACGTTGCCCGCCTCGACCTTCAGGGCCCACTTCTCCTTTAGCTCGGGTGGCAGGAGCTTCCTGATCTTCTCGTTGACCTCGTTGACGATGTTGGACAAGCGCTGCTGCATCTGCTCGGGGGTGACCTGGAGCTCGTTGATGAGCCTGTCCACCTTGTTCACGAACAGGATCGGGTGAACCTTCTCCTTGATCGCCTGCCTGATGACCGTCTCGGTCTGAGGCATGACGCCCTCGACCGCGCAGCAAAGGATGACAACACCGTCTATCGCCCTCATCGCCCTCGTCACGTCACCGCCGAAGTCGACGTGCCCGGGAGTGTCGATCAGGTTGATCAGGTATTCCTGGCCCTTGTAGGTATAGACCATGGAAGCGCTCGCGGCGTTGATAGTGATGCCTCTCGCCTGCTCCTGCTCGTCATAGTCCAGCAACAGCTGCTTGCCCGCGAGCTCCTCGGACATCATGCCCGAGCCTGCGATCAGGTTGTCTGAGAGCGTGGTCTTGCCGTGGTCTATGTGCGCCGCTGTGCCTATGTTCCTGATGAACTTCGGCTGTCTCATCAGCGCCTGGGCCCTGTGAATATTGTCTTCTTTTCTTCCCATACGATCACCATGGGTTCAGCAATGAATCGTTCGATGAAAGGAAACAATGGGTAAACGGTTTCGCACCGATTAGCGCGCTGAAGAGGCCACTCTCTCGATCTCCTCTTTCTTCGCTACGGAGAAACAGTTCACATCGTTCTTGGCTGCTGCGATGATCTCGTCCGCGAGACACTCCTCGATCGGCCTCTTGCTCTTGTGTGAGGACTCGAGGGCGCCCTGGCATACATACCTGAGCGCGAGGTCGACCCTACGCGCAGGGGCGACGTCCACGGCCTTCGGCACGGATATGCCTCCGTACTGGAGCCTGGTCACCTCTTCCCTGGGCGCCACGTTCTGGAGCGCGTCCACCAAGGCCTGGAGAGGGTTCCTCTGGGACTTCTGCTCTATGATCGCGAAAGACCGCTCGACCGCGCTGTATGCCTTGAGCTTCTTGCCCGTGAAGTTCTCGGTCCGCATCATCCCGTTTATCAAGCGCTCGACGACGCTCATCTTGGCCTTCGCGAACGGCTTGTTGGTGTGCTTGCCGCCGGAGTGCGGCACCGCGACAGCGGATATGTCGATGTACCTGGCCATGCCGGCATCGCGCAGGGTGACTCCCGAGACATCCCATCTGCCGAACATCAGCACGATCCCCGCGGCCGGGACCTTGGGTTCCTCCCTCCTCGGAGCGGGAGCTTCTGGCAAAGGAGCGGCCACGGCTGCCGTCTCGGCCGGAGTAGGTGGTGCAGCAGCCGCCTGTGGGGCCGGTGCGGCCGGTTCCGGGGCCTTCTCCTGTTGATCTTGTGTGTTCTCGCCCTCGCCCATACGCTCACCTCACGGGCTTCTCCTTTCTGCCCTTCACTAGCTCGTTCAGCGAGACGTTGTTGACTTGAATGACCTTGAACCTGACGCCGGGGATGTCCCCGTAGGACCTGCCCATTCTGCCGCCGATGCCTTCCACGAGCACCTCGTCGTGCTCGTCGATGAAGTTGATGGCGCCGTCCCCGACCGCGAACGCAGTGATCTGTCTGCCGTTCTTTATGAGTTGTATCTTGACGCATTTTCTGATTGCAGAGTTGGGTTGCTTCGCCTCGATGCCGACCTTTTCCAGGACAACGCCCTTCGCCTGGGCAGAGCCCTCCAACGGGTCGGACTTCTCCTTGAGGTGGAGCTTCCTGCGCTTGTAGTACCTGTCGCTCCACCTGTGCTTCTGTCTGTCGAGCCGGAGCTTCCTGGCTGTGTTCAAACCCTTGGGCAACTATTCACCTTTCTCTTGGAGGTAAGCCCTAGAAACGAGTCGCCCTATTAAAACTTACGCTTGTACGGAAGGGCGTGCCAGCAAGCCAGATTGACGCGCTCAGAGCTTCGCTCCGCAGTGCTTGCAGAACGCGCTATCGGGATCGTTCTTGCCCGCGCACTTCGCGCATTCCTTCATCTGAGCAGGAGGCTGAGGTTGGTATGCGGTTTGCACCGGTTGCTGTCCCTGGGCCCATGAAGGAGGTGGTGCTGGCGCGGATGGCGGTTGAGGGTTCTTTGGGAAAGCGCTGACATATGACCAGAACTCCGTCATCAGCCTCTGCGCGTCGTTCTCGTACTCGATGTATGAGACCGCGCCTCCGACGAGTGCAACTGGCCACAGGATCACCAGTCCGGCGATTCCGGCAACAGCTCCGACATCGGTCAGCTCGGCAGAGAATGACAGATCAATCCCGACGTTCTGGCCTTCATCTGCCGCCCAAGCGTCTATGGACTGCCTGAGGCCAAGCTTCGAGTAGAACTGTTCTCCGTGGACGCTGTATGGAGATGTGAAGTTCACGCCGAAGTTCCTCGAGCGCCAGAACCAGCTCGCAGCCTGCATCGCCTGTTCCTTGGTAAGGCCAGGTATCATCCGGTGGTCCCGTTTGGTGAATAAGCTCTTGATCATCTTGGCCATCATCCTGGGAAGCTAGGACGAAGAAGGGCATTCCTAGTTCTTTACATTTCTCACATCATCAGCATTCATGAGCGGCCGTAGGATTCGCCTCTAGCCATTGCAGAGGCGACCAGATGAGCCATCCTGATCGGTTCAGGAACGACTCCGCGTATGGTCGACATCCTGACAAGCTCCTCGAACTCGCCCCAGTCCATACCGATCCCGGATGCGTAGAGAGGCTTGTGCTCGGTGTATATCACCGTGAGCCCGAACTCGGTGATCAGCCTGTATCTCTCTCTCCAGTCCTCGAAGTGCTTCCTCAGGGCTGCCCTCATCTTGTCGAAATCCGGCTTGTCCCTGGTCACCGTCAAGACAGGTATGCGCAGGCTCGAGTACACTTCGTCCAGGTCGATCACGTTGAACCCCGCCAGAGCGATCCCGTCGATCATGATGAGCTTGATCTGGTCCCTGAACCTGGACTCAGAGACCATCTTGACCAGAGTCTCCGTGGAGTCCGTCCCGTCGACGGTCACCTCCGACTTCATGACTCCCTCGAGGTAGTTCGGAACCCTCACAAGAGCTCCGACGACCAACGCCTTCACGTCATCGAACCCGAAGGGCGAGTCGTCAATTCCCAGGATCCGTATCTGCTGCTTCATCTTCACATCACGCCAAGGGAAGAGATCCCGTGATAGAGTCGATGTCTTTGGCAGGCCCGGGTCCGATGCCGAGGCAAGTCGTCGTGTTCGGCGGGAGCTCAGTGAGGCCGGCATCTGTTATGAGCGCGTATGGCAACCTCGCCCGCGAAGCCTGCTCCTTCAGCTCTTTCAGATCCTCCACCCCCTCGACCTTGAGCACCACCTTCCTTTGGCCTTCCCTGTACCACTCGGAGAACCACTTGGCCTTCTTCGCCTTCGCCTCGAGTGCGCACGTCACGGCAGCGTGCGCCACCTGCGCGGACAGCTTCCCGACGGACATCTCCAGATCGTCGCGCACTACAACGACGAGTTTGTATTCCATCTCGCCCTTCTGCGCCTTCATTCACTTTCCCCCCGAGCCCAGCGCGCGCAGCTCCTCGTTTATCTGATCTATACGCTGCCGAGCCTGGTCCATGCGTTTACGGTAGTAGAGCTTCCTCTGCGGATTTGAAGTCGACGACCTGTCGGTGAAGAGCTTCAGATCTTCCAGGAGCTGCTCCCTCTCGAGTATCACCCGGTCCATCTTCCTCTTCTTCTGGAAATCGGATCCTTTTGCCCTGGGAGTGCCAGGGACCGCGACAGAACGATAAAGACCAGGATAGACCAGTCCGGCAGAAGGATATGCTCCCCGCCACCAGCCGACAACTGCGAAGACAAGTGTCAGCAGCAGGAGCACGGTCCACAACGGTCCCGCCCGAACATACGCGTGCTCAGCTGTGCTTATTGCGTTCAGGCCGAAGCCCACGAGGATTGCGATGACGACGCTCATCCCCATGCCGAGCGTGATGCGGTAGATCACATCGTACTCGGGGTCGAGTTCGCCCTTCCTAGGGAAGAGCATGCATACAAGCGTGTACCCTGGCAGAAGGAACACGACCAGGATGCCCGCAAGAACCTGGAGCGGATTGCTCATAGGCGTCGATTCACGAGCAGATGCTGGAGCGTATTTAATTGTTTGCTGGCACAATGCGGAGATTCCGGGCGCACTCGCCTATGAAACAATAATTATCACAGAGTCCTTACACAGTCCGAAATGTTCGAGCTGAAGGAGCGGGACGGACTCGCACGGATATGCGAGCTCACGACGAAGCATGGAAGGATCACGACTCCAGCGCTCTTGCCGGTGGTCAACCCTAACCAGATGACAGTCACGCCCAAGGAGATGAAAGACCTGCTGGGCGTGCGGGCACTGATCACCAATTCGTACATAATCAAAGGCACGCCTGAGCTCAAGGTTCGTGCGCTGAAGGATGGCGTCCACTCACTCCTTGGCTTCGACGGCATCGTGATGACGGACAGCGGCACCTTTCAAGAGCACGTGTACGGAGACGTCAATGTAGACCATCGCGACATTGTGAAGTTCCAGTCGAGCATCGGCTCCGACATCGGGACGATTCTAGACGTCTTTTCCGAACCAGACTTCACCAAGGAGCAGGCTGAGGCGGCCGTGAATGAGACGGTGAGACGAGCGAGGGAATCGACAGAGCACAAGGGTGAGATGCTGCTGGCCGGCACCGTCCAGGGAGGCGTGTACCCGGACCTGAGAGAGAGGTGCGCGAGGGAGCTCTCGCAGCTGGCTTTCGACGTGCACCCGATCGGAGGCGTTGTGCCCCTTCTTGAGAACTACAGGTACTCTGACGTGGCGAACATCATCGTGGCGTCGAAGCGCGGTCTCGATCCTTCTAGGCCAGTCCACTTGTTCGGAGCGGGCCATCCGATGGTGTTTCCGATGGCCGTGCTGCTCGGGTGCGACATGTTCGATTCATCCTCGTATGCGAAATACGCCCGGGAGGAGAGGATGATGTATTCCACGGGTACCAGGTTCCTGCGGGATCTGCACGACCTCGCGTGCCACTGCCCAGTATGCTCGAAGACCTCCATCAACGAGCTAAAGGAGCTGTCGAGGGCGGACAGGACCAAACGAATCGCGGAGCACAACCTGCACGTGTGTCTCCGGGAGATAAACGGCATCAAGAACGCCATTCACGAAGAGGGCATCTGGGAGCTTGTCGAGATGCGCGCGCGAGCCCATCCAGCTCTCCTGGAGGCGCTCAAGGTCCTGAAGAAGCACAGGGAGTACTTCGAGAGGTTCGAGCCGGCAAGCAGGAGAGGGGCGTTCTTCTACTGCGGGCCCGAGAGCTACGACAGGCCGACTGTCTCCCGATACCAGGACAGGTATTTCACCCGGTACAGGAAGCCGCGGACGAAGGTGCTGGTCGGGTTCGAGGAAGTCGAGAAACCCTACTCGAGGACTCTGAGCGAGGAGATCAGGAGGATCAGCGAGAAAGTGGATGCGAGCTTCATCGTGGCTTCCTTCTTCGGGCCCGTGCCGATCGAGCTGGACGAGTACTACCCAATCGCACAATCTGTCATTCCCAAGGAGCTAGACGCTGAGGCGAGACAGAAGATGGAGAAGGTCATGGAGAAACATGCCCACACCCATGGCTATCCGTTGGCGGTGATGTGGGAGGGAGAGGAGACGCTCAAGTTCCTCGAGGACATGATCCAGAGCACGCCCCACAAGTTCGATATCGACATGCTCAGGTGCAGAGCGGTCCTCGATCTGCAGTTCGGCAAAGGTGCCGGAGACATCCTCGATTCCGGCAAGGTGGGAATCATCGTCTCAAAGAGGACTGGCAAGATCAGGAACGTCACGATCGACGGAGAGCATGTGTTGTCCATGCGGGCGTCCGATGGCAGGTTCACGCTCAAGCTCCAGGGTGGGAATCTGCTCATGAAAGCCCTGCCCTCTCCGAAGATGAGGGTGAAGATAGAGGACGAGCCCGCGGAGTTCGCGTCGAAGGGCAACAATGTCTTCGCGAAGTTCGTGGTCGACTGCGATCCGGACATTAGACCTGGGGACGATGTGATGATCGTGAACTCGAGGAACGAGCTAGCAGCCGTCGGCCGCGCGCTTATGAACAGGGAGGAGATGTTCTCCTTCAAAAGAGGGGTCGCGGTCAGGGTTAAGGATTCACCGGACTAGTCTTTCTTGGCCACGATCTTGTCTGCGACGCCCGTGCAGGCAAGGAAGTCATCCAGTGTGTGGAGCAGGCTGTTCAAGGAATCGGCTTCGATCTCCGCGTGGATGACTCTGCCATCGACTCTCGTTACGATGTATCCCTGATTATCGAGTTCGACCGACCTATGGACCTTCTCCGCGCTCTCGTTGGAATCGAACTCGAGATGGAGTTCACACCTGACTTTGGGGGCATCGTTCTGTTCGGGCATCTAGGTCCACGAGGCCAACGCTCAACAAAATACTTAGAAGTTGTCGTCGATTGGTGTTGCGAAGGCGAGGGAAAGCATGGACATCGAAACCTGCATCGAGGGAAGGAGGAGCATCAGAGCATTCAAGCCAGACCCGCTTGATGATTCGATCGTGAACGAAGCTCTCAGGATGGCGAACCTCGCACCTTCGGCAGGCAATCTGCAGGCGAGGGACTTCATCGTGGTCAAGGACGCCGGGACGAAGAGCAACCTCGCGAAGGCAGCGTATGACCAGGATTTCGTCAGCGCCGCGCCCGTCGTGATAGTGTTCTGCGCGAACCTCCAGAGGATCGGGCACTACGGACAACGTGGGAGAACACTCTACTGCATCCAGGACACGGCCGCGGCGATCGAGAACATGATCCTGTTCCTTCACGGAAAGGGTATCGGGAGCGTGTGGGTCGGAGCGTTTGACGAGGAGAAAGCGAGAAAGGCCCTTCTCGTGCCGAGTGAGTCCCGCCCTGTAGCACTCGTCCCCATCGGGTATCCAGCGGAGAAGGGCACGAAGACAGGCAGGATACCGCTCGACCAGATCGTGCACAGAGAGAAGTGGTGAGCAAGTACGAAATGGAAGATCGACAAGACAATGGCGTTGTGGGGGATCACGTTCGGGGTCGCGGCCA
>Ga0315291_10011363_pt1 | contig 10864 bp, 6 predicted proteins | sample YL17G12_20_MG_FD_203070 | JGI IMG/M metagenome (GOLD analysis project Ga0315291, IMG submission 203070) | Sediment microbial communities from Yellowstone Lake, YNP, Wyoming, USA - YL17G12_20 | ecosystem: Environmental > Aquatic > Freshwater > Lake > Sediment | place: USA: Wyoming | collected... | reverse complement strand
GGAATTTTTAGTACAAATAAAAGATCAGCAAATCCCATTACACCTAAACCTATTTTCCGATTTGATTTTGTAAGCTCTTCGATTTCCTTGAGAGGATACTTGTTTAAATCTACAACGTTATCCAAGAAATGAACTGCCATTTTCGTTGTTTCTCGAATTTTTTCCCAATCTATCTTTTCATCTTTTATCATTTTAACAAGATTAATGCTCCCAAGATTACACGATTCATATGGTAATAAAGGAACTTCGCTGCATGGGTTTGTTGATTCTATCAATCCTATTTTTCGTAATGGATGCCTGCGGTTTATCTCATCTATAAAAATTATACCTGGGTCACCTGTTTCCCAAGCATTTTTTACTATCAAATCAAAAAGATCTTTTGCATTTATTTTTTTAGCTATTTTATTATTCCTGGGATTTTTTAGTGAAATTTCTTTATTTGTTAGTACTTTTTTTATGAAATCATCTGTTGCAGCTACCGATATATTGAAGTTGGTTAAACCTTTATAGGATTTTGCAACAATAAACTCTTGAATATCAGAATGAGTACAGAGCAGAATTCCTATGTTTGCTCCTCGTCTTTTTCCTCCTTGTTTAATAACATTTGTCGCGCTATCATATATACGCATAAAAGAAACAGGACCGCTTGCAATACCCCTCGTACTTTTTACAATATCTCCTTTTGGTCTTAATCTACTGAAACTAAAACCAGTTCCTCCGCCTGATTGTTGGATTAAAGCCATGTTTTTAAGAGTGGTGAATATACTTTCGATGCTATCTTCGATAGGCAACACAAAACAAGCTGATAGTTGACCTAGTTCAGTACCTGTATTCATCAAAGTTGGAGAGTTAGGTAAAAATTCTAAATTTTTCATAGCATAAAAGAATTTTTCTTCAGTTTTTTTAGGGTCTTTCCCATATTTTTCATCAACAGACGCTATCGTTTTTGCAACTCGTCTAAAAAGTTGAGTAGGAGTCTCAATTATTCTACCTTTGTCATCTTTCAGTAGATAACGCTCTTCTAAAACTTTTAGTGCATTTACTCCTAATTTTAGGTCATCATCTATTTTAAAATATTGTTTGATTTCTCTTGCAATACCTCGCGATCTTCTGTATAATGAGTATGCTTTGTAGAGTCTTACGTTACGTTTTTCAAGTACCTCTTCAACTGTATCTTGTATTTGTTCAATATCAGGAATTTTTTTATTAAAAATTAAGATTTTTGAATTAAGTAATTCAACTATTTCCTTAGTTAATTTCTTAGCAGTTTTTTTATCCTTGATATTAATTGCAATCATAGCTTTTTCAATTGCAGCTGTTATTTTTTCTGCTTGAAAAGAAACAATTTCACCAGTTCTTTTTTTTACCTGTTTTATCATTGTATCGTAATAACAGTATTTCTTTATAAAAGCTATTCAATAGTTCTTTTGCATCTTTTAAAAATTTTTTAAATAATGGCATATAAAATTTTAGACTGTTTTAAAATATGAGATAATATTATTATAACTGATATTATATAAATATAAAAGTTTTGTAAGGTTATATTTTTAAATAGTAATCAATTGTTATGTTTTTTAGAACTTGAATAAAACTATCTTTAAAAAGGGGTATTTATAAATGAAAAAAGTATTAAAAGTCGTAGTATCAATTATTATTACATTATCGATGATATCCGTTTTTGATTTAAATTTAGAAACAAAGGCTATTAACAATCTTATATCTACTGAAAATTCTAGTTCAGTAAATACAATTGAGGAAAATTCAATAACAATTCTTGATGAACAAGATGGGCGTTTTATAAATAAATTAGAATGGTTTTCACCAAATGGTGAACTACCCGATACCTATGATGAATATTTGAAAACGCATCCTTTGAAATCGGCTTTTTTCTCGGAAAATCTTGAATATAATAATAATCTACAATTTAATGTTAATAAAATCTCGATTTTAGTTGATTCAGTTTTATATTTTTTGATAACCTCTAGTCTCAATGAGTATATTGATGATTTAAATGCTGAAGGTTATTCTGTAAATGTTCAGAGAGTTACTGGTGGCTCACCTGATGAGATTAAATTATGGGTGATTGATCGTTATAATCAAGGGGATGTGGGTTTTGTTTTTATTGGAGATATAACAGCTGCTTGGGCTGAAGTGTCTAGTGATGTATTTCCCTGTGATCTATTTTATATGGATTTAGATGGAAATTGGGAGGATAAAGATAATGATGGTGATTATGAAATTCATACAGTTGGTAATGGAGACATGGGACCTGAAGTTTTTGTAAGTCGTATTTATGCCCATACGCTAAACTATGATACAGAGTTCAATATGGTAAATAATTATCTAAGTAAGACACATTTGTATAGAACTGGTGAGTTGACACAACCTTGGCGTGGACTTGAATATGTTGAGGAGGACTGGTATGATATGGATGTTTTTTTACGTTATATTTATGGTGATGATGTCGTTCGTTATGACTCTGGTTATAATACCACAGCTGAGGATTATTTAGATCAGATGGAACTCGGACAGAATTTTGTCCAGGTTTGTGTTCATAGTTATTCTGGTGGACATTATTTTAGTACCCGTCCAACTGAATCAGTTAGCTATGCTAATGTTTATGTTTATAGTCCAAGTAATAGGTCCGCTAAGCTGCTGTTGGGTTGTGATGATGGTATAAAGATTTGGCTTAATTCAGTAAACGTCTATACTAATGATAGGTATGGTGGATGGTTTCAGGATGCTTTTGAGGTTAATGTGACTCTAAATCAAGGGTGGAACCAATTGTTAAGTAAGGTTAGTCAGGGCGGTGGTGATTACCTATCGAGTGTCCGTTTTTCTGATTTGAATTATAACACTTTTAATGATCTTAAGTATCAGATCAATAATCCGTATAATCATACGGGTGAAGCGGATTTCATTCGAAGCTGGTTAATCAATGGTTTTCATCAGGATAATCCAGATGATTTCTGGTATTATCTTACAACAAATTATTTAGGAGTCGATGAAGCCAGTATTAATCCAATTGAGGGTCAGGCTATGGGTGGTAAAATTTGGACTTGCTATGACTCAGGAAATCCTTATATAAATTTAGATGAGTATAGTAACAATGCTGATTATGGAGCTTGCTATGCTTTTGTTCAGATTTATGCTGAAGCATTAACATCATGTCAATTATGGATGGGATATGATGATGGTGCACGTGTCTGGCTTAATGGTTATGAAGCCTTGTACGACAACCGTTATGGTGGTTTTGAAGCTGATATGAAAAAGATAAATATTACCTTATCAGCTGGTGAAAATAGACTTTTAGTGAAAATATCTGAGTGGATGGGGGAGCATGGTTTCAGTGCTCGACTTTGTGGTCCTGATGGTAGTGCAGTTGGAGGTATATCATATGATCCGTCACCCGTACCTATTTCTCATATAGGCACATGGCTTATCAATGGTCCTTATTACAACTCTGATACATTAACAAGATTGAGTAAGGATTATCTGGGTGATGAAGATGATGTAATTCCTAATGAAGGTGATCCTGCAACTTATGGGTTATGGGTGCGAGGATTAGGTAACGGCTGTCCATTTAACATTGGTAGCTTCTTTGATCATGGAGGCTGGGTTTTATCTCAAGATATTCAGAATCGTGATCCTCCTGTTTTGTTCTATAATCTTTTTGCATGTGGACCTGGGCGGTTTACTGATGAAAACTATCTTGCTGGTTCATATATCTTTAATACGACGTACGGTTTGATTACAATTGCTTCGTCCAAAAGTGGTAGTATGCTTAACTTTGATGATTTTACAATACCACTATCAGAGGGAAAGAGTTTAGGTGAGGCATTTCGTATTTGGTTTGATGCACAAGCACCTTTTGTATTATGGGAAAAAGAATGGTATTATGGTATGGTGCTTTGTGGTGATCCAACTTTAAATATTTTTAGGAATGGACATCCCGAAAAACCTATGTTAGATGGTCCAACTAATGGTAGACCCAAAAAAGAGTATAATTTTAGTATTGTAACAAATGATCCTAATTCAGATGATGTTTTTTATTATATTGACTGGGGTGATGGAACTAATAGTAGTTGGATAGGTCCATACTCTTCAGGTGATGAAATTATTGTTCATCATATTTGGTCTAAAATTGGCAAATATTCTATTAAGGCTAGAGCAAAAGATATAAATGGTTTGGTAAGTCCATGGACGGAACTTTTAGCTAATATTCAAAGGAGTAGATTATCACATAAAATATTGTTTTTAAGTTTATTAGAACATTTTTCAACCGTTGTTCCTATAATAAAACATTTATTAAGACCATAGTATCAAAAATTAAATCTCTTCTTTTTTTAATATTTCTATTATGAATGAAAATTAATTGAAATTAAAAAAATTTTTATAAAATACAAATAATTAGGATTTCCTATCTTAAAATTGTGAGTTGTAATAAAATGTGCTAAATTTTTATAAAAATTGTTTGAAATTTACACATAAACTATTAACATAAATATCTTATTTTAAAAAACATGAAAATAAAAGATATGCCTTGGTTTAATAGACCTGGCGCTAGACTAAAAAGAAAAGGGGTTTTTTCTTTAAGTGACGCTGAACTACTAGCTATAGTTATTGGTAGAGGTGATAAAACAGAAAATGCTGTAGACATGTCAAATAGAGTTCTTGCTACTAATAATTTTGATAAAATTGCAGAACTTTCGTTGTCAGAACTTGAAAAGGAGTTTAGAAATCTTGTTAAGGCCATGAAGATAAATGCTATGTTTGAGATTTTTAGACGGACTAATAAACTTATGAAAAAAGGATTCAAATTACAGATAAAAACTGCTTCTGATGTTTATCAGTATTATGTTGATGAGCTACAGAATAAAACAAAGGAGTATTTCTATGCTTTGTTTCTGGATACAAAAAATAGGATATTAAAAGAAGAGTTGGTATCCATTGGGACTTTAAATGAATCTTTGATTCATCCTAGGGAGCTGTTTAATTCTGCTGTTCAGGCTAGTTGTAATTCGGTAATTATTGTTCATAATCATCCTAGTGGGGATTGTGTGCCAAGTGAAAATGATAAAGAGGTGACAAAAGTATTGGTTGAAGCTGGTGAGATTATGGGAATTAAGGTTTTAGATCATGTTATTATTGGAAGAGAAGGTTTTATGAGTTTGAAGGAAAGCGGGGTTATGTAGTTGTCAAGTACTTTTTTTTAAAGCTTAAATTAGCGCTCTAATTTTTCGATAGTCTTAAATAAAACAAATTAATACTATAATAAAGGAGAAATATTATGTGTAAGAAAATACAAATTATATGTATTTGTTTTGCATTAGTACTGATTTTAACAGCAATTCCACCGCAACTGGCAGAAAAGAACACATCTCTTGATGAGGGAAAAATTTATTCTGGACCTAAGAACGTATTTGATGATAAAAGTGCATCAGAAGAATTCTTAAACGAAGTAAAAAGATCAAACGATGGTAAAGGAAAACCACCTGGTCCACCACAGGTAGATAAATGGGCTGTTATAATAGGAATAGCAGATTATCAAGGAGTGGGTAACGATCTTCTTTACCCAGATGATGATGCAATAGACATGTACAATTATTTAATCTCAAAAGGCTATCCATCAAGTAACATCAAACTATTGACCAATAGGAAAGCATCTGCAAATAATATTATAAGCGCAATTGATTGGATGAATACACAAGAAACAAAGGTAACATCTGAGTGCGTATTTTTCTATTCGGGTCATGGCACAACATACGATGGATACAACGATGGGGACACTGAATTCACTGATGAAGGAATAGTTTCTTACAATCTTTATATTATATTAGATGGACAGTTGAGACAGAGATTCTCAACATTTGTATCTCAAAAAATAGTTTTTATTTTTGACAGTTGTTTTTCAGGAGGAATGGATGATTTAATAGGTACTTATACACCGTATACATACAGTGGCAGGGTTGTTGATTGTGCATGTGCTGAGGATCAATTATCATGGGATGGGAATTCAGTAATGAAAAATGGCGTGTTTACCTATTACTATATGCAAGGATTATATAACTATAACAATGCTGAGGACGCCCAAGCATATGCAACTCCACTGGCGCATGATGCTGTTTTAGACATGTATGGCGAAGATATGGATCCGCAAGAATTCGACACATATGCAGGTAATTGGCAATTTTAATTTTAAAGCTTAATATAAAAACTTTTTAATTTCTTTAAAATAACAATATTTTCTAAAAATTACTCTATTTTAAAATAAAGCATATCATTTGAGATTATTTTCATATCTATAATTAAAGATTTATGACAAACATTTATAATGATAATAGTGTTTTCACCCCCCTCCTAAAAAAGGTGTATTTTATGGTGAGTGCAAAAGACATATTAAATAAAGATATTGTAAAACTAGATGGAAATGAATCCTTTTCTAAGATACTTTCACTTTTCAAAGAAACAGATGCAATTGTAATAACAGATAAAGAAAAGTACCTAGGAATGCTTTTAAAACGATGTCTAATGAAACCTAAAATTTCACTTGAAACTAAAGTGCATACCGTGATAACTCATACTCCGAAACTTTCTTTAATCACACCAATTGAAGAAATTGCTCGTCTAATGATAGAAAATAACGTTTATCATCTTCCTGTTATTGAAAATGAAAAGATTATTGGTATTGTTAATGCTGATGATGTTTTGAAGAAATTTATTGAAAAAGAAATAGGGTCGCAACCAATTAAAACCATTATGTGCACTCAACCTCTTACAATCAACCCAGAAGAAAACTTAGGAAAAGTCATCAATATGTTTCAACAACAGGACATTCCTTATCTTTCGGTTGTTGAGCATACAAAAATTGTCGGTGCGATTACAATGGATGATATTATTGAATACGTGATGCATCCGGATGTTAAGATGAAAGGATATACAGGGCATGGCGAATTTGCTACAGAAAAAAAGAAAAAACTCGACTTACAAGTAAAAAGCATTATGAAAGAAGAACCAATTATTATGTCACCAGATGCAACTATAAAAGAAGTTCATACGCGTATGCATAAATTTAGACTCAATGGTATGCTCATTGGTAAAGAAAACAATTTGCATGGTATTGTGACTCATAAAGAACTACTTGCTCCTTTTACATCTCTCCTGAGATTAGAACCTTTTGAAATCCAGTTCCACAAAAATACAAAAAAAATAAGTGGATTTGATAAAGAACATGCAGTTCATTTTTTAAGAGAAGAATTTCTTCAACATTATGAAAAATTCCTCGAATTTGGGTATTTACATGTTTCACTAGAGCAACATAAAGAAACCAAAGAGAAGCTGTATAGAGTAGTTTGTGAGATGAAACTCTCATCCCAAAAAGGAGTCTTTTATGCATCTCATGAAGGTTGGGGTCCAATGCAGGCAATGAAAAATACAACACAAGCAATCGAACATCAAATAAATAAAGCAAAAGGAACTTAATAGAATCATTTTAAAAAAATTAACAATATTCTTATTTTTTCAAAATAAAAAAAATAAAAAAAAAATGTTATTTTTATTTTTCGTATCCACCTAATTTGAGACTCGGATCTCCGAAAAGCTGGTATACAGTTACGCAGTGAGCAGCTGTAGCAGAAGGTACGCCGTCTTCAAGTACATACTTTTGTATAGAAAGACTATGTGCAGCACCTAAATTAGTTGTACCATTTTGACCGATTTGATAGAAGAAATTGGTTTCTAATTTTGCACTAAGTTTGTTAGGATCCCCACCACCAGGACCGATTCCAAAACCTGTACAACCAGTAGTTCCTATGCATCCACCTTTAGGTAAAGCAAGTAACCACCAGCATAAACATCGATGAACTGGATAACCAGATGTCCAATAAAAAGTATAATTTAACACAAGATTTTTGAGTATAGGAATTTTTGCCAATTTAACATTTCCAGAAAGCAACGACTTAACCATTGACAAGTTGAACAATGCGTTATGACATCCACCGACTATGACAACTGGTAATTTATTTCCATTTCTTAGTTGTTTTAAGTGACCAAAATGCAAGCCGCCTGTCCAATCACGTGGATAGACACCATCTGCCCAAATAGTATTCCATGCTAAGGGGGAACCATGACCCTCAAATACAATATATCCTGCTCCTTCATTGATGGTATTTATTATATCTTTTGGTACTGGAACAAGTCCACCTGTGTTGTTATTTGTTGCATAAATTGTTACATTGTTATCTATAAAATCATCCATGTAGCTCATTGATAAGTTACATAAATATTCACCATCTAGTTGACCTAGATACTTTGCAAATGTTTTACCAGCTACACCTACCATGGTTCTAAACCATGTTTTATCTGAAGGTGGAGAATTTTCATATTCAATTATTTTGTCTATAACTGTTTTAAGTTCAGATTTTGTTACACAAGGTATTCTACCATAATAAATATCTGGATTTAAATCAAGTTTATCTTTTATCAAACCCTTCCATTCTGCTAATATGCCATTACCATTTAGATCCCAATCTTCAAACTCAGTTGTATTGGTAGTGGTATTATATCTATACAAATCCCCATAATAAAGATCAGAGATACAACCATGTCCTTCATCTTCAGGGATATTTGTATATCTAACAGGAACCCACCAATCTTTACTTCCTTGGTTATCATCTTCTCTATCCCTTGCATTTATATATGTTTTTAAACCCCCAACAAGAAGTACATAAGTAATTGTCCAATTTTCCTTAGCGTATTTCAAAAAGTATTTTATTTGTTCAGGTTTGTCTATACCATCAAATTCATCATAAATACTTTCAGTTGTCTTTAATATTGTTTTAACACCATGCTCATTTTTGTGATTAATTAAGGTTTCAAGTGTTGATGAAAATTTGCTAGGTGCTATAATGACCATATCATATGATTCAAGATTATTTGCTGGTTGATAACCTGGATCATCATAGTTGACAATTATCTCAACATTATTTACATAGTATAGCTTATTTATTCCAGGAGCATATCTAACTGGATAAAAAGTAACGGTTACAAAGATGGATTGTTGATTTAGATTATTTAAACCGCAGGTAATACTATAAGTATACCAAGCATCTGGGAAAAGTGCATCACTTTCATATACTTCACTATTTTCTATTATTTTTGATTCTTGAGTAGTATATTCATCTGTAAGTATTATTGTTTCTGCAACTGGTATTATCTTCTTTTCAATTGTCATTTCCTTTACATCTGAATATGAACAAGTAACACCGTTGATTTTTGCATTCCAAGAAAACATAAAAGATGTTGTATAAGTTGGTAACATTGGATTGCCAGATTCAATTAGTTCGTTGTTCGCCCCATCTAACTTTAATGTGAAATACCCATCTTTCTCCTCTAATAAAGGCTCTGAAAACGATATATTTTTGCTTTGTAAATTACCTGTATTTTTATTATTTGACAAATCAGCAGCTCCAACAAGTCCACTTAAAACTAATACTCCTATTATAACTAGTGGCAATAATTTTTTCATTTTTTACCTCCGTTTCTATTAATAAATATTATTTCTTATATTATTTATTTAAGATTATGTATACAAATATGAAGTTAAATAATTATTTATTACCAATTAACCATAATTAAATAACAAAATAACAAAACGATTTAGCAATTACTTTGTACAATTACATATTATAAAATTATTTTAAAAATAAACTTAATAAATTAATTAAATATTATTTTTTTAATTATTTTAGATATTTTTTATGGTGTATCAGTGACAATTAGTTCTTTAACAGGTGTTCCGTCACTCCAAAGTCCCATAAACCGTTGCTGTGATGTATTATCAAAACAGTACTCTTTATTAATTCCATAGAATGCATAATCAGTTAAAGCATCAAAAAGTTTCCATGTTGAGTAATAATCCATGGCATCAACCGTGTCAGAAGATGGAGTACAAATTGGTGCAAGATGATCAGCAACCAAATCAGGTTCACCATAGGTATCTGTTACTTGAATAACAAAATCTTTTTGTAAAAGGGGAACTTGAGTTGAATTGTAAAAAATAGTTTTCCCTGATTCATTTCCAACAACGGTATCATTGTCACCGACAATTACAAGCATTAATGTCTCGTTTGGTATTTTACTTAAATCAACATTATTTCCAAATAGAACCGCGGGTTGGACAGGCATAATTGCCTTTGGTATGGGCAGACCAGCATCTTGGGCATCAGCTGCCATATAAGCAGTAAAACCACCACCAAGGGAGTGACCAACTATCGCAAACTTATCAAGTTCGGGACGGACGTGATCACCATTTTCTAGTTCTTCTATTGCATCTTTTACTGCTTGAACAGCATTAGAATAGAAATTTTTAAACCCAATAGATATTCCTCGTTGATATCTTGGATAAACAACAATATTTCCTTTTTTTACTATATGATAGATCCACTCTTGGTATATAATTGGAAATATAGCAGTCCACCCATGATTGAAAACAATAAGTGGAGCTGTTTCTGGTTTAGGATCATCTGGTTCAAAAATCCAGTATTGGTGTGCTCCCCAGTTGTATCTAGTTTTTATTACTCCATTGTGTGCATAATCTGAACCACCGGGACCACTAGGTGGTTGACCTGGTGGAGTGGGGTCCTCTTTTGCAATAATTGGTTCAGTAAATAGTGTCATTAATAAGCAGATTACAAACAATATTAAAATTTGTTTTTTCATTTTGAACCTCCCTTATATATCTATAGAATCCTTTGACGCATTTTAAATGTATTGCCTATAGATTTTAATTATAATTATTTAAAAAATTGTTTTAATTTGTTTTTTTCTAAATCAATAACTTGTTATAGAGCTTACAGTGTAAAAT
>Ga0315291_10011361_pt1 | contig 10865 bp, 7 predicted proteins | sample YL17G12_20_MG_FD_203070 | JGI IMG/M metagenome (GOLD analysis project Ga0315291, IMG submission 203070) | Sediment microbial communities from Yellowstone Lake, YNP, Wyoming, USA - YL17G12_20 | ecosystem: Environmental > Aquatic > Freshwater > Lake > Sediment | place: USA: Wyoming | collected... | reverse complement strand
CCCTCCGACCCCCGGCGCCGTTGACATATTTTGGGGCCGCCCCTTTTCAGAGGGGCGGTTGGTGGGGTGAGTACCAATAAAATGGAATTCTTTGGAAACGGCGCCGAACTGATGGGGCTTGAGGGCAGTCCCCACGCCGCCATTGAACCCAATTCGAGGAGGGTGAAAGAATTTGCAGCCGAGGACCGAATTACATAAAATAGAGCGCTTAACATGAAAATCGCCCTGATCCAGCAGCACGCGTCCCTCGACCTTGCGGACAATCTCCGTCGCGGGATCGCCGCTTTTGAGGAAGCGGCCGAGCAAGGGGCGAACCTGGTCGCTTTTGCGGAACTGGCCTTTCTGCCGTTTTTGCCCCAGATCCCGTCGCCGGATCGCCCCGATTTCCGTCGTTACGCCCAAACCGTCCCCGGCCCTCTCACCGAGGAATTCTCGGCCTTGGCCGCCCGCCGCGGTGTCGTCACGGTCTTGAACCTCTTCGAGACGGACGGAGAGCGGACGTTCGATTCCTCCCCCGTCCTGGACGCCGACGGGAAGCTCCTGGGGACGACCCGGATGATTCACATCATGGACGGCCCGGGCTTTTGGGAACAAGGGTATTACGCTCCCGGACGGAATCCCAAGATCGTCTATGATACGGCCGCGGGCAAAGTCGGCGTGGCGATCTGTTACGACCGGCACTTTCCGGAGTACATGCGGGCCCTGGCCCTCCACGGGGCAGAGATCGTCGTCATTCCCCAGGCAGGCGTCTTGGACGAATGGGGCGAGGGCGTTTATGAGGGCGAAGTCGGGATCGCTTCGCTCCAGAACGGTTACTTCGGGGCGCTCTGCAACCGCGTCGGGAAAGAGGAGGTCCTCCATTTCTCCGGCGAATCCTTCGTCGCCGATCCGGCGGGCCGGGTCATCGCCCGGGCGCCCCGCGATCGCGATCATCTTCTGTCGGCCGAGTGCGATCTCTCCTTGATCGCCCGGTCCCACGCCAGGACGTATTTTCTCCCGGACCGGCGGCCCGAAGTTTATCGGGTTCTCGGCCTCACGGAGACGAAATAGACCTTCCCATGGAAAGCTGGTATGTCATCAACACGAAACCCAAAAAAGAATTTCACGTCGAACGGCTTTTTCAGGAGGGAGGGATCAAGATCTACTGCCCCAAATACCGGGACGGCGAACGGATCAAGCCCTTCTTTCCCGGCTATGAATTTGTGTTTTTTGGCTACCCTGATCAATACAAACTGGTTAAATACACCCGAGGAGTGAAGCGGATCATCGGCAACGACGAAGGCGCCATCCCGATCGACGTCGAGATCCTGGACGAAATCCGCCGCCGCGAGGTGGACGGATTCATCGAGCTCCGGAAATACGGGATCGAGCCCGGTATCGGCGACCAGATCGAGGTCGTCGAGGGGCCGTTCAAAGGACTGCGCGGCGTTTTCAAAAAGGACCTCTCCGACCAGGACCGGGTCCTCATCCTCCTCCAGTACGTCAACTACCAGGGCCGGCTTCTCATCGAAAAGCGCAAGCTCAAAAAGGTCGTTATTTAAGCGCGGCGAGGAACGGCTCACCGCGGACCTCCTACTTTTTGAGGTTGAGACGGCCGAATCCGTACAAGTTGTCTTTCCCGGGCTCGCCGAGGTCGACGGCCCGTTTTTGGATGATCTTCCGGACCTGAGAGGCGCTGTAGGGCGTCATCGAACGGAAGAGGGCCAGCCCGCCCGCGACATGGGGGGCCGAGGCCGAGGTGCCGTAGAAATTACGGGACCCGAAGGTCGACGTCGAGACGCCCGACGGGGCGGTGAGGTCCGGCTTGATGAGCCCTCCATGCGTCGGGCCCTGGCCGCTGTAGGAGTGAAGGGCGTCGTTAGACCAGTCCGTGGCCCCGGCGGCGATCGCGTCGGGCGAGTCGGCCGGGACGATGATGCTCCGGGCCGGGACGACGTACTCGATCGGGGCGCTGTTGTTGTAGGTGAACAGCTCGAGGCGGACGTTCTTTGTCCCTCGGGACCGATAGATCCCGACGCCCCAAACGGCGTTCCGGGTGGCATACCAGCCGTAAACCTCCTCGGTGGGCCAAGCGCCCGCGCCGGTCTGATGGTTCGTCGAGCTGTCGATGTACTGCCAGGCCGAGCCCGTCCAATAGTAGAGATAGAGGTCATAATCCTGGTCCGTGCCGGCGTAGTCATAGCCGTTCCAAAGGCCGAAGTCCTTCCAATTGAGAAAGGCGCCGACGGGCAGATAGGCCGGGACGGTGAAATTCAGGATTTCGTCTGTCGGGGTGAAATTGTGGAAACCGTCTCCGTCGTTGTCGGTGAAAAATCCGTCCCAATGGTCGGTCGCGGCATTACCGGCCGCGCTCGCCCAGAGGATATCGTTGTCGGCGGCCCGTTCGACGTCGTAACAGATCGGGCCCGTTCCGTCGCCCGCCCCGCCGTTGTACCAGCCCATCGAGTAGGAGATGACGCCGATGTCCTGCCGGACGATCCAGTCCATGGCCGCGTGTTGCTCGACGTCGGTGTCGAAACTCACGAGGGTCATCTCGGCGCCGGGGGCCATGTCATGGACGATCTCGGCGCAGGCGGTCCCATGGTCGTCGGCTTCGTGGTCTCCGTCGGCGCGGAAGGATTTGATCTTGACCGAATCGGGAAGCTCGTCCCCGAGGAGCAAGGCGTAACCGCCGAATCCCGCGTCGAGAACGCAGACGCCCGTTCCCTTGGTCCGGTAAGGGGAAAGGTTGGACCAGGCGTCGGCGCCGGTCCGGCCGACGCCTTCCGATATGATACTTTGCTTGAACGGCCGCCGTGGAGGCCGGACGAATTTGACGAGCGGATCGGAAGCCAGAGTTTCGAGCGAGGCGATCGGCACCCAGTGTTGGATGAGGTTTCGGTGTTGCCGCTCGGTCCATCCTCCCAATTGGGAAATTTTCGTTTTGAGGATGGATGCTCGGGCGTGGACAAGGGACGCCGAGGCGAGGGGCTCGACCGCGGTTTCAGTTACGACTCGGACGGAATCCCCTTCGATCTCCATTCTCCGCTTGAAGCCGTATTCCCGGGCTTGGCCGATATCGCCGGTTCGCCAGAGGCCGGACAGAGCGGCGAGCGAGGAGTCGAGCTTGGGATGGCCGGCTTTGGGGTGGACATCGGCGAGGGTGAGGTCCGCCTCCGCCGGGGGAGAAGTCGCATCGCCGGCTCCGGTGGGACCGATCATGGCGACGACGGCGAGGATCGCCCCGGCGATCCCAACGGTGATTTTCCAAATGTTTTTTTGTCTCATGCGAAATCCTCCGGCTTCAGCGGAACGCGACCCGGAAACCGGCGACCACGGCCAGGGCGTCGAAGGCGAGCCCGGCCAGCGTGCCGCCGATGCTTTCGCCGCCGGCCTGGTCGGCCATCGCCCACGTCCCTTTGGTCCGCAGGATCGAATAGCGGGCTCCGATCTCGACCGCGGCCGCGGGTCCGAGGGTGATTTCGACCCCGAGCCCAAGATGGGCGGCGAGGCCATGGTCGACGCTTTCGTTGACCTCGAGACCCGCCGTCCGCCAGCCGCCGACGATGGTCGAGTCCAGAGCGAAAGAGTGCATGGCGTAGCCGGCGCCGGCGGCGGCATAGCCCCGGATCCCGCGAGCGCCTAGGGGGATATGGGCGCGCAATTCGAGTTCCACCGGCGTTTCGGTGATCTTTCCCTTGCTGAGGCCTTCCGTCGTCCCCGGGAGAGGAAGCTGCCACCGCCCCGCGGTGATTTCCAGGCTCCACGTCTTGGACAGGGAGAATCCCACTCTCCCGCCGATGAGAGCGCCGTCGCCGGCCCCGGAACCCGGCGTTGTCGCGTAACCGGCGAAGAGGGCGATATGGATGCCCGCCTGCGCTCCGGCGGCAAATCCCAGAAGCAAGGCCGCTGCGGCCGCAATCGTTTTTTTCATGGGAACTTCCTTAGCGGGGCCGGCCGTAACCGCCGCCCCCGGGCGTTTCGATCCGGAGGATATCGCCGGGTTTGACCGTGAGGTCGGCCTTGGACTTGAGAACGCGGCGCTTTCCGTCGGAAATGAGCGTGTTCCGGCCGGGGACTCCGGGTTTCCCTCCGGCCAGGCCGTAGGGAGCGAAGGTCCGGCGCTCGGACATGATCGTGACCCGGGCCGGGACGCCGAACTCGTATTCCCGGACGATCCCGTCCCCGCCCCGGAAGCGACCCGCTCCTCCCGAGCCTTTACGCAGGGCGTAGCGGCGGATGCGGAGGGGGAGGTAATTCTCGAGGGCTTCGAGCGGAGTGTTGAGCGAGTTGGTCATATGGGTATGGACGCCGGAGAGGCCGTCGCTTCCGGGGCCCGCGCCCATGCCTCCGCCGATCGTCTCATAATAAGCGAAGGGACGGTTTTTGGCCGGATCGAAGCCGCCGATGGCGATGTTGTTCATCGTCCCCGAACTGGCCGCCGGGATGCGGCCGGGAACCGCCTTGGCCAGGGCGCCCAGGAGAACGTCGACGATGCGCTGGGAGGTTTCGACGTTCCCGGCGGCGGTCGCGGCGGGAAACATCGCGCTGACGACGAGGCCCGGCGGGGCGACGATGCGGAGGGGCCGCATCAGGCCGGTGTTGAAGGGGATGTCCTCGGCGATGAGCGAACGAAAGACATAGAGCACGGCCGAGGCGGTGACGGCGAAGTTGGCGTTGACCCCGCCCTTGACTTGAGGGGAGGAGCCGGCGAAATCGACGACGGCCCGGCCGCCGCGTTTCCGGATTTCGACGGCGATCTTGACCGGATCTTCGGTGATGCCGTCGTCGTCCAAAAAATCGGCGAAGGCATAATCGCCGTCGGGGATGGCCCGGAGAGTTTCCCGGAGAAAGGCTTCCGTGTAGGACTGGATGACCGAGGCGTAGCGGTCGACTTTGGCGAGGCCGAATTTCCCAACGGCCTCGCGGATCCGGCTCCGGCCTTTCTCGCAGGCGGCGATCTGGGCCAGGAGGTCGCCCCGCCGTTCCTCGGGCGTTCGGACGTTGGCCAGGATGAGATGGAGGATGTCGTCGTCGATCCGGCCGCGCCGGATGAGCTTGAGCGGCGGCAGGATCAGCCCTTCCTGGAAGATCTCCGTCGCCAAGGGCATGCTTCCGGGAGACATGCCTCCGACGTCGGAATGATGGGCCCGGTTGGCGACAAGAAATCTCAACCGGCCGTCGAAATAAACGGGAGCGATGGCGGTGATGTCGGGCAGGTGCGTTCCCCCGCGGTAGGGGTCGTTGAGGAGGACGAGGTCGCCGTCCTCGAAGGCGACGGCGTCCAGGGCCGCCTGGACCGAGAGCGGCATGGCCCCCAGATGAACGGGGATGTGCGAACCTTGGGCGAGCGTCTCGCCTTTCCGGTTGAAGACGGCGCAGGAATAATCCTTCCGTTCCTTGATATTGGGGGAGAGAGCCGTCCGTCCGAGGACGGCCCCCATCTCTTCGGCGATCGAGATGAAGACATTCTTGAAGATTTCGAGCTCGATGGCGTCGACGGCCCGGGAGCGGCGCATCATCGGCCTTCTCTCCGGATGATGAGGTTGAGATATTTATCGACCCGCAGGCGATAGCCGGGAGGCAGAAAGGTCGTCGAGCCGAAGTCCATGACCAGCGCCGGTCCGGCGAAGGTCCGGCCGGGGGAAAGGCGGGCCCGGTCATATACGGGGCCGCGATGCTTTCGGTTTCCATAGACGATCGTCTGGGTCTTGAGCAAGGCGTCTTTGAGCGGCTTCTTTTCCCCCCTTCCGGCCTCCGGGATCCGGATCTTTCGGGTCAGGCCCCGGGCTTTGAGGCGGATGTTGACGATTTCGACCTGCCCCCGCGGATTGTTGTAGGAATAGAGCTTGAGATGGGCGCGATGGAAGGCCTCGCCGAGCCCGGAAAAATTCCGGCCGTCGAAGGGAAGGGTGATTTCATAGGACTGGCCGAGATAGCGGAGATCCACGGTCCGTTCGAGGACGATGGCCGAAGGGAGGAATCCGTCTTCGCGGAGGTCGCGGACGCCGCGCTTTTCGAGCTCCCGGTACGACCGTTCGAGGGTCCGGAGATCGGCCCGGGCGGCCGGTTTTAAAATCGACCGGGAATAGTCCTTGACCGAGTCCGCGAGCAGAAGCCCGAAGGCGGAGAGCACGCCCGCGTTGGCCGGGGCCAGGACGGCTTTCATCCGCAGATGCGAGGCCAGATCGACGGCATGCATCCCGCCGGCCCCGCCGAACGAGAACAGGGCGAATTCCCGAGGATCGAAACCGCGTTCGATCGAAATCACCCGGATCGCTTTCTCCATATTGGCGTTGGCGACGTCGATGATCCCCTGGGCGGTCTCGAAGACGGGTTTGTGGATCGCGGCGGCAAGGCGGCGGATCGCCTCGAGGCTGCGCTCGGGATGGATCTTCATCCGGCCGCCCAGGAAGAAATCCGGATCGATCCTTCCGAGAACGAGATTGGCGTCGGTGACGGTCGGCAGCTCGCCGCGGCCGTAACAGGCGGGCCCGGGGTCCGCGCCGGCGCTTTGCGGGCCGACCCGGAGCGATCCGCCTTTATCGACGACGGCGATCGATCCGCCGCCCGCGCCGACGGAATGGATATCGAGGATCGGAAGGCGGACCGGAAAGTCGCCGACTTGGGCTTCGCTCGTCCGCCGCAACCCGCCGTCGATGAGCGATACGTCGGTCGACGTTCCGCCCATGTCGAAGCCGGCGACCTTCGGGAAGCCGGCGGCCTTGGCGATAGTGAGGGCTCCGACCGCTCCGCCCGCGGGCCCCGACAGGGCCGTCCGGATGGGCTCGGCCTTGGCTTTCGCGGCCGAGATGTAGCCTTCGTTGGACTGCATGATCCGCAGTTCGGCCCGGCCGATCCGGGCCGTCAAATTGCCGAGGTAGCGGTCGAGGATGGGCAGGAGATAGGCGTTGACGGCGGTCGTGGAGGTGCGTTCATACTCCCGGTATTCGGGAAGAATCCGGGATGAGGCGCAGGCCAGGAGGCCGATCCGCTTGAGTTCAACGAGAACGCTTTCTTCATGGGAGCCGTCGGCATAGGCGTTGATGAACGAAACGGCCACGGCTTCCACGCCGAGCGTTCGGAGGCGTTTCGCCAAGGCCTTGATTTCGGGCAGGGACGGCTTGCGTTCGGAGACGCCCCCGGCCGTCGTCCTCTCTTCCAAGCCGAAACATAAATCCCGCTCCACGATCGGGCGCCGGCGCTCGCCCGAGAGGCTGTAGAGGAGCCGCCGCGTCTGACGGCCGATCGAGAGGACATCTTCGAAGCCCGCGGTCGTGATCAAGGCGGTCCGGGCGCCCTTCCGCTCGAGAAGGGCGTTGGTCGCGACCGTCGTGCCGTGGATGACGGCGACATCGGCCCCGCCGTCAAGATATTCGCGGAGGCCTTCCAGGATGGCGAAGGAAGGATTGGCCGGCGTCGAGAGGATTTTTTTCGTCGAGATCCGGCCGTCGCGGAAAATTACGAAATCGGTGAAGGTTCCGCCGGTGTCGACCCCGATCCGGATATCCGTCATGGGATTAATGGCAGGTGCCGCAGGAATGGCTGGAGCAGGATGAACACCCGTTTGAGGAGCCCTTGATCCGGCTCGAACCGCCCCCGATGCCGAAACCGGAGAACAGTTTCCGGACCTCGCGGCCTCCGCAGAACTCGCAGGCGACCTCTTTTTCGCCGCCGAGGCGGACCAGCGTCTCGAACTTTTTCCCGCAGGATTTGCAGCAAAACTCGTAAATGGGCATGAGCGGCCCATTTTAGCGTCCGGATTCGCGAATGTCCAGCGGACACTCTCCATGGAGCATTTGGCGGAAGGCATACTGACTATTTCAAAACGCATGCGTCGACCCTCTCAGCGTCCGCGGATGGCCGGAACGTGATAAGGGTTTGCCGCTCCCGGACGGCAGAAAGCTATAGGGTTTTTCCCGAGATAATAGCGTTCGACGGTCAGTCCGAACGCGGCTTGAGCGGAGGAGGGGCTTTGGTGTATGATAACGTTTCGTTTTTCGCGTCGCTTGACGCGCCACCGGCACCGCGTCGCGGAAACCTCGGGAGGATGGATTATGAAAGACTATGCGTCCGAAAAGATCCGGAATATCGCCCTGACCGGCCACGGATCGTCCGGCAAGACCTCGCTCGCGGCGGCGTTCCTCTTCGACGCCGGCGTCACCTCGCGCCTGACCAAAGTGGACAAGGGCAACACGGTCACCGACTACGAGCCCGAAGAGATCGAACGGAAGATCTCGATCGGCTCGGCGGCCTGTTTTATCGAATGGAAGGACCATAAGATCAACCTCATCGACACCCCGGGATACTCCAACTTCCTGTGGGATACGCGGGCGAGCCTCCGGGGCGTGGACGGCGCGGCGGTCATCGTGGATGCCGTGGCCGGGGTCGAGGTCGGGACCGAGAAAGTCTGGGAGATGCTCGAGGAGTTCGAACTGCCCCGCCTCGTCGTCATCAATAAGATGGACCGCGAGAACGCCCATTTCGGCCGGTCCCTCGAGTCCATCCAGCAGTTCTTCGGCCGCCAGGCCGTCCCCGTCCAGATCCCCGTCGGCGAGGAGCGCAACTTCCGCGGCGTCGTCGATCTGGTCTCCCTCAAGGCCTATCTTTTCGAGAAGGACGAGAGCGGCAAGTTCACCGAGACGGCCGTCCCGGCCGAGGTGAAGGACGAAGCCGAGAAGCGCAATCGCGAACTCGTCGACATGATCGCCGAGAGCGACGAAGCCCTGATGGAAAAATACCTGGATAAGGGGGAGCTCACGGCCGAGGAGATCCGCCGGGGCCTCCAAAAGGCCATCCGTCAACACGCCCTCTTTCCCGTATTCGCCGCCTCCGGTCTTCTGAACATCGGCGCCCAACCGCTCCTCGACCGGGTCATCGATTACATGCCCTCGCCCCTCGACCGCGGCGAGATCGCCGTCTCCGTCAACGGCCGGGAGGAGAAGATCAAGACGAATTCCGAGGCGCCCTTCGCCGCCCTCGTCTTCAAGACGATCTCGGACCCGTATACCGGCCGGATCTCGATGATGCGGGTGTACGGCGGCAAGGTGAACCCCGACGCCGCCGTTTCGAACACCGGGAAGGAAACGGATGAAAAACTGGCCGGGCTGTTTTTCCTCCAAGGCAAGGAGCAGTCGCCGGCGGGGCAGGCCAAGGCGGGGGATATCGTCGCCACGGCCAAGCTGAAAGTCACGTCCACGGGCGATACGCTTACGGCCAAGGGCAGCGGGATCCTCATTCCTCCAATCAAGTTTCCGGAGCCCTCGATCTCCTTCGCCATCGAGCCCAAGACCCGGGCCGACGAAGACAAGATCTCCCAGGCCTCGCACCGGATCCAGGAGGAAGACCCGACCGTCCGCTTCGAGCGCGATCCGGACACGAACCAGCTGCTGATCTCGGGCGGAGGCGAACTCCACGTCAAGATCGTCACCGAAAAGCTCAAGAAGCGGTTCAACGTCGACGTCGAATTGAAGCCGCCCAAAATCTCCTACAAGGAGACGGTCAAGGGCCGGGCCGACGTCCAAGGCCGGCATAAAAAACAGACCGGCGGCCGCGGCCAGTTCGGCGACGTTTGGATCAAGATGGAGCCCCTGCCGCGCGGCGGGGATTTCGTCTTCGAGGACAAGATCTTCGGCGGGTCCATTCCCCGCAATTTCATCCCTTCGGTGGAAAAGGGCATTCAGGACGCCCGGAAGAAGGGCGTCCTGGCCGGCTATCCGGTGGTCGATTTCAAGGTCATCCTCTACGACGGGTCCTACCACGACGTCGATTCGTCGGATATCGCCTTCAAGATCGCGGCCTCCAAGGCCTTCAAGCAGGCGATGCAACAGGCCAAGCCGACCATCCTCGAGCCGGTCATGAACGTCGAGGTGTACACGCCCGAGCAGTACATGGGCGACATCATGGGCAACCTCAACGGCCGGCGCGGCCGGTTGAGCGGCATGGAGTCGAAGGGCAGCATGCGCATCCTCAAGGCCATCGTCCCCATGTCCGAAATGCTCGACTTCGAGCCGACGCTGACCTCGATCACGGGAGGCCGCGGCTCGTTCCTCATGGAGTATTCGCACTACGACGAGGTCCCGCCCCAGCTCCAGCAGAAGATCATCGCCGAGGCCGTCAAGGAAGGGCGGATCTCGAAGGCCGAAGAAGAATAATCAACCCGTCCTGTTTAGGCCCTCGAAAACAAAGTCACGGCCTCGCTTCCCGGTCCGGATCTTCACGCCCTCACTACGCCGTCCGACTCGGCGGCGAAGAACTCGCGTCCCGGCAATGCTTTTACGGACGTCGGCCGGAACGCTCAGACAACTTCGCCGGCCGGCTTCTTCCGATCCGGCTACCCTCGTCGGCCGGGTCGTGAGGACTAATCCGGACAGGTCCGCTCGGTCCGTGACTTTGCTTTCTTTTGGGCAATGTCGTCAAATGGGGATTTCACGAGAACGATGGAATGATGGATCAGCGCCGTTCGCGGACGAAAGCCAGGAGCACGCCCGCAACGCCGGTGAGGGCGAGCGAGGCGGCGAAGGGCGCTGCGGGGCCGAGTTTCTCCCAAAGAAGGCCGGCGGCCAGTGAGGCCGGCAGCGCGCATAAACCGATGATCATCTGGAACGCCCCCAAGGCGCTGGCCCGGAACTGGGGCGGACATATCTCGGTGACGAACGTTCGCTGAACAGGCTCGAGGGCCGCCTTGTGAATCCCGAAGAGGATGAATAGGACGGCAACGACCGCCCGGCTCGTCCCCAAAAGGACGCCCAGGCAAAGAGCGGCCCAAAGGCTATAAGAGACGAAGAGCACGGGTTTGCGGCCGATTCGGTCGGAGAGCTTTCCGAACGGAAGGGACCCGGCCATCGCCGCGGCGGTGTAAACGAGATAAAGGACGGGCACGAAAC
>Ga0315291_10011360_pt1 | contig 10865 bp, 11 predicted proteins | sample YL17G12_20_MG_FD_203070 | JGI IMG/M metagenome (GOLD analysis project Ga0315291, IMG submission 203070) | Sediment microbial communities from Yellowstone Lake, YNP, Wyoming, USA - YL17G12_20 | ecosystem: Environmental > Aquatic > Freshwater > Lake > Sediment | place: USA: Wyoming | collected... | reverse complement strand
CGTCCTCCTCGGATTCACCCTCTCCACGGCCGCCCCGTGCCTGTTCGCCCTCAGCCGGAGCGCGTGGGGGATGGCGGCCGGGTACCTTCTGAGCGGGATCGGGTTCAGCGCCCTGTATATCGGATCGACCGCCGAGATCGGGGACTGCGTGCCGGCCGGCACGCACGGAGCGATGCTTGGCCTGTACGAATCCACGCGCGGCCTGGGTGCCGTCCTCGGTCCCCTCGTCGCCGGGGCCGTGGCGCCGGTCATCGGCTACCGCGGGATGTTTGTAACGATGGCCGGGATCGCCGCCGTCGGCCTCCTCTTCGTCATCCTCCGCCAGCGCCGCCTGCGGAATGCCGAGGCCTCCTAGCGCGTAGCAGCCCCTCTGCCCGCGCCGCGAACCCCGCACCCCGCGGTCTGTGACTCATCGTCACCTCGGCTCCCCCTCCACATTCGTAAGCCGGCGAAACATCTGATCGAAGATCTGCCGCATCCACTCGACAGCCTGCTTGGAGAACATTCCGGCAAGACCCGCGAAGGAGAGGATCCCGTACAGATTCACGTCCGTCCCCTCCGCGCTCGCCGAGAAGGCCACCCCGCGCAGGACGAGCGTGAGGAGCGCCGCCACCGCCGCGCCGATGAACGGCCGCAGGACATACCACCACACCCAGCCTGCCCCGAGGTCCCCCTTCCCCGCGAAGTAGGCGAACGAGGTCGCCATGTGGATCACAGCTCCGAGGGCGCCAAGGAGGGCGACCAGGATGAAGAGCCGCGCCTCGGCGCCCATCGTCGCGACGCCGCCGAAGAGCACGACCGTCGCCTCCCCCTCCGCCATCCCAGCCGGAAGGATCGCCGCCACGAGATAGAGGAGCGCCCCCAAGAGCGCCACGCAGGATGTCCCCATGACGCTCCGGCCCCACCGCCCCAGCTTCGCCGCCGGCTGCTCGTTCGCCATCGCCGCCTCCTCGCGCGTGGTTCGTCATCGCCTCTAAGGTGTCGTCGCCTATCGTATCACACGCTGGGAGGAGAGAGAGAACGGCTAGACGAGCCGAAGCGCCCCTGCTCCCGCGCCGAGGAGGACGACCGCCCAGGCAGGCGACCTCACGAGGAGGAGGAGAAACGCCCCAAGAGACAGGACGGCCGTTCCGGCGTCCCAGGCCATGCCAAGGCCGATGCGGGCAGCCATGCCGAGCATGACTCCCACGACCGCGGCCGAGATCCCCAGGAGGGCCTCCCGCAGCCAGGCGTGTCGCCGCAGGCGGCGGAAGTGGGGAGCGATGACGGACATCAACCCAAACGCGGGGAGGAACGCGCCGAGGGTCGCCGCGACCGCGCCGAGCGGCCCAGCGAGGAGCCAGCCGATGAAGGTGGCCGAAGAGAGGACCGGCCCCGGCGTCATCTGACCGACGGCGATCGCGTCGGCAAGCTGGCCCGAGGTGAGCCAGCCCCCGCCGACCAGGCCCTTCTCGACGAAGGCGAAGAGGACCATGCCGCTTCCGAAGAGGAGGGCGCCCACCTTGAGGAAGAAGAGCCCCACCGAGATGGGGGTGTGCGCAGTGGCCGAAGCAGCGTTCCCCGCCCCCACGAGAGCGAGGAAGGCGAGCGGACCCGTTGCCCGCGAGAGGAGGCCCGCACGGGCAAGAGAGGCGAGTCCCGCGCCGAGGAGGATCCACGTCGCGTCCACCCCGGCGAGCTCCCCGGCCAGCGCCGCTGCTCCCCACAGAGCCCAGGTCCAATCCCGAAGCGCGGTGCGCCCCAGCCGCCAGGTCGCGGTCAGGATGATGGCCAGGGCCACGGGCTGGATGCCCAGACGGAACACGGTCTGGACGCTCGGGAGCGATCCCGAGCGGAGGTAGATCCACGCCAGGAGCGCGGAGAGGAGCGAGGCCGGCAGGATGAACGCCGCACCCGCAAGGAGGAACCCCCACCAGCCTGCTCGGACGTAGCCGAGCTGGATCGCAAGCTCGGTCGCGTTCGGGCCGGGGATCAGGTTCGTGACAGCCACCATCTCCAGGAACTCGTCCCGCGCGATCCAGTTCCGCCGTCGGACCGCCTCGTGCTCCATGAGGGCGATGTGTCCCGCGGGCCCTCCGAAGCTCGTGAGGCCAAGGCGTCCCATGACCCCAAGGACCTCGAGGACGTTCCTTCTCTTCTCGACGCCGGCTCTCTCCGGAGACGGCCCTGGATTCTTCCTCTCTCCCACGCCCGCAAGGGTAGCGTGCCGCGTCTCCGCGGAGAAAGCGCCGTGTCCTCCAAGGCTCGCCCTCGCCTCGACGACTCAGCCAGCCAGGACGTGCGCAACAAGACCTGCCCCCGTCACTCCCGTTCCTTCTTTGTCGCGCCCTGCAGACCTACGGGCTGCTCTCCAAGATCGTGGCATGGGCCCACGTGGCTGGGGAAGCGAAGGAGGCTGCGAACGGCCACGTGCTGCGGCGCTCCGTCTGGTCAAGGACGCAGAAGGCGATCCCGATCGAGCCCTCCACCGAGAGCTCCAGTTTCGCAAGCGGGATCCGGATCTCGAACTGGTTGATCGGCGCGGGGGCTTTCGAGGGTGAGAAGTTGGGGACGCCACTCCAGTCGCCGTGATCGAGGGCACAGGCCGTGTAGATGCCGAACAGCCCCGTCGCTTCGCAATCCGTGGCGGAGACGTGGAACCACCAGTCATCGGCAGCCCACGCCGCACCGCGGTCAAACTCGGTATCGACGGCAATCTCGGGCATGAGCAGGGCGCCCGCCGAGTTCTCTCCGTACACGAAGGCGAGGTAGAGGAAGGACGCGTCGTGCTTGAAGAGGACCTGCACCTCCAGATCGTCTCTCACGCAGAACCGGATGCCGCTCGCGTCGCACCACTCGGCGAGCTCGACCCGCCCGTCCAGGTTGGGCGCCGTCCCCGGCCGAACCAGAATCTGCTCCTCGGCGCCCCAGGCGCAAACGGCCAGTGCAAGCACAGCGACTACACCGACCAGAACCTCTCTCATCCTCCCTCCTCAGTCTGCTTCTGTCTTCGATAGAACTCGTCCCGCGATGGTCCCAGTCTGGGCCACCCGGAGCGACCGCCCAGGCCCATCGCAAGTGGCCCTTCCGCCACGGACAGAATGCCTCGGTCTCCTCCTCCTGGCAAGGATCAAGGGTTGCGGTAGCCGCCCGACCATCCCGGTGTTATGTATGAGGAGCGCAGAGGCCCAAACGCGACGTCCTGGCCGGCCGCGAGGTGGCCCGCCCCTCTGAGCTCCAAGCCGATCTGCGGGTTCCCGAGAGACGCCCTGGAAGCGTCGCCGAGACTTGCCGCGCGGGGGAGCCCGGCAGATCATGGAAGGCGGACAAGGAGGACGACGGCATGACCAGAACAGGGAATCGAGGGAAGGCAGGGGCGGGGCGTGGAAGAGCTCTCGCGGCCGCGCTCGCGCTCGTAGCTATGGCCGGCATGAGCATCGGCGTGGGAGGCGCGGGCACGTGGCAAGCGCTCGGCCCCTTCGGAGGAGCGATCGCCGCGCTCGCCGTGAGCCCAGCGAACCCTAGCACACTCTACGTCGCGCCGTCCTCCGTCGGCGTCTTCAAGAGCACGGACGGCGGCACCAGCTGGACCAAGACGGACCTCACAACGGAGGGTCAGGTCGACGCGCTCGCCGTCGACCCGGGGAACGGCCAGAGGGTCTACGCCGGCTCGACGAGCGGGTTCTACGTGAGCGAGGATGGCGGCCTGACCTGGACGAGGCGCAACGACGGCCTTCGGGTGAGCTACGTCACTTCCCTGGCCCTCGATCCCCTGCATCCGGGCACCGTCTACGTCGGCGGCTGGGGCGGCGTGATGAAGACGGTCAGCGCAGGCAAGACCTGGCAAGACGCCTCGACAGGTCTCGGAGCGGACGCGTACGTCAGCGCACTCGCCCTCGATCCGGTTCACCCCAACACGCTGTACGCGGCCACAGGAGCAAGCGGCGTCTGGCGAAGTGGGGACGGCGGCGCGACCTGGACCAGCGCCTCCAAGGGGCTTCCCGAGCTGAATCTCCGAGACCTGGCGATCGACCCTAGAGAGCCCAAGACCCTCTACGCCGCGACGGATAGCCAGGGCATCTGGCGGAGCGACGACGGGGCCACCACGTGGGTCCGCGCCTGGAGCGACCCGGACGGCCAGACCTTCCGAATGGTCGTGGATCCCCGCGCGCCCGACACCGTCCTGGCCGCCACCCAGGGCGGGGCCATCCTCCGGAGCGCAGACCGCGGGATCACCTGGCAGGTCTGGGGAGATGGCCTCCCCGCCTACGAAACCCCGTATGCCCTGGCGATCCGCCCTGATGACGGCACGGCGTTTGCCGGCCTGTTCGCCGCCGGGGTCTACCGGAGGCGGCCCTCCGACGCCGGCTGGAGCCCGGCGAACGCCGGCCTCACCGGGTACGTCGTCAGCTCGCTCGTCATCGACGCCGCGACCCGCGTGCTTCGCGCCGGGGTCTCGACCTACGGCCCGAGCGTCCTCCGAAGCGACGACAACGGAGCGACTTGGCGCATAGCGAGGAGGGGGCTCTTCTACCCGCCGGTCTACGCGCTCGTGCAGGACCCGACAGACTCGAGGGTCCTCCTCTCCGGAAACGGCGGTTCCCTGTTCAAGAGCCTCGATGGCGGTGAGCAGTGGCTCCCTTCCGACACCGGCCTGAACCGCGGCGCGATCTCCGTCTATGCCCTCCTCTTCGACCCGAAGGACGCGCGAGTGATGTTCTGCGCCACGACGCAGGGCGTCTGGCGGTCGGGGGACGGCGGCGAGACCTGGGGGACGCAGGGGCTCGCGGGCACGGCCGTGCGGTCGCTCGCCTGGGAGACCAGCCCCACACCGCGCCTCCTTGCGGGGACCGAGGGGAACGGCGTCTACGCTTCGACGGATGGCGGGAAGACGTGGCCGTCTCTCGGCACCGGGCTCCCCCAGGGAGCTACGGTCAGCGCCGTCCTCGCAACGCAGGACGCCCTCTTCGCCGCATGCAAGGAGGCCGGCCTCTATCGTAGCGTCGACGACGGAAAGACCTGGCAACCAGCGGGGGCGGGATCCCCGTCCTCTCCTGCCTACGGCCTGCTCGCGCTGCCTGGGCAAGGCCTTTCGCCTCTGGTCGGGATCGAAGCCGGAGTCCTCGGGTTCGATCGCGCAAGCGGGAAATGGGTCGCTGTCGCGACTGCGCTGCCGAGCGGGACGAGGATCTACGCCCTTGCCTACGACGCAGCAACGGGCCGCCTCTACGCCGGGGGACTAGGCGGAGTCTTCGCTACAGAGATCGAGAAGTAAGGGCAAGTAGAGATCCTTCAGCGCCTCGCGCCAGCCGCATGATGTCGAGGCGACGCGAGACAAGGTGGCACCTGCGCAGCTCTGCCGCTGCATCGCAGGGCTTTGTCCCCTCCGGCCGCGGCCGACAACCGTGCTCCCCAAGCTAGGCCACCTACTCGACGAACCAGTCTGCGCCTGGGCGCACCAGGGCTTCCTCAAGCGGGATGCCGTCCGCACCCACGAGCACGGGCCGCGCAGCTTGTGCAGTCGACCCATCAGAACATCGATCCAAGTCCTCGTGAGTCCAGCAGTCTCCGGTCTACTCAGGACACTGAGCAATCCTACTCAGGTCGTTGAGTAGAACGACGGCCTCCCGAGAGGCGCCGGCACACGCCGGTCTCTCGCGAGGCACCGTGAGGTGTTCTCTGGGGTTGCCTCGCATCGCGCTCCCCGCTACGCTCGGCGGGAGGTGGCGATGAAGGACGACGCGAAGCTCCTTGCGGCGTGCGGGATCGACTGCACCACGTGCGACATCCGCCTTGCGCCGGGAGACCCGGGCATGCGCCAGCGGATCGTCGACTGGTTACGGGAGAGCCTCCACCGCGAGGTCGCGCCAGACCAGATCCGATGCTCCTGGTGCAAGGGGGACCGGACGGCCCACTGGTCGACCGACTGCTGGATTCTCCACTGCTGCGTCGACGAGCGCAGGTTTGAGTTCTGCAGCGAGTGCGGCGACTTCCCCTGCCCGCGGCTCGTCGAGTGGTCCAAGCAAGACGAGGGCTACGGCCGTGCGCTGAAGCGTCTGGAGGGCATGGCGCGCGGGACGTAGAGCTGTCTACCAGAGAGCCCTGGAGCGCAGGCTGGGCAGCGAGGCTAGGCGCCGATCAGGCCGGGCGCGAACCGGCGAGCTCGCGAACGTCGAGCGGCTCGCTCTTCGTGGGATCGCGAACGAGCGACAGGGCGCGCCGCGGGCACTTCGAGACGCACACTCCGCACCCCATGCAACGCGCCTCGTCGATCCGGACGGTCTTCTCACCCATCTCGAGGGCGCGGAACTGGCAGGTTCCGACGCAGGCCCCGCACCCCGCGCAGGACTCCGCCTCGACCCGGCTCACGTAGCCCGAGGAGGCGAGCATCGGAACGCCGTGAGCGAACGCCCGCATCGCGCCGCAGCAGCAGGAACAGCAGTTGCAGATCGCGTAGAACCGCCCGAGCATCGCGTCCTTGAAGAAGGCGTGGTGCACGTGGCCCCGCTCGTGCTCGGCCTGCAGGATCCCGACCGCGTCCCCCTGGCTGATCCAGCGCGATGTCGCTGGATGGTGCTCGGCGATGAAGCCCGCGAATGGTTCCCCGACGATCAGACAGACGTCGAGCGGGAGGCACGGCTTCTCCCGGGCCGCGCGGCACGGGCACTCAAGGGCGACGAGGTGGTCCGGGTTCTGGAGGACGATGTCCCGCGCGACGGGATAGGGGATCACCTGCTCGAGGTTCCGCACGTCGAGAGGGAGGTTCAGAGTCACCAGCCGCGTGGCCGCGTCGAGGGGCAGTACCTTCCCGTGGTAACGATCGGCGAAGGCGTCCCGCCCTGGATCCCCGTCCGCCTTCTTCCGGCTTGCCGCCCAAGCGGCGATGCGCACGATGGGGCGGAGCAGGAGCGGCACCGGCCGCGCGCCCGTCGCCGTGCCGATGTAGCGGTACGGCCAGCGGCCGTAGACGTAGCCGTGGACGAAGTCGAGGAACGAGTAGCCGGGCGTCCGCCGAGCCTCGCGATAGAACGCCCGCGTTGAGGGTTGAAGGATCCGCCACCCACGTCTCTCTGCCATCCCGATCCTCCTGACCTACGGCCTATCCTACGGCCTATCCTACGGCATCTGCGAGCCGCCGGCCCAGTCCGATGCTTCGCCGGCGCTCATCGCCGTCGCAGCGTGAGGCCTCCTGGCTGCATTCCTCGCCTGCGGAACGGTCTTGCGGTGAGGTACAATGCGAGCCGGCTCCGAGGAAGCGCATTCGAAGCTTGGATGCCGACCGCACGGGCGCGACCTCGAAGAGGACGCCAGCGCGTCCGAGGCACCCCACATGAGCGACCCAGCAAGGAAGCCGAAGAAGCAGGGCCTGAAGTCCCTGCGGGCGGTGCTCCGCCACGTGAAGCGCTACCGGCTCCCGCTTGCGCTCACGATGCTCAGCATGCTGGTCCTCGTGGCGATCCAACTCGTCGGACCCTGGCTCGTCAAGTTGATGATCACTGCGGTCACGGCCCCCGACGCGGGCCCCGACGCCCTCGCCCTGATCGCTCGGCTCGCCCTCGTCACCCTGGGCCTCTACGTCCTGCGGGCCGGCCTCCAGTTCGTCCGAAGCTACGCCGCCCACGTCGCCGGCTGGCACGTCGTCGCCGATGTTCGGAACGAGGTCTACCGCCATCTGCAACGCCTTTCGCTGCGCTTCTACGCCGACAAGCAGACCGGGCAGCTCATGTCCCGCACGGTGAACGACTCCGAGCTCCTCGAGCAGCTCGTCGCCCACGCCATTCCGGACCTCCTCGTCAACCTCTTCACCTTCGCCGGCGTCACCGCCGTCCTCGTCAGCATGAGCTGGCAGCTTGCCCTCCTCGCCATGCTCCCGATCCCCCTCGTGCTCCTTGCCCTGCGCGCCTTCAGCCGCTATGTCCGACCCGCCTTCCGCCGGCGCCAAGCCGAGCTCGGGGAGCTGAACGCGGCCCTGAACGACAACTTCTCCGGGATCCGCGAGATCCAGGCCTTCACCCGCGAAGACAGCGAGGGAGAGCGCATCTGGAAGCGGATCGCCCGCTATCGCGACTCCCTCCTCCACGCCCTGCGTTTGATGGCCGTCTTCCACCCGTCGATCGAGTTCGCGGCCTCCCTGGGGACGATCGTCCTCATCTACTTCGGCGGCAAGCTCGTCCTCGACAAGACCCTCCCCGTCGCCGACCTCGTCGCCTTCTTCCTGTACCTCGAGCTTCTCTACCAGCCGGTGCGCGCGCTAGGGAACGTGTGGGAGTCCATCCAGCAGTCCCTGGCCGGGGCGGACCGGATCGCCGAGCTCCTCGAGCAGGAGCCCGACGTGGCCGAGTGCGCGGACGCGATCGAGTTCCCCGGACGTGCGCGTGGGGCAATCCGCTTCCAGGACGTGAGCTTCCGGTACAGCGCCGGCGGCACGGTGCTCGAGAACGTCGATCTGGACGTCACGCCCGGCTCAGTCGTCGCCCTCGTGGGGCCCACCGGGGTCGGCAAGACCACGCTCTCGATGCTCGTCCCCCGGTTCTACGACGTGTGCGAGGGGGAAGTCACCCTCGACGGGTACGACGTCCGGAAGCTCACCCTCGAGAGCCTGCGTAGACAGATCAGCATCGTCCTCCAGGAGGTCTTCCTCTTCCACGGAACAGTGCGCGAGAACGTCCTCTTCGGCCGCCCCAGCGCGACGGAGGAGGAGATGATCGAAGCCGCGCGCGTCGCGAACGCGCATGACTTCATCAAAGAGCTCCCCGACGGGTACGACACCCTGATCGGCGAGCGGGGAGTCAAGCTCTCCGGTGGCCAGCGCCAGCGCTTGGCTATCGCCCGGGCGGTGCTGAAAGACGCCCCGATCCTGATCCTCGACGAGGCAACCTCCTCGGTCGACACCGAGACCGAGCTCCTCATCCAGCAGGCGCTCGAGCGGCTGATGGCCGGCCGGACGACCGTCGTCATCGCCCATCGCCTCTCGACCGTCCGCAACGCGGACCAGATCGTCGTCCTCCAGGACGGCCGGATCGTGCAGCAGGGGACCCACGCCGAGCTGATTGCGCAGGATGGCCTCTACCGCCACCTCAACCGCGTCCAGATGCAGGAAGAGCTGTGGGGGGTTCCGCTCCAGGGCACGTGAGACCAGTCCCGGCTGTTCGAGCAACCAGCCCTGGTGCTCGACCCGTCAGAGCAAGATCTCCCCGACTTCAGACTCAGCCGCTCCGATGCCTAGCGCTTCAATTCCTCGAGGCGGACCCCGCGACCGCCCGCAGACTGGCACGCGATGCCTCCACCCGAGCGAGGAAACGAGGGTCGTTCTCCAGCCGGTAGTCGAACCAGTCGTCCTCGCTCTCGAACCCAATGAGGATCCCAGCAGGCTTCCCGTGCCTCGTGATCAGGATGTCTTCCTTCTCAGCAAGGCGCAGATAGCGCGAGAGATCGGCTTTGACCTCGGACAGGGCTGCCTTCTTCATGCTTGTTCATCGGCCCTACGTGAGCCACGGCGTCCCTTGTGCTCAGTCGCGCGGTTCGCGGACTCCTCACGCAATGATCTCGTTCAGTCCCTCGACAAGGCGGCCGAGATCTTCGGCCGGCATGGTGGAGATCACGCCCTCGATGCGACTGGCGGAGAGCGTCCGCACCTGACTGATCTTCGCCCAGGACGGCTTGGGCCTCTCCGGCGCTCGCAGCTCGAGTGTGAGCGGAAAGCCAGCTTGCTGGGGTTGGCTCGTCACGGCCATGGCAATGACCGTGCCCGACCGTTCGTTGAACACGTCATGGCTCAGGATGACGACCGGCCGTCTCCCACCCTGCTTGCTGCCGCGAACGGGATTCAGATCGGCCCAGCGGATCTCGCCGCGGCGGATTCGCTTCATGCGCCGCGCTCCTCAACCATACCCTCTTCTGCCAGCGCCTGCTCAGCGCGCTTGTCGAGCTTCGCGCACTCCTCGGCCAGGCGCGTCTGCTCCATCCGCGCTAGCTTCTCTTCAACGGCTTCCTGAATAGCCCCGCTCCGGCTCCGAAAGACACGATTCGTCACCAGACGGTCGAGGCGCTCCAGTGTGGCTTTGTCCAGGCTCACGGCGACTTTCGAGGTTCTCGTGCCTCATCACCGGTATGACCATATCTCATACCGGTGGCTGAGTCAACTCCTCAAGCCAACGCCGCCCTGGCCCTGGGCAAGCCGCCTAACAGTATCTCCGGGGCCGGCCGTGGATGCGGGCTCTTGACCCAGGCAGACCTACCTCTGTGCTTTCAGGTACTCCTCCGCCTGCGCGCGGACCCAGGCCGCGAACTCGATCGTCGCCTCCTTGAGCTCCTTGCCCTCGCCCTCGCTCACGGCTCCCGCTCGGTCGTACATGAGGACGTTCCGCTTGCGGCGCGCGTGCTCGAACTGCACGACGAGACGGACAAGGCCCGCAGGGACGAGTCTCTCCACCTCCCGAAAGGTGGCCTCGTGGCGTCCGGCGGAGCCGACGCGGAGATCGTTGAGCCGCAGGGCGACGTTCGCGAGCTGAAGTGCCGCGTTGTAGGTGAAGGTGTACCGGCCGTCCGCGTAGAGACCCTCGGCCTCGGCTTGCTCAAGATCGCGGGCGACGAGCTCGAGTAGGCGTCGGATCTCCTCTGGCGAAGTCCGCTGGCGCTTGAGCGGGTCGGAATCCACGTTAGCCCTCAAGTCCCTTGGCGGAGCCCACGAGGACGATCCTCGGCTCGCGCAGCAGGGTGGTCACGAAGTGGTCCTTGCGCGTCCGGCGTGTGTGCCATTCCTCGCTCGTGAACACGGTCGCGTTGACCTCTCGTCCCAGCTCCTTCTCTAGCAGCCTGTTGATTTTCGCTTCCCACCCCCGACCCTGGTAGGCTGTCGCGGACAAGAGGGGGAGCTGACGATGTCG
>Ga0315291_10011358_pt1 | contig 10866 bp, 12 predicted proteins | sample YL17G12_20_MG_FD_203070 | JGI IMG/M metagenome (GOLD analysis project Ga0315291, IMG submission 203070) | Sediment microbial communities from Yellowstone Lake, YNP, Wyoming, USA - YL17G12_20 | ecosystem: Environmental > Aquatic > Freshwater > Lake > Sediment | place: USA: Wyoming | collected... | reverse complement strand
GCCTGCGCACGCTTGCCAAACTGCCCATCGCGGCCACCAAGGCGCCGCCTTACGGTTTCTTCGTCCCCGGCACCGCCCAGGAAGTGGATGAGGCCCACGACCGCTATATGCGCGAAGGGATCAAGTTGATCATCCTCGCTCAGAATTTCCGCGAGGATAAAGACCTGGTGCAACAGTTGCGGGGGCAACTCAACTTGGAGGCGCGATGAGTGACAAGTGGTGGACAAAGTCCTGGAATCCGGTGGATGGCTGCACCCCGGTCTCGGAGGGGTGCAAGAACTGCTGGGCGCGGCGGTTCTCGCGACGCACGTTCGGGACGCGGCTATTCTCTGACGTGCGGTGTCATCCGGAGCGGCTTGAGCAGCCGTTGCATTGGCGGAAGCCGCGGAAGATTGCAGTCTGCTTGATGGGGGACTTGTTCCATTCTTGCGTGCCCACAAAGTTTATTCTCGATGTGTTTCGGGTGATGGAAACGGCGCAACGGCACACCTTTCAGGTGTTAACCAAACGGCCTGGGCAGATGCTTGCCTGGGTCAAACACCGGAGCGAAACAAACCCTCACCGATGTCCCGCCCCAAACGTCTGGTTAGGCGTCTCCGTCGAAAACCAAGCGACTGCCGACGAGCGGATTCCGTTGCTGCTCCAGACCCCGGCGGCGGTACGGTTTGTGAGTTACGAGCCCGCCCTCGGACCCGTGAATTTCGGATTATCCGGAATTTGCCCAAAGTCGTGGGGATTAGGTCATTCACCAATTTCGCAACACCTTCAATGGATACCCGCCGGTGGGGAATCCGGCCCCGGTGCCCGACCCTCGCATCCTGATTGGTTTTGCCAGGTCCGCGATGATTGCCAGGCCGCGGGCGTCGCGTTTTTCTTTAAGCAGCGTGGCGCATGGTCCTGGGACGCGGATGGCGGTGGGGCAGCCCTCACGACGCAGTACTTGTGTGAGCATGGACATTTGGCGCTTCGTGGGGATGCCTTTATTTGTCCAGTAGGCGGATGCTCCTCAATTTACGCGATTGCGCGAGTCGGCAACAGGTCCGCCGGGCGGTTGCTTGATGGCCGGGAATGGAATGAATTCCCGAAATGCTAGTAGCCATTGCCAAACCGATCACCGGCCCGGAACTGAAGGCCATGACCAAATTCCCCCAGTGGCAAGGCTGCTATAAAGCCCAGCGGCAGCCGGATCTCTTTGACCTGGAGTTTGAGGATGCGGAAGGCCGGGGCGTGAATTTCCACCCGGCCAAGATGGCGGTGGGACTCTGCTACCGGATCTTCGCGCACGGATGCGAGCGCGGCTACTGGCAGCCGGGAGATCACATCCTCGACCCCATGGCGGGAATCTTCACCACCGGGATTGTGGGAGCTTCGCTCGGCTACCGCGTCACCGGAATAGAGCTCGAAGCGTGGATGCTGCCCCTGGCCCAGGCAAATATCGACCGGCTGCGGGCGCGGATGCCGAATGCTCCCTGCCCGCGAATCGTCCAGGGTGATGCACGTTTCCTCTCTGGAATTTTGAATCTCAAATCTGAAATCTCCGCCGCCGTGAGCTCACCGCCATTTACGGATTCCATTCAAGCCCACGGCGTCCCCGGCGATAAACGTCCAGATGGAACGGCATTCGGAGCAGGCGCTTCTATGCGGGGGCGCTACTCCGGCGCCGTGACCTCGCCGCCGTATGCTGACCAGAAACCAAGCGAGCCGATTGCGGCATGGGTGCTCAAGATCGTGGAAGAAAAAGGGATGTCTGAGGCCGTGCGGCAGTATCGGGCAAAGGTGATGGATGAATGGTGTCCCGCCCACGGTCGCTGGACCGACGAAAACATTCAAAAGCACATCGAAGCGGCAATAAGGATCCGCGAAGGCGGCCATTACTCCGGCGTGGTGACCAGCCCGCCGTATGCGGGGGAGCCTGGACATCGAGAGAACACGGAAAGCGGAAGCCCACGGCTTGCGGAAGAGAAAAAACAGTTTTCTACTTACAGGCGCGATCGAGACCCTGCCCAGATCGGCAACCTCCGCGATCCCAAGGGCGACATCGACGGCGTGGTGACCAGCCCGCCGTATGAAGGAAGTATGAAGAGTAATGAGGATCCGGAAGGGCGGGCAGAAAGAACGGGCGGATTTAAACAGGGCATGAGGAATACGCGATACGGGGAAAGCCGCGTCAAGTTCCTCGGGCGAGACCCTAGTGGTCTATCAAACGAAGAGCGGGCTCAATTATCTGCTGTCCAGAACAATATTGGCCAATGCGTTGGTGAAACCTACCTCGCCGCTATGCTCGCCGTCTACCGCGAGTTGCACGCTGTCCTCAAGCCCGGCGGGGTGGTCTGCCTAGTAACCAAGAACCCGGTCAAGGCGGGCGAAATCCGCCGGCTGGATGAGGACACTATTCGCCTGATGCAAGCCGCAGGCTTCATCCTGATCGAGCGGTTCGCGGCCATGCTCACTGAAGAGTTGGGCGAACAACAAACGCTTGATGGCGGGAGCGTGCGAATCAAGCGCGAACGCAAATCCTTTTTCAAGCGTCTCTATGAACGCAAACATCCCGACCGCAAAGTTGAACACGAAGACGTACTGTGGTTTCAGAAGATCGGTGAGGTACTTCACGGGCGGCTGTTCGATGGCCGCGAATGGAACGAGTTTCTAAAATGACCGTAGCCATCGCCAAACCGATTACCGGCCCGGAACTGAAGGCCATTCATGCGCTCTGGCGGCAGGTGAGCATGGGCCTGGGGGCTGGGGACTCGGGGCTGGGGGCAGAACAAACGGAACGCGAGCTACGCCTCGGCTGGATCTCAAATGTGGTGTCGCGACCGCTGGCTACGAGCAAAGATTTGTCGAATGATGAGGCGCTCAAGGTGATCGAGGCCATGAAGCAGGAAACGGGACAGGCCTGGCGATCGGCGGGGCGAGGACGCCGCCGGCAATCCAAAATCCAAAATCAAAAATCTAAAATCAGCGCTGCGGAGGCGACGCGAATCGCGGAGCTGGCCGCCGACCTCTGGGGCGAACGTTGGAATGGGTTGTTGGCGGCGCGGCTGCAGGAAAGATTCCGAGTCCCCAGCCCCCAGTCCCTAGCCCCCGCCCAGGCCCGGTTGCTGGTCGAAGAACTGCTGCAGCGCCTGGCTGTGCGCCATATCGCCGACCGGCATCAGCCGCCGATTCCGCGCGTCGAGATTGAGGCGGAAAAGGCGCGGCTGCGCCGAAAGTACTTCAGTGGGGGAATTTAATGATTGAGAGATTGAGTGATTGGGAGATTGCCATGAAGAAAAAGAAACACAACTACCGGCGCGAGGCGGTCCTCGAAACGGTCCGGCGGATGGAAGCCATCATGTCGGGCCTGTTTGAGGTATTAGGAGACGAAGTTGTCGATGAAGTCAGTAAGGCCAATGTTTTTCACTTCCACCGCGGAGCGCGTTTCGTTATCCGTAATTTGCGAAATCCGTGATGAAGAAGTATTTGGAAGCGGACCGTCGCCTGGAATCCCCAACGGTGCGCGCTGCCGCCCCGCCACGGCATTCGCGCGCTTCGGGTGGGGTGATTAACTGGCGGGAACTCATGCGGAGGCTGGTAGATGAGAATCCAGCGTTGGTGCGGCGGTTGGTGGCTGCGAAATTGTGAATTCTGAGTAGTGGATGGCGATTATTGACAGTATCACATGAGCGTTTGTCAATAATGCCTTTCGCGGGGTTGACAAAGCCCTATGAAGTATTCATATCGTAGAATCAGCATGAGCGGAGAACATATCGAACTCAATCTCCCGATGGATACACCTCTCGAAGAGGTGATGGATGCCTGGATCACGGCGGTGGTTGGTCGGACGGGCACGCAGTTGCGGGCAGCTTTCAATTTACACATCACTCCGGAGACTATTTCGCGCCGACTTAATCGGCATCGCAAGCGGCTTGGCCGCCAGCAAAATCAGGGCGGCGATCAACCCGCGTCGGAGGGTTCGCTTTAATAAGTTCCCGCCGCAGTCTAGAGGCGGCGGTGAAAGGTGACGGAGCTCGAGTCCGTCATCAGGGGCGGTGAGAAGTACGGCGGCGGCGCCGCGAACGTCGCTGCGACAATCCCACCGCCCCATATGAAACGAATTCGGTGACTTCTCCAGGTTATCGAATTCGCTGAGGGCAGCGGTGGCTGGAGACCCGCTGCTGCCCATTTGGTAGACGAGAACGAGAAGAGACAACCCGCAGTAACGCCGGTCTCGCAGGGATCAGCTCCAGCCCCTAGTCCCCAGCCCCCAGCCCCTGTCTTCACTCCGGAACAAACAGCTTTTCTCCGCCTGGTAGTTGGCCCGGCGCTCGAATCGGAACGGCTATTCCAGATCCCAGCGCCGGTGACGATCGCCCAGGCGATTCTGGAAAGCAACGCCAAGGGCAGAGACGGTTTGTGGCATTGGGGCGGGTCATCGCTGTTTCGCCTGGCGCACAATCCCTTCGGGATTAAATACGTGCACCGCCAGGGGGAAGAGGATTACGGCGAGCTCGAACGCGAGACCCACGAAGAGATAGACGGGCGCGACCAGGTGGTGCGCGCCGGGTTCCAGATTTTTCCCGACCTCAAGGCGGCCTTCCTGACGCACGCCACGCTCTTCTGGCGGCTCAATCGGTATGCGCCCGCCATAGTGGTGGTGACGGATTGGCGCAAATTTGCTCTGGCCCTCGGGCCGCGCACCAATCTGAGAGATGCCGAGCATTGCGGCTATGCCACGGACCCGGCCTACGGGCCAAAATTGATTGGGTTGATTGAACGCTACCGGCTCGATGACCGCCGGTTGCTCGGCTGGATCGCCACGGGGAAAGACCCGGGAGCGGAAGTCCAGAAGGGAACATGAATATGGAGGCGGTGCTGATTGGCTTCATCGTCTTGCTGCTGTGGGCGGCGGGGGCGGTGTGCCAGGGAAATTCTGAATTATGAGTTATGAATTATGAATTGGCTGAAACAACTTTTCTCGGATGAGGCCGGGGTTTCCTTCGGGCGGCTGGCCTCACTGCTGTGGAGTTTCGCGGTGATTACCTGGGTATCGATCATCGTCTGGCGGACTAATACCATCGCGGATTGCCGGGGTTTGGAATACATCCCGGTATGGTTCTACGCGGGCGGCAAGGGCATTGGCGCCCTCAAGGAAATCGCCGCCATGCTCAAGGGCAAGTTCGGCGGAGCGGGCACGGCGCCGGAGAAGTAGCCGCCACAGTGGCGGGATAAACCCGCCGTTAGGGTGAGATCGAATGCTTGAAAAGTTGACAGCCATTCTCGCGGAAATCCGGCGCTGGGGGGTGGCGATTCTGGCGGGACTACTGGCGGCGGCGGTGCTCACGGCTTGGCTCGAATCGACGGGGAAACTCGCACGCGAACGGGAACTCGCGCAAGCCCGCGCGGAGAATGCCGCCGTGGCGGCGAAATACGCAGGGCAAATGGCGGAGGTTCAAGCCCAATTAGCGGCGCGCCAGACCGATCTTAACGAGTTGGCGGCGCGGCGCGCCGCGCTCGAACGCACCGCAGGCGTTCTGCGCGCGCGGTTGACGGTGGCGGTCCCGGTTGGCGGGACGCCGCTACCACCGCGCCAAAGTGTCGAGCGCAACCCCGCGCCGCCGGAACTTATAGCGCCGGTGTCCCCACCCCGCGAGCGGGCAGATGATGCTATCGGCACTGCCGGCTGCCAGGGGCGCCTGGCGTTGACCGAGCAACTCGAAGCGAATTGCGAAGAGCGGGTGAGGACGCTCGACCTCACGGTTGGGAATCAATGGGCGATGCTCGATAGCTACGCCACGGCGGTGAGGGTGCAGAAGCAGGAACTCGTCGAGGGGCGGAAGCTGGCAGATGTGGAAGTGAAAGCCGCGCGCGGCTCCTGGTGGCAGCGTGCGAGCGGGAAACTCAAATGTATGGTGGCGGGCCTGGGCCTCGGCCTGATCGTCGGATTGGCGGCCAGCCGATGATCGACGAAGGTTACTACCAACAAATGATCACCACACATACTGCCGATGCGCCGCGCAAACCGTGCCCACTGTGCGGCGGAACCGGCAAGCTGAAAGCGCAATACGAGGATACGGCCATGGCGACTGCACCCTTTCTGATTACTTGCTGGCGTTGCGGCGGCGCAGGCACGGTCACCTAACGATGGCCCTGGCGGCGAGTTCAATGATGGCTGAGAACTGACGGCTGAAGGCTTAATTATGTTTCCACCCCTGGCGCTTGATTTGGCGATGGCCGTAACCGGCATCCTGGCCGGTCTGGGAGCCCTTGGGGCAGGCGTGGGAATACTGGTCGCCGGGATCAAAGTCGGACGGTTTGCCGAGCGGGCGACAAGTGTGATTGCGGATTTTTCCCTGCACTTCAAGCGGACGGAAGCGCTCGGGGAACGCACCGCCAAGGCTAGTGAATCGCTGGCCGCCGTTCCCACGGCCGTCACCGAATTGGCGCATGGTTTGACGGAAATCTCGGAGATGTTGCGCGAAGACCACCGAATATTGTTCGCGTCGATTCGCGGCTTGCAATGGGAAATTGGAGACCTGATGAAGAAGGATGAGCATGGAGATCAAGCGCAGACGGCCTAGAAATCCCTTGCGGGACCACCACAACGCGGTGCGGGAAGCCATCCTCAAGGTCTTCCTCATCGAGCGCCGGGTGACGGCGCTGAATTTCCGGGAGCTTTATCTCCAACTCGACACCGACGGCGTGCAGCTCACCCCGGATAGTCTCAAGAACTATCTCGAAGACATGCGCGACCGCAAGTGGCTTGACTTCGAGACGCGGCGGACGGACCAGGATGTGCGCGAGATTGTGACCATCCGCCTGCTGCCCCTGGGCCGGGACGTTTTTGACGGTGAGGTGGATGAACCCGGAATTCCGAAGTTGGCGCAATGATGGTAAAACGCACGGGACGCGCCACCAAGATCGAACGCTTGCCCGACGAGCAACAGGTCTTCGTGATCGGGCGCATCGATGCGCGGATTCCGGCGGGCAAGATCAGCGCGGAATTCGAGGAAAAGTTCAAGCAGCCCCTGGCGGAGTCGACGATTTACAGTTACATCCGGCGGCGCTGGCTGCCGACCAAGATCGAAGCCGAGCGGACGGTAGCGGAGGCCAAGGAATTCATCAACCTGCGGAAGTCCAACCCCGACATTCCCGAAGACGTGCTGCTGCGCGGCTTCCTGCGGCAGCGCCAGGCCTCGCGGGGCTTTCAGGAAGGCCCGCTCGATCCCAAAATCGTGATCTTCGCCGAATTACAGATGCGCAAACTCGACATCGCGGAACAGCGCATCAAGGCCGAGGAAAAGCGCCAGGGACTCAAGCAGCGGGAATTGGAATGGAAGCTCGAGCAGATCGAGAAGCAACGGAGGAAGGAACGCGAGCAATTAACTGAGGCGGTAGTGGATGGCGAGAAAGACCCAACCCGAACCCTTGAGCGCATCAAGGAAATCTACAACCTCCCCGCTTAAAGGGGCGGTGCCGCTTCTGCCTTACCAGCAGAAGTGGGTGATGGACGATGCCAAGCTCAAGATAGTGGTCAAAGGCCGGCAGACGGGCTTCAGTTTTATTGCGGCCCTACACGCTGTCCTCCAGTGCCTGGAGAAACGCCTGACCTGGGTGCTGCTCTCGAAAGGCGAGCGGCAATCGCGGCTTTTGATGGAGAAGGTGCAGGACCACGTCCAGGCCATGCAGATTGCGGCGGACTTTCACGAGTCGAATTATTTCGAAGGAACCCAGATCAAGTCCCTGGAGATGCGCTTCCCCAATGGCTCCGTGATCTACGGTCTGCCCGCCAACCCCGACACGGCACGCGGCTACTCCGGCAACGTGACCTTGGACGAGTTCGCCTTCCACACGGATTCCGAGAAGATTTACAGCGCCCTCTACCCCACCATCACCCGCGGCTACGGCCTCGAAGTGATCTCGACCCCCAACGGCCAGCAGGGGAAATTCTTTGAGCTGGCGCGCGCGGCAGGCCTGGTGAGCGGCGAAGCCGAGCCGGGCAACCGCTGGTCGCCGCATAAGGTTTCGATTTACGATGCCCACGAGCAGGGCTTGCCGGTGGACCTCGAACTGTTGCGCGCCGGGGTGCCTTACGATGACGACTGGCTCCAGGAATATTGCTGCGCCTTCATCTCGACCGCCGAAAACTTCTTTCCGCCGGAACTCATCGCCGCGATCGTCAAAGAGAGCGCCAGCATCGACCTCCCCTTGAGCATGGTGGTGAAGGAACCCGGCGAGGGCTTCCTGGGCATCGATATTGGCCGGTTTCAGGACCGCACGGTGCTCTGGCTGGATATGGTGAATTCCTTCGCCACCCACGATAACGCCGGCCGGGAAATCCAGAAGCGCATTGCCACGGCGCGCCATGTGGCCACGTTGCATAAGACGCCGTTTGCCGAACAGCTCGACCGTATCCGGGAATTGCTGAACCTGAAGAAATCTGGCGGCCAAATCTTGATCCGCCGGGCCTGTATTGACGCGACGGGCATGGGCGCGCCCCTCGCGGAAACCTTGCTCAGCGAATTCGGCGGGCGGGTCGAGCCCACCGTTTTCACGGCGGCGGTAAAGGAAGACCTGGCCTTTCGCACCAAGCGCCGGGCAGAAAACGGCGAGATCGAGATCCCCGACGACCGGGTCATCCGCGCGGCTTTTGGCGCCGTCAAGAAAGTAGTAATGCCCAGCGGCGCCATTCGTTTTGACGCGGAGCGCACGGAAGCGGGCCATGCCGATGAGTTCTGGGCAAAGTCGCTGGCCGACCTGGCGGCGGACCAGCCGGTATCGCATTTGAGCGACGGGGCGCTGATCGGGCGCGCGCGCCCGGCCGAGTGGCAGCCAGAGAACGTGGCGGAAGCCACGTTCTGAAATTGAGTCATCGAATGATTGGCTTGAAAACAATTCGCAGTTGGCTGGGTTCGGCACCCAGCCCCCAGTCCCCAACCCCTAGCCCCGATACCTCGATCAAGGGCCTGGTGGGCACGCCGTCGATGGGTGGCTGGCTGCGCGATTTGGGGGAATATAACTCGAAGCTCCAGCCGCCTTACGCCTTCGCGACGTATGAAAAGATGCGGCGCTCGGATGCGGATGTGGCGGCGGTGCTCGATGCCTGTAAGCTGCCGATCCGGGCGGCGGAATATCAAGTGCTACCCGGCCTTAAGGAGAGCGATCCCGGCTATGCCAAGGCCAAGGAAATTGCGGAATTCGTCAAGAAGAACCTCTTCGGCGGCCTCGAATATGAGGTGATAGATGCCCAGGGAAACGGGCGCAAGGTTTCGCAGAGTTTTGAAAGCGTGGTCGAGAACGCCCTATTGATGCTCGATTTTGGCTGCGCCGCGCATGAAATAATCTGGCGGGTGGATGATGATGCGGTCCGCATTGCGCGATTTGCGCCACGCTTGCCCCATACCTTTTCCCGGTTTGTACTCGCGGGTGATGGTGAAACCCTGCTCGAAATCCAGCAAGCGGGCTACCGCGGTGAAACTTACGATCGGCCGGTGGTGCGGGCCGATAAGCTCGACTTCTTCAGTTTCAAGCGCGAGGGCGCGAACTGGTGGGGCCGGTCGCTGCTGCGCCCCGCGTACAAGCACTGGTACATGAAGGAGCAGCTCGAACGGATTGACGGCATCGCCGGCGAACGTACCGGTATGGGTGTGCCCGTCATCACCCAGGGGCCGAACGCCTCGAAGGAAGATCGGGAAGCGGCGGAGGCCTGGGGGCAGAATCTTTCCACTCACGAACGGGTGTTTCTCTCGCTGCCGAACGGCTGGACCTTTACCCTCCAGGGCGTGGAAGGGACCGCGCGGCCGATCCTGCCCTCGATTCGTTATCATTCGGAAATGATTGGCCGGTCGGTGCTGGCTACTTTCCTCGCCTTCGGCACCACGCAGACGGGCGCCCGCGCCCTCGGGGAATCCGCCACGGACTTTTTTAAAATGTCGCTCGAATCGACGGCCTGGCTGATTGCCGAAACCATGGCCAAGGGCTCGATCCGGCAACTCGTCCGGTACAACTTCGGCGAAGTTGACCAGGAACTTTATCCGAGCCTCCAGTTCGCCAACATCATGGCGACCATGCCGTTCGATCTTTGGAAGACAGTGGGCGAATTAGTGAAGGGCGGCGTACTCGAGGCCGACGATGACCTCGAAGCCGCCGGGCGGGAAGATTTGGGATTGCCGCTGAAAGGCGAGCCGCGCGTGGCGCCGGCACCGGTGGTAGGGGCGGGGCTGGCCCTGCCCAAAGAGGGGACGGCAAGCCATCCCCCTACAGGTGTTGGCCTTGAGCCTGAAGAGAACGGCGCGCTAGTGAACTCTAGCGCAGGCCGAGGTGGAAATCAAGCGCAACTTGCGGAGATTTCTGCGGCGGAAGAAGGCGGCCACTGGATCACGTTGGAAAATGGGGAACATGCTTACATCGATGCGACTGGAACAATTGCGAAAGGCCCAGCCGGGTTGATTGGGAAGAAAGTGGGTGGTCGCGAAGCCCATACTGGGCCTGCCGGCCAGGGTGTGAAGGGGGCCGTGTTCGTATATGCCCAAGCCTCCGATAATGCCGCATACATGAGAGCAGAGGCCGGGAAATTAGTTGAATCAGGGAAATCCATCGATGCCAAGGGAGGTTACGCATCATCCCTTATCGTTGGGATACGTGATGCGGATGAAACAAGCGATCCCCTTTATCGCGGCATTCATGGGCAGCAATTAGAGGGGATCGGTAAACTGACGGCAGGCCAAGAGTTTCAGTTTACAAAACCTCAGTCCTTTTCGAAGGATCTTGGCATCGCTAAAAAATTCACGGATACATCTGACCCTAATGCAAAGGCCTTCATATTTGTTACTCATGGCGATGTGAAGGGAATCGATGTCAACAAGGTCCTCGCTGGTGGCAAGAATT
>Ga0315291_10011357_pt1 | contig 10866 bp, 6 predicted proteins | sample YL17G12_20_MG_FD_203070 | JGI IMG/M metagenome (GOLD analysis project Ga0315291, IMG submission 203070) | Sediment microbial communities from Yellowstone Lake, YNP, Wyoming, USA - YL17G12_20 | ecosystem: Environmental > Aquatic > Freshwater > Lake > Sediment | place: USA: Wyoming | collected... | reverse complement strand
GATCGAGAGGGCGGCATAGTCGTGCACCGCCCCGAAGAGGATGCCCCCCGCGAGGATCCAGACCCACACCGGCCCATACCCGTAGCAGGCTGCCATCGTCGGCCCGAGGATCGGCCCGGCTCCCGCGATCGTGGCAAAGTGGTGGCCGAAGAGGACGCTCGGCCGCGTCGGCACGTAATCCTTATCGTCCTTGAAGAGCACCGCCGGCGTGGGGCACGAGCGGTCCTCCCCTAGCCAGTGGGCCACCTGCCGACCGTAGAACCGGTACGCCAGCAGCAACACAGGGACCGAAATGAGGACCACCCACGCGATGTTCATCGGCGCCTCCCGTCGGACCGGCCGGGTGGACCCGGCGCGGGCCCGCGTACTATCCCGCGCCTCCGGCGGGCGTGCAAGGGTTTGCCTTCCCGCCCATGCTTGCGTACAATGCGGGACCTTTTCGGAAAGGATGACGATGCGAGTTCACAAGCGGCTTGGGTTCCTGACGCTGGCGGCGATGGTGGCGTTCCTGTGGGCCGGCCTGGCCTCCGCCGAGGCCCCGCGCAACGTCGTCCTCCTGATCGGCGATGGGATGGGTTTCGAGCAGGTCAAGGCCGCCAGCCTCTATGCGACCGGCCGGGAGCACGGCCTTGCTTTTGAGGCCTACTATCGCGCCCGGGTCACCACCCACCCGCTCGCGCGGGAGGGTCAGCCCCCCGGCGCGACGGACTCGGCGGCGGCGGCGACGGCCATTGCCACCGGCCATAAAACGCTCAACGGCCAGCTCGGCATGACGCCCGACGGGCGCGAACTCACAACGGTCCTCGAATGCCTGGCCCGCCGCGGCAAGTGGACGGGGCTCGTGACGACCGTTCCGATCACCCACGCCACGCCGGCCGCGTTCGCCGCCCACTCCGACGGCCGCTATGACACCTCCAAAATCGCCGATGATTATTTCGAGCGGTCCCGCCCGAACGTTCTCTTCGGCGCGTACTCGGCGAACGGCGAGGGCGTCACGGAGACGGAGGCCCGGTCGGCCGGCTACGCCGTCGTCCGCACGCGCGACGAACTGGCCGACTTCGCCCGCCGGGCCGATGGTGCCGCCGACCCGCCCCACGTCTCCGGCCAGTTCGCCGCCGGCCAGTTGCCCTTCGAGAGCGACGGCGCGACCCACACCGCCGCGCCGGACGTCACCTACGAAACCGCGCCGCACCTGACGGAGATGACGCGCGCGGCCCTGGAGATCCTCGCGCGCGGGCCGGACGGCTTCTTCCTGATGGTCGAGGGCGGCGCCATTGACTGGGGATGCCACGAAAACCGCCTCGACCGCACCGTCGGCGAAACCGTCGAGTTCGCCAAGGCGTTCCAGGCGGTCCTGGACTGGGCGGCCGGACGCACAGATACCCTCGTCCTGGTGACCGCCGACCACGAATGCGGCGGACTGAAAGTGCTTCGGCCCGCGCCTCAGGGCCAACTGCCTGAGGTCGTCTGGAACGCCAAGGGACATACCGGCGCCGCCGTGCCGCTCTACGCCCTCGGGCCCGGCGCCGAACGGTTCGACGGCGTGGTGGACAATACGGACCTGTTTGCGGTGATGGCGGGGGAGGCCCCGCCGCCTGCGGGGCCGCTGCCCGAGGCCGATGCCGTCAACGTCGGCGAGGCGGCCGTCGCCCCGTGAGGCGCCTTGGGCGGAGCGCTGCGGGAGGAATCGCCTCATGACGCGCAGGCAACTGGTCGTCGCGTCGGTGCTGGCTGCCGTGGTCCTCGCCGGCCTCGTCGTCGCCTACGCCTTCCTTCCGGTCGAGGCCTCGTGGCGTGCGAATCGGCTGCTGCACCGCGCGGCGCAGGCGGCGGGAGGCGTGGCGGCGCTGGGCGGCGCGGTGTGGGCGTTCTGGCCCCGCCCCGCCCCTCGCCGAAGGGACCTGGCGCGACTGGAAGCGCACCGACGCGTCGCCTTCGTCGCGGCCCTCATCGTCCTGACGGTCGCCTGGGTCGCCCTGGCCGAGGTCTGGCGCGATCACGTCACGCGCCCTTACCTGGAACCCGCGCGGGCGGACCTTTCGGCCGTGGTCCGCGCCCTCGACGCCTACGCCGCAGACCACGCCGGCGCGATCCCCGCCTCGCCGGTGGACCTCGTCCCGGACTATCTGGCGCGCGAGCGTCTCTGGTATGTCTATCGCGACGGCCCGTCGCCGGCCGCGCCGCCTGCCGACGACGCCAAGCCGTCCTACGCCCTCGTCAAACCGAAGGTCCGCGACACCGCCGACCGACAGGGCCGCGAGGAAACTGTCCGGGCGTACCTGAGGCCGGGCCAGGCGTGGGCCCCTTTGACGGTCGTCGCGGACAAGGCGGGACACGTCCGAATCGGGGGTGAGGACCTCGTCGCACGCTTCGAGCAGGAGCCCTGAGGGCTTGGTTGAGTGGCGACTGGAACGCCCGTCTTGATCGCAGCGAAAGGCGGGGATTCTCTTGAAAGGGCGCAAAAAAGAAACCGGAGCCGCATCCCTCCTTCACGGCCCCGGTTTGCGGTCGCCTCCCCCGGATTGCACCACCGGAAGCGTCCAGCCAACCGCCGCCAGTCGCTCCCTGCCCCTAAACTACAGCGCTGCCCACAACCCCTTGGCAGTGAATAAACACTCCACTTGGGATAGAACCCTTACGGGTTGGCATGAAGAGCCGCCAACCGCTCCTTCACACACACCTATTATATACCCCATAACCGGCCCAAAGTCAAATTGGTTGGGCCAGAAAAATCCTGTGATTCTACGATTTGCAGCGGGGATTTTAGCCCCGAATTGGCACGCCGTTTGCCACACGCCCTTGGGGCCCCCTCCGGCCGGTGTTACGGCCTGATCGGGCTCTCCGGCGGACGCCGAAGCGCCCGCAGCGCCACCAGCCCGAGTCCCACCACCGCCGCCGCCAACGCCAGGTACAGCACCCACTGGTTCCGCTCGATCCAGGGGTGCGGCTTGGGGGCCTCGCGCGTGGGGATGAAACGCGGATTGTGCTCGGGCGGGCCCAGGCGCGTCCCCACCGCCGACGAGGGGTCCACATGCGCGAAGACGCGCGCGTATTCGTACTGGGGGGGGCGGGCCGACGCGTTGCCGTAGAACAGCCGGTACGCCCGCCCTTTCTCGAACGGGAAGAAGACATACCTCGGCCGACCGAAGACCGCCAGACGCGTCACGCCGAGCGGCGGGTCGTCGCCGTTCGCCACCCGCACCCGGACGAAGCGCGCGAACTGCTCCGGAAAGGCGACCTCGACGTTCGCTTCGTCGAACCGCTCCGTCCGGATGCGGAAGATCGTGCCCGCGCCCGCCGCATGCCAGGACCGCTCGTCGTCGGATACCTCGACCCGCACGCGCCGCACGAACGACTCCTGGGGCGTCTCGAAGACGATCTTGGAAACGGGCAGGTTCGGCGCGCCCAGTTCGAGGGTGTGGCACGTGTCGCGTCCGTCCGCGGTTTCGATTCGCCGCGCGACGCCCCGCTCGGCGAGCATCGGCAGGGCCGGTGCCTCCGCGGGGAATTCCTGGAAGAGCGTCGCGCCCTGCAGATCGATCGGCTCGCCCCCCGCCGGCGTCCACACGGTCACCCGCAGGTACCGCATCCGCGCGTCAGGAAACGCCACCGTCGTCAGCCGCGCCCGCTCGTCGCCTGTAAAATCCAGGATCGCCCCGTCCTCGCGGAGCGTCTTCCATTTCCGGCCGTCTTCGGACCCTTCGATCGTGACCGCGCAGCGGAAGTTCACGTCGGGCGTGCGGAGGCGGACGCGGTTGGTGGTCGGCGGGCTCTCGCCCAGGTCGAGAGTGAGTTCCGTCGCCTCCCGGCCGCGCTTCGCTAGGTTGAACACGGTCGCCTGGCGCTGCTCGACGCGCGGCGGCGTCTCCTCGGGCGTCCACAGGGCGTAGCCGACCTCTTCCGTTTCGTCTCGGACGATGCGCAGGTCGCGGAGCGTCGGGTCCGGCGTTGAGGCCCAGATGTGTTCATCCACGGCGAAGCAGGCGTGGTCGCCTTTTGGCTTTTTGGGGGCCTCGATCTCGCGGACGAAATTCCATGCCTCCGGGTCGAACTCGGCCCGGGCTGCGCCGGCTGCTGCGACAGCCGCCAACGCCGCTGCTAGACACGCTCCTCTACGCAGAATCATCGGAACCCTCCTTCCGCGGCGCCGACGGCATGTCCTCCGGCTCGCCGAACAGCACCCGCCGGTACTTGTGGTACAGGAACGACCCTGCCAGGAGAAGCAACCCCAGGGCCAGGAAAGACAGGACCCGCCAGATCGCCTCGATCTTCGAGAGGTCGTACGCGAACACCTTGAGAATGGTCCCTGCGAGGATGATGAGCGCGAGCCACCGCCCCAACGCCCGCTGGCGTACAATCCCCGCCGCCAGCAGCGCGAAGGCGTAAAGCGCATACCCTACCGACAGCGTCGCTTGGCGGGCGTACCAGGCGTCTATCTCGCGCCCCGCGAACCAGCGTTCGGCCCGCACGTCCCAGAAATCCTGCGCCTCGAGCGTGAAGCATGCGAGGATCACCAGGTGCGCGGCCACGGCCAGGAGCGGTCCGAGGATACGGCGCTCCAGGCTCCCCTCCGCCAGCCGCCGGCCGTACGCCGCCGACCCCAGCGCAAGCGCTGCGGCCAGCAGCACCATCGCCACCCCGCGCGGATGCCAGAGGATCGTCTCGCAGGTCGTGCGCATCTCGGTGGCGACGGTCAGGAGGATGAGCCCGGCCAAGCCGGCGCACGCCAGACCCGCGACGCGGTGGGCCGGGCTCCGAATCCACAGCCCGCGCGCCAAGAGGCCCCCCGCAAACACCGCCAGCCCCGCCGCCAGGAGCGCAGACCACGACGACTCTGGCAGGCTCTCGCCCAGAGCGCTCAAGCGGTCCGCGCTGCGGCCGAGTTCCACCACGTACAGCCATAGCACCACGCCGAGGGCCAGCAGTTCGTACGCGACGGCCATGGGGCGCCCGGAGCGCATCGAACCCATTGCATAGTGTGAAAGGACCGCCGCCAGCGCGAGCGCCGCCGCCACGACCGCGAAGACGGCGCCGACGGCGTTCCATCCGGCGAGCATCTTCAGTTCGGGAAGGTGTCCCAGACCGACGCAGAGGACCGCGAACGCGGCGACGAAGGCCGTCAGCGCCATCGCGTGGTGCAGCGAGCGCCTCCGAATTGCCGCCAATCCCGCCGCCGCCAGACCGTAGCCCCCGAGGCACAGGGCGCCGACCGCGTCGCGGACCCAACGGAGGTGCTCGCATTGCGGCCACCAGTCGGCCGCGTGCGGCGCCAGACGTCCCAGCGCGTCGGTGTACCATCGGTGCGATTCGACGACGATGAGCGCGAGCATGACGGCGTGGGCGATGACCGTTGCCGCGCCCATGAGCACTTGCTCGGCCACCGGCCGGCGCGCCAAGCGCCCGTGCAGCAGGGCCGAGAGCCCCAGCGCCAGCGCGACGACGGCGAACGTCGCCGTCCGCGCGTTCAGGACCAGCATCCCCTTCGTGTCCCACGCTTCCTGGGCGAACCAGACGAGCGCGACCACCGAGGCCGCATGCACTGCCAGGCCGACGGCACGGACCTTCCAGTCCTTCAGGCGGCACCCGAGCCACACCAGGATTGTCGCCTCGGCGGCCCAGGCCATCGGGATCCAGATGCCCTCCAACTGGATCGGGATGGCGAGCGTCAGAAGGCCGAGCGCCTGGGCCACCTGGAGGAGCACGAGACGTCCGCTCGCCGGGGCCCACCGGCGGATCGCCAGACCCTGGGCCAGGTACACCGCGCCAAGCACCGCGGCCGCGGGGCCCAGCCAGTAGTGATAGTCCTCGCGCAGCAGCGCGTAGAGGATGCTGAAGTACCACACGACGTTGATCATCGTGACGGGCAGGTCGAGCGGCGACTCGGCGCCCTCGGGCCGGCGCCCCAACAGGTGGTACACGACGCCCAGCAGAAAATAGACGAACCAGAAGGCCGTCAGGTACGCGACGGCCATGGGGAGTTTTTCGACGGCCGTCGCCCCGTGCCAGTAGTGCCCCGCAAGCCAGACGGAGAAGTTGGCGATCGTCCCCACCAGCGCCAGGAGGTTCAGCACGCGCCACTTCTTCCAGTACGCCAGGGCCAGGACGCCCGCGTTCACGCCGAGCAGGTAAAGGAAGAGCGTGTGCCCCGGGTCGCGCGGCGGGCTGATGAGGATCGGCGCCGCCAGGCCGCCCACGAGCGAGAAAAGGGCGATCGTCAAACTGGCGTATCGCACAGCCAGGAGGATCGCCGACGCCGTGATGATGGCCATCAGCGTCCAGGCGACGGGTTCGGAGATGAGCGGCGTCTGGAATCGCGCCCAGGCGGTGAAGACGGCCCAGTACAGCGCCGCCACCCCGCCGCCCGTGCATACGCGCGCGAGGGCCGTGTACGCCTTCCGCGTGAAGACCTCCCCGGCTGCGAGCAGCCCCAGGCCGAAGACCGTCGGAATGGCGACCCGGATCCATGGGTGCCGGCCGAACCAGCCCTGGTCGTACGCGTACTTGACGAAGAGCGACGCCGCGGCCAGGACCGCGATGACGCCGACCCACGCGAACAGTTTCAGGCCGATCATCTCTTCCAGGCGGAATGGTTTCTTCGGGGGCCGCGGCGCTTCGGCGACGGGAGGCGGCGCGGCGGGGAGCGGTACGGACGGCGGAACCCGCGCCGCCGGAACCGCAACCACACCAGGTGCCGGGGCGCGGCCAGGCTCCGCTTGGCCCTTCTTCCTCAGCATCTGCTGGACGTCCTGGACCCGCCGGCGGGCACGCACCGCCATCACCAGCGCGATGATCGAGAACACTAACGACAGGATAACACCGAGGATGCCGGCACAAGGCCAGAGGAACTCTTCCGGATCAAACCCGTGCCCGAGGAGAGATGAATCCATGGCCATAGCCCTCCAGTCCGTGGTTGACGGGCTTATGCCGACCATCGTATCTGTGGTCCGAGTGGATGCAACAGTTTTCCGCACCCACCCGGCGCCTTGACGGCGGCGCGGGGCGGCGATAGAGTGGCGCCGGCGCGGGAGAGGACGACCGTGGCCGAGAACCGAAGCGACTCCCTGCGGCACGAAATCCGCCGGGACATCCTCTCGGGGCGCCTCGCCCCCGGTGCCCGCCTACCCACCGAACGCGCGCTGGCCGCTCAGTACGCCGTCTCGCTGACCACCATCAACAAAGTGATGGCGGGTCTGGAACTGGAGGGCTTGCTGGAGCGCGGCCGGGGGCGCGGAACGTTCGTCCGGCCGGACCTGGCCCAGCGCGCCGTGGCCGTGGTCTTCGGTCCGCCGCACGCGCCGCCTGGGCCGCGGTTCTGGGCGGACGTCGGACGCCGCGCCCTCCAGTCCGCCGCGCAAACGCCGGGCGGCGTCCGGGCGTACCTGGCGGCGGGGACGGCCCCGTCGGGCGAGACGGCCCTGGCGCGCGATGCGCGGGCCGGACGCCTTGCCGGGGCGCTGCTGCTGGGTGCCGGCGTGGGTGCCGCCGCCGTCCTCGAAGAGGCCGGCGTGCCGACCGCCGACCTTGCGGGAGACGGTGACGAGTCGGCCGTGCGCATCGCGTGGGGCGAGGCGGTGGGGGACCTCGTGGCCGAGATGATCCGCCGACGCGCAGCCCCGGTGGCGATTCAACTGGCGCCCGGCCCTCCCGGCCGTGAGATGCTGGATGCCTACCGCCGGGCGGTCGAGGCGGCGGGCGGGGTGCCGGACGAGCGCCTCATCGGGTCGGCGGGCGCCGCCGACGGGCCCGCGGGATGGCGGTGGATCGAAACGATGCTCGCCGACTGCGGCGCGCGGGGCCTGGTCCTCGCCGGCGCCGAGCCGGAAGGGGCGCTGGCGGCCCTGGCGCAGGTGCGCGACGCCGTGCCGGCGGCCGTGGCGGTGGCGGTCGTCGCGCTTGCGGGGCGCGTGCCGGCGTTCGCCCAGGACCTGGCGCGCCTTGAGGTGGATGCCGCCGAGGTCGTGCAGGCGGGGATGGAGATGCTTGCGGCCGGCCGGCGCGCGGAGGCCCGGGCGGGGGTGACGATCCGGCCTCGGTTCGTTCCCGGCGCGACATTTCCGTCCGCCTGAGGTGCGCCGCGCGGGAATGAAAAGCAAATCCCGACCGTGGGGCGGCCGGGATCTGCCCCGCGGCGCGTGCCGCGGGTCGGGAGAGGGATTGGGACCCTCGAGACGCCACGGTTCGGTGCGTCGGCGCTCGGGCGGGGGCCGAGACGCGGCCTTGCGACTGAACGGCCGCACGGGTTCCGCGCGAGACGGCCCGGGGGCGACGGCTCATTTGGGTGGTCACCCGTAGGCGACCGGTCAGGCGGAATCGTTCCGCCAGGGGCGTTCCGTCCGCCCGCGGGCCGGTCTCGAGCACCGTCGCATCGAGCCGGGGCGTCTATTCGGTTGTTATGTCCAGGCCCTCGTCGGGCCGTTGCTTTCGCTGGAGCACGAGGCGCTTTTTCAAGCGGTCGCAACCCGGCGGCATGCCGGACGACCCGCGGGCAGCCAGTGCACCGGGGGAAGCGGGCTTTTCAGCCACGGGTAAACATATGCGCGGCGGGGGCGCAGTCAAATCAGCGCGGGCGTCGGAGCGGGACAGGGGGCGGGAGGCGGCTGTAAGACTTTGTGGCACAAGGGGTTAGGCGATTGATGCGCGGGGCGTTTTTTCGGCCCCGCACGCGGCGCGCTCGCGAAGCGCGCGAAAGAACCGCGCGAAAAAAAACGGGCATTTTGCGCCCGCCTCGGAGAAAATGGAACCGTCGGCCGCCCGCGACCGTCCAAGGGGACCGAGGGGCGGGCGGAAGCAGGAGCGGTTTCGGGCGCAGGGAAATCAGGTAAGGAGCAGGCCATGGCCAGGCGCGGATGCGGATGGATGGCGGCGGTGCTGGTGGTGGCGGCGCTGGGGTCGGCAGCCGAAGGGCGGATCAAACTCGCGACGCTGCCGGTGCGCGAGCGCGTGGAGATCCAACTCGACAACCCGAGCGCGACGCTCGTGGAAGAGGAGCGGATCGTCACGCTGCTGGCGGGGACGAACCAGATTGATTTCTCGTGGTCGAACACCCAGATTGACAAGTACACGATCCTTTTCCGCCCGCTGGGGGTGGGCGACACGGTGCGGGTGATCCACGTCGCCTATCCGCCGGGCGAACAGGCACTCGTCTGGGAGGTGTTCGCCGAAAAGGCCGGCCCGGTGCGCGTGCGGATCTCGTACCTCATCGGGAACCTCACCCGCTCGTTCAGTTACCGGGCGACGGCGGAGTTTGACGAATCGTCGCTGACGCTCCGCAATTACATGCGCGTGTGGAACTTCTCGGGCGAGGAGTTCGGCCCCTCCGGCGTGTGGGCGGGCATCGGCCAGACCTTCCGAAAGGAAATGGGTCTGACCGAGTCCAAAGAGATGCTGCTGGAAAAGTTCGACAAGGTCCCGATCCAGAAAAAGTTCATCTTCAACTGGCGCACGGGCCAACCGGTCCCCGACGAGCCTTTCCAGAGGTATGTCACCATGCATTACGTGCTCGCCAACGACGAGAAGCACGCGATGGGCAAGTTCCCCCTGCCGTACGGAAAGGTGCGCATCTTCCAAAAAGACGGGCACGGGGGCGAAGCGTTCACCGGCGAGGATTGGGGCAAGTTCACCCCGATTGACGACGAGATGAAACTGTACCTGGGCCTGGCGCGCGATGTCCGGGTCGAGCGGACCGTCAAGAAAAGCGAGCGGCATCCGGTCCACGGGAACCTCTTTCACCAGGAGGTGATCGTCCAGTACAAGATGCAGAACTTTAAGAAGGACGCCGCGGTCCTCGACATCGAGGAGGATGCGAACGCCCTGCGGGACGAGTTCTGCGGCGCCAAGGACCGCGACGCCCAGTGGGAACTCGCGGGCGAGACAAGCGACAAGGCCAAGGTCGAACGCAAGAGCGCCCAGAAGATGGAGATTCACGTCCCCTTGCCGGCCGCCCCCACGGAGGCCGACAAGAAACCGGAGGAAGTGATCTTCCTCCTGCACCTCTTCTTCCGAAATGAATGGTAACCCCCTCTCGCAAAAGGAGCGAGCCATGAAACGCGCACTCATGACGGCTATGGCCCTGGTGCTCCTCGCGGGGAGCGCCGCGCTGGGGCGGAACATTGACCTGGTGACCTTGCCGCCGCGGGATACGGTTCAGTTGACGATTTATAACTCCGAGGACCTGACGCTCGTCAAGGAGACGCGGTCCATCACGTTCAAGAAAGGCGTCAATCGCCTCCAGTTCTCCTGGGCGGAGACGCTGATTGATCCGACGAGCGTCTATTTCCGCCCGCTGGAGCACGAGGACGCGATCGAGGTTCTCGACACGACCTTCCCCGCCGACCGGCCGCAGGTGCTTGTGTGGAACGTGGAGTCGAAGTTCGAGGGCCAGGCGAAGGTGGAGGTGTCGTATTTCACGTCTGGCATCTCGTGGTCGGCCGATTACGTGATGGTCACGAACCCGGAAGAGACGCAGATGAGTTGCGACGGGTACGTGACGGTCATCAACAACTCAGGCGAGGACTACGAGGGGGCGCAGGTGCGGCTGGTGGTCGGCGTGGTGAACCTGGTCGAGCAGATCGCGCAACTGGCCCAGGGTGGTCCGCCCCCCGCGCCGGGGGCGCCTCCGCCGCCGGAGTTGCGCGCCCGGGGGATGCGGATGGCGCTGGCCAAGGCCGAAGCGGCGGCCGCACCCGCCGCAGAGCAGGCCCCGCGCATCGTCAAGGAGGGCCTCTCGGAGTACTTCATCTTCACGATTGAGGGCGCCCAGACGGTGCGGACGGGCTGGTCGCAGCGGATGGTCTCCTTCAAGGCCCGCGAGGTGCCGTTCGAGATCCTCTACCGTTATCGCCCGCACCAGTACGGCGACCGGCCCGT